>G312J29652_10000407_pt1 | contig 10312 bp, 14 predicted proteins | sample EareggfetidaYelm_FD_29652 | JGI IMG/M metagenome (IMG submission 29652) | reverse complement strand
CTCCCGAAATTCGCTCATATTTGACTCGCGTATAGATTTATGCGCACGTGAAAAACCGTAAAACATCAAGTACTCAAAATTTAACCCCAAAATAAAATGAAACCGACATTCCTAAAAATTTTTCTGCCTCTTCTTGCCCTGTGGCACGGCGCGGCGGCGCAACAAGTCGCTCGTCCGAAGGTCAAAGAAGTGATCGTTGTTTGCAAGACTCATTTCGATTTGGGCTATACGCATCGCGTGAAAGATCTGATTCCCTATTACCGCACGGCCATGATTGACAAGGCGCTCGCCACCATGGATAAAAGCGCGAATTTGCCGCCCGAACAGCAGTTTGCATGGACGGCTCCCGGTTGGGTGATGTACAAGGTGCTGGAGGATTGGGACGGTCAGACTCAAGAAAGGCGCGATAAATTGGCGGCGGCATTTCACCGCGGAAAATTTGCGGTCCACGCGCTTCCATTCTCCTTAGAATCGGATGCTTGCGAACCTGAAGAAATGGCGCGGGGTCTCGTGTTTGCCTCGCAACTGGCGCGCCAAAACGGAAAACCTTTGCCTACGGCGGCAAAAGTTACCGACGTGCCCGGACACTCCAATGCGCTTGCCACCGTGCTGGCGCAGGCAGGCGTGAAGTTCCTGCACATTGGCTGCAACTGGCCCGCAGGCTATGTGAAAACACCCGGCTTTTTTGGTGGGAAGGCCCCGACGGTTCGCGTACCCTTACGCTTTATTCCGTAAACTACGGCACCTGCACCGCCTTTTGGCCAAAAGAATGGATTCCCAAAGGAGCGCCTGAAATGCAAGTAGGTCAAGGGCTTATTCCGCCCCCCGATTGGCCTTACGATATTTGGCCGGCTATCATCGTAACGCCCGACAACACGGGACCTCCCGACGCCGACGCGGTGAAATCCTATTTTGAAAAAGCGCAAAAAGAAATGCCCGAAGTGAAATTTCGGATGGGCACCATGGACGAGTTTGCCGAAACGCTGCTCAAAGAAAATCCGACAATTCCTGTTATCAAAGGTCAAATGCCCGACACGTGGATCCACGGTATTTTATCTGACCCCGAAGGCTGCAGGCTTTCGCGAGAGGCGCATCCGCTTATCGCCGCCGCCGAGGTTCAACGCACCCAACTGCAAGCCTGGGGACTGGAATTGCCCTCCGTTAAAAAAGAGATTGCGCTTGCTTATGAAAATATTTTGCTCTACGGGGAACATACTTTTGGCGGCTCGTCGGTGTTGGAAAATTACGGAGAAAATTTTAACAAGAACAATCCCAAAGTAATAGCCGATTTGGAAGGTTCTTGGGAAGATAAAACGAACTACATACGCAAGGCGGACAAAATAGCGCATCGCCTCACGGATGAAAATTTACAAGCCTTGGCGCAGGCGGTCAAACGAACAGGAGATTGCGCCGTGGTGTACAATCCCCTGCCATGGCCACGCACCGAAACGGTAATCATCAACGGACAACCGACGACCGTTTCAAACATACCCGCTTGCGGCTATAAAAAAGCAGCCATCCCGAAACCCGGCGCCGCGCAAGAGAAAGAACGCATTTCGAAAAATAAAGAGACGCTTGAAAATGATTTTTTTAAGGTTACGTTAGACCCAAGCAAGGGCGCCCTTGTTTCGTTGATCGACAAACGCACGAATCGCGAATGGCTGGACGCTTCCGACCACGGCATCAGCTATCTCAACGAAAGATTTTCTTACCTACAAACACTCGACTACGTCACTGCCGACATGAGCAGCCGCACACGCGGAGTCTTCGGGCTGGCGGACGACAAGAATTGGCTGCACCCGAATATGTATAAGCCGGGGTTGCCCGACAAGGTTCCCTACCGAGCGGCTTCCCCCGCAGGCGGATATGTCAAGCGACAAGGCTATACGGCCACGCTGATAATGCCGGGGAATCCGGCCAAACGCCTGCCTGCCTCCGAACTCCGAATATCGCTCCCGACGGGGCAACCCTTTATAGACCTTGAACTTACCATTAAAGACAAAGCGCGTGACAACTGGCCTGAAGCGGACTGGTTGCGACTGCCTTTTAAGACAGAGAACCCGCAGTTCTCGATTGCCCGCGCGCTCGGCGAGATGAATCCCGCCGCGGATATTCTCCCCGGCGCCAACCAAGATATGTACACAACAGGCAACGGACTCACTATCGCCGACCACGAGGAGGCCTTGCGATTTGTCCGCTCGACCACCCGCTTATCAGTTTAGACCGCCCCGGCTGTTGGAGATTTTCGCGCGACTTCACGCCCAAAAAATCGGAGGTCTTTGTCAATCTCTACAACAATCAGTGGAATACTAATTTCCGTTATTGGTTCCCCGGCACATGGTCGTCGCGCGTCCGCCTTTGGACGTTTAGCGACGCCGCGCCCAAAGCCTCTCGCCTGACCGTGCCTGCGCTTGAAGCCCGTAATCCGTTGCAGGTGATTATGGCAAAAGGAGCAGGCGGCACATGGCCGGAAGAAAAATCAGGAATTGCCGTTTCGCGTCCGGGGGTTTTGGTGACTGCTTTTGGCCCCGACCCCGACGGAAATTCCGTTCTTCTTCGAGTGTGGGAACAAGGCGGCGTTTCGGGAGACCTTACCGTTACGCTTCCCGAAGGCGTGAAAGCCACGAAAGCTCAACCCGTAAATTTGCGCGGCGAAAAAGTCGGCGAGGCGCTTGTGCTTCAAGCCAGAAAATTAACCTTCCCCCTTAAAGCATACGCGCCGGCCTCGTTTCTTTTGGAGTGAACTAAATCCCCTTCGGGTTTATTCAGACGGTTCAAAGAGAAGATTTGAAATACGTCCGCAGGTTCGTGCCATTTAGCCTATAAGCTAAATTTTTTTAAAAAATATAGCCTATAGGCTGGCGGCGATGAGATGATGCTTTATTGAGTCGGGGAGGCCGCATATTTTGGGGCTGTGTTTGTACGCGCCAAGAAAAACGTGAGCGGCGCAAATAGCGATTTTTTCGGAAACCGCCCGCTTCCGAAACATGCAATTAGTTATGCTTGAGGCAACTCTAATTTGCGCCATATTCGCAAAAAATATAACTTTGGACGCAAAAAAATGAAAATGGGCAAATCGGTAATTTACACCGCAGGACATTCCAATCATTCTATCGAGGTGTTTTTAGAATTGCTGAAAACAGTCTCTGTTAATTGTCTTATAGACGTAAGAAGCATGGCGGCGAGCGCTTATAATCCGCAATACCACAAAGAACCGCTTTCCGATTTCCTAAAAGCAAACGGAATCGCCTGCCTGCATTTTGCCGAAGAATTTGGAACCCGACATGCGGATCCCGATTTATCGGACGATGAAGGAAAAGTCCATTTTGAGCGGGTTCGGAAATCATGGAGTTTTAAAAACGGAGTTGAACGGCTCTTAAAAAAGTATGAAAAGAAAATCCCCCCCACCTGACATGTTTCAAAACGTAACCTTGGATGAGCAGTTGCAAGCGGCTTACCGTTTAAGAAACAAAGAAATTGCATTTTCCCCCTACTCCAAACAACCTGCACAAGAACATGATTAAATTATATACCATCGGCTTTACGGGAAAGTCGGCTGAAAAATTTTTCAGTTTGCTTCGGAACAGCGAAGTCAAAAAAATTGTAGATACCCGAATAAATAACGCCTCGCAACTTTCAGGGTTTGCGAAAGGCTCTGATCTAAAATATTTTGTCAGAGAAATCGGGAAGATGTCTTATGAGCATAATGTTGATTTTGCTCCTACAAGAGAAATGCTGTCGAACTACAGGGACAAAAAAATGACCTGGGAACAATACGAAATTCAATACTTGAATCTCTTGGACATGAGGAAAGTGGCCAAGAAAATTAATATTGACTTATTGCATGAAAATTGTCTGCTGTGCAGCGAACACACCCCCGAAAAATGCCACCGACGACTGCTGGCCGAATATTTAAAACAAGTGAAAAATACGGTTGAAATAATTCATTTAGTCAGATAGCAAAACCGATGCCTGTCAAATTTATATGTGTAGCTAATTCACGTAAAGAAGGCGGGCGATGCGCCGCGGGAATAGAGGTTGATTCCGACGACAAGCCCATAACGATAAACGGCAGGACCAAAATGGAGTAGACCAATCGGCAACACTCCGCACGGAGAAATCCCCAATCATTTGGCAGCGCCTTTTCGGCTTTTAAAAATCATTGAGCTTGAAGTCACAGAAATTAAGAACTGACTATTTTGAAGAAAAACAAAAAATTAAAAAGAAATGAAAACCTACTCATTTGATGAAGTCCAAGACAAGATACTTGGCAAAACAGGAACGCCTGACCGCGATCGGTTTGAGCATGAATTGACGCTTGACTTGATTGGAAAAGCCATCAAACAAACAAGAAAAGAAAGACATTTGACGCAGGAAGAATTAGGCCGGTTGATCGGCGTTCAAAAAGCTCAAATTTCAAGACTTGAAAACAATGCGGGCAACGTAACCATGGATACCTTGTTGCGAGTTTTTGACGCATTGAAAGCAAAGGTTAAATTTCAGGTGGAATTGCCGAATACAAGCATAAGCATCGGCAAATAAATTAATCCTCAAAAATTCAGCCGCTCGAATTGGTTTTTAAGTTTCAAAAATGAATTTCTTAGCTCTTTCTAAACCAATATTCTGTTAAAAGCACAAGCCAAGCGGCAATCAAGCAAACGCCTCCGAAGGGGGCCAAAACCGCGGTCTTTTTTATGCCCGTAAGAGAAACCGCATACACGCTTCCGCAAAAAAGCAAAATGCCGATAACCGCCAATAATGCCGCCCATGATTTTTGATCTTTCGCTTGGGAACTGATATATAACAGGAGCAACGCATGAAATAATTGAAAGTTTACGGCCAATGCCCAGCTTCCTGTTCGTTGATTGGTTTCCAAAATTGCTTTGAAGGCATGCGAGCCTACAGCCCCCAATATCACGGCAATCAATCCGAAAATGCTGCCGCAGATAAATATTACTTGTGATTTCATGCGATGGTTGCGAGTTGTAAATGATGGGTTTTCCGTATTTTAATTTTTCTTTCTCTCCCCAAATATACGGCTTCCTGCGCGAATCAGCGTACTCCCCTCTTCCGCCGCGATTTTATAGTCGCCGCTCATGCCCATTGACAGTTCGCGCATGGCGGCATTCGGCAACGCGGCATTTTTTATTTTATCAAATAACTGCCGCAATCGCCGAAACTCCGCGCGCACGGTTTCTTCGTCGCTTGTGAAAGAAGCCATTCCCATCAGCCCCGCCACCGCGGCGTGTTTCAATGCCGACAACTTGCCGCTGTTTGCCAACTCCCAAACTTCTTCCTCGCTAAAACCAAATTTTGTTTCTTCTCGCGCAATATGCACCTGCAGCAAACAAGGGATTTGACGATTCGCCTTTTGCGCCTGCTTATCAATTTCTTCCAACAAAGAAAAACTGTCGGCGGAATGAATGAGGGAAATAAACGGCGCTATCAACTTCACTTTGTTGCGTTGCAAATGGCCGATAAAATGCCACTCCGCGTCGCTTGGCAATTGGGGTTGCTTCTGGACAAGCTCCTGCACTTTGTTTTCGCCAAAAATACGTTGTCCGGCCGCGTAGGCTTCCCGCAGACTTTCCATCGGCTGCATTTTGCTCACCGCCACAAGTCGCNCGGGGGTAGGCNAAGAATTGAGGGAATTGAGCAGGCTTGCTATATTTGATTTGATTTTCATTAACTTGCTGTTTGATATTGCAAAAATATGCCATTGATCGGAACATTGCTTAAAAAGGGTATAAAACTTCGAGAAAGTTTGGCGCAAGAATACTCCGCTTCCTTCGAATTGCAACGCACGGAGTTGAAAGAATTGTTGCTGAAAGCTTCGCAAACGGAGTTCGCCCGCCATTACGACTTCCTCTCTATCTTGCAGGAATTCAGGGACGGACGTCAGTTTTACGACGCCTTCAAAAAAATTCCCGTGCACGACTATAATAAAATGTATGCCGACTGGTGGAAGCTTTCTTTGCAAGGCGTAAAAGACGTTGCTTGGCCGGGAAAGGTCAAACATTTTGCGTTGAGTTCAGGCACTTCCGAGTCGGCTTCCAAAAGGATTCCCATTACGCGCCAAATGACCAAAGCCATTCAGCGCACCAGCATCCGACAAATTGTGTCGCTCGCCAAATACGATCTCCCCCCCAAAGTTTTTGAATCGGGGATTTTGATGATAGGCGGAAGCACGCATTTGCAAAAAAGAGGGAGCTACTTCGAAGGCGATTTGAGCGGCATTCAAGCCGCCCGACTCCCCTTTTGGTTTCAACATTTTTATAAACCCGGAAAACGCATTGCCAAAAACACCAATTGGGAGGCGAAGATAAGTCAAATTGTAAAACGCGCGCCGCGTTGGAATATCGGCGTCATTGTGGGCGTGCCCGCGTGGATACAAATTCTCCTTGAAAAAATTACCGCCTACCATCAGGCCAAAAATATTCACGAAATTTGGCCCAACCTGATGATCTATGTGCATGGCGGCGTTTCCTTCGACCCCTATCGCAAAAGTTTTGAAAAATTATTGGCGCATCCCATCCATTTCATCGAAACTTATCTCGCCTCGGAAGGATTTATTGCTTTTCAAAAAGACCCCGGAAAAAAGTCCATGAAGCTGGTGCTCGACAATGGCATCTTCTACGAATTTATTCCCTTCGACGAAGAAAATTTTCTCCCTTCGGGCGACGTGAAGCCTCAAGCGCAAGCCGTGATGATTGATGAAGTCGAAGAAGGAAAAGACTATGCCATCTTGCTCTCTACCTGCGCGGGCGCATGGCGGTATCTTATCGGCGACGTCGTGCGTTTCACCTCGGTTCGCGAATCGGAAATTCAAATCGTCGGACGCACCAAGCATTTCCTGAGCCTTTGCGGCGAGCACCTTTCGGTGGACAATATGAATAAAGCCATTGAGCTAATTTCCAACGAACTGAATATGGAAATAAAAGAATTTACCGTGGCCGGAGTGCCTTACGGAAGTTTATTTGCCCATCACTGGTTTATCGGCACCGACCATGCCGCAGACAAAAAAATTATTCGCGAAAAATTAGATCAGCATCTCAAGGCGCTCAACGACGACTATGAAGTGGAACGCGGCGCGGCGCTTAAAGAAATCGTGGTGGACTTGTTGCCCATACAAGTATTTTATGAATACATGGACACGTTGGGGAAAACCGGCGGACAAAATAAATTTCCGCGCGTCATCAAAGGGCAACAATTAGAGCATTGGCAACAGTTTATTTCTGCTCGAAAATGAGCGCCGTTTTCACAGGCGTCAAGGTTGGACTAGCCCTCGCCTTCTTGATAGGGCCTGTGTTTTTATCGCTGTTGCAAACAGGCATTGAAAGCGGCTATAAAAAAGGATTTCTCATGGCGCTCGGCATTTCTTTGAGCGACGCCTTTTTTGCCTGGCTTTGTTTTGCGGGGCTTATTCAATTTGTGTCCGACGAGACCTTGAAAAAACCAATCGGTTATGCAGGAGGCATCATCCTCCTTCTCTTCGGACTCTATCATCTCTTCTTCAAAGCGCGACAAAAAAATAGTTTGCAAGCGCAACCCGCCGATTTTCGAAACCGCTATAACTATCTTTTGAAAGGTTTTTTGATTAATACTTTTAATCCTTCAGTGCCGCTTTTTTGGATTGGCACCATTAGCTGGGTTACCATAGATGTAGGGTATGCCGGCTCCCGCTTTTATATTTTCTTCGCGGCCATGTGTCTCACGGCTCTCTCTGCCGATTTCCTCAAAGTCCTCTTAGCGCATAAACTGCGCCGCCTTATTTCGCCCGCCTTGCTGAAAGCGATGAATATCATGTTGGGGGTTGTGTTGCTTGTCGGCGGCGGAAGGCTAATTTGGAGCGCCTGGCATGCTTAGTTTTTAATCTTCCAACGCATTGGTCAGGAAAGCCGATTTCATCAAAAGCCACAGCAACCAAAAACACAAAGCCCACCGAAGATAGACGTAGTAGTAATCGGTGGAATTTTTGAAGCGCGTTTCTTTAATTTCTTCCTTCTCGTATTGGTCAATTTTTGCAAACGTATTTTTCAAAGCGTGATTATCGGCCACGCGAAAAAATTCGCCGCTGCCTATCGCGGCTATTTTCCGCATCGTGGATTCATCTACCGTGTTCTCCACCATATTCGGTTGCCCGAACATATTTTTTCCCATTGGCACCAAGCCTTCTTTTCCCACCAAGATGGAGTAGATTTTTACGGAGTAAGCCGAAGCCAGTTCGGCCGCGGTGATGGGGTCAATATTTCCGGCCGTATTGTCCCCGTCGCTGATTAATATGCAGACCTTCGACTTGGCCGTGCTTTCGCGCATGCGGTTCGTCACCACGGCCAACGCGCTCCCAATGGCTGTTCCGCGCGAATCAATTTGATCAAATGACAATTCTTTCAGGTAGCTGAAAAGCACGTCGTGGTCGGTGGTGAGGGGGGAGAGCGAAAACGCCTCGCCCGAAAAAATGACCAACCCAATTCTGTCACTCGGACGTTGCGAAATGAATGCCCGGGCTACTTCCTTCGCCGCTTCCAACCGATTGGGACGAAAATCTTCAATCATCATGGACTGCGAAATATCGAGCGCTAAAACAATATCAATGCCTTCCGACCATTGCTCTGCCTGCTCCGTCGAGCGCTGCGGACGAGCCAACGACAAAATCAACAACATCAACGAAACGGCTAAAATTATTTCGGGAATAAACCGAAGCCAAGCGCTCAGGGAGGAACTCCACTCCTTGGCCAAAACAGCCACCGCATATTTTTGTCCAAAGAAATAACGCAACAGCCCGCGGGCGATAAAAATAAAGGGCACGCTCAAAAGAAGCCATAGAAAAACGGGCCTGTCCCACGTGAAAGTTTCAAAAGCGGAAGGCGAAAACCAATCAAGCGAATACCAGCTATTTTCCATTTTTGATGCGTTCCATTTTCCAATAATACTGATCCAGACCAAAGGCTTTAAGTTCCAAAAAGGGATTTTCTTGGGGAATAATCTGCCCGTAAATCACCCCGTCGATTTTGGATAAGTTTTTCGCCAAATGTTCGTCGGGAATAGCAGCTCTTATTTCTTTCGTGGTTAATTTTGAAATAGGCGCGGCCATCAATTTCTCCACATACTTCTTCCATACGGCAAGCGCCGTTTCGGCGTCGCGCGATTCGCGATTTACATTCCAAGCCGAAACCGATTTTTCAAATTGTTGCAAGAAGGATTGATGTTCTTTTGCCAAGCGCCGTTTGGCAAAATAGGCCAATATCTTTTTTCGAAAAATAAACCAACAGACCACGGCCGCCATGAGCAACCCCCCGACTATGACGGCGGCTAAAAAATAGTTGAACAATTTGGCCACCTTATAATATAGCGTATTCGTCTTGAGCGGAAGCTTCGCCAAGGAAGAGTCGGGCAATGCGCTCACATATTTTTTAAATCGCACGGTGTCGAAGGGCGAATAAACCGCCACGCAGTCTTTTTTATTCACCGCAAAAACAGGCAGTCGCAACGTCTGCAGACTGTCCAACTCAAAAGAAGTAAGCGAATAAATGACGCTGTCCGTGCTCACGGTATCTTTTGTGAAGGTGTTAAAATATTTTTTCTTATAAAATTCAAACGGCGCGAAGGCGTATGAGGAATCGGGGAAAAGTACGGTCTGCCGGGGAGAATAGCGCACCGAGAGGGCAAAGCGGACGGGCTTGCCCACCGCCACCGAGTCGTCTAAAAAGCGGCCGCTCACTTGGATATGCTGCGCCGCCGCGCTCACGGAAAGCGCAAGCCCGATAAAGAATCCTACGCTACGCACTTTTCATTGCTTTATTTCGCACCTTAAATAATTTCAAAAGTTTGGGCACATAATTTTCTTCCGCCGAAACGCTCAAAAAATTGATTTGCATTTTCCTCGAAAAGTCTTCCAACTCTTTCACGCGCTTTTGCTGTTGCCCAAAAATGTCGTGTCTGAAATTTCCGGCGCCGGTATTCATCCATCGCGTCTTTCCCGACTCATTGTCGCGCACCGGAATGATGCCCAAAGAAGGCAAAGCCTCTTCGCGCTTATCCGTAATGCGAATAAGCACCAAGTCATGTTTACGCGCCAAGGCTTTCAGGGGCTTGTAATAATCGGCGTCGATAAAATCGGAAATCATGATGACCACGCTCCGCCGTTTGATGGCTTGCAACGAAAAAGAAATCGCCGAAGCTAAATTCGTTTTGAGGGAACGCGGCTTTAATTTAAAAATACTGCTTATTATGGTATGTACTTGCGCATTTCCCTTTTGCGGTTTCAAAAAAATTTCGCGTTGGTCGGAGTAAGCAATTAATCCCAAGTGCG
>G312J29652_10000406_pt1 | contig 10342 bp, 8 predicted proteins | sample EareggfetidaYelm_FD_29652 | JGI IMG/M metagenome (IMG submission 29652) | reverse complement strand
TTTAAGGAATCGCTTAAAGCCGACCCCGACAATGAAGATGCGCGGTACAATTATGAATTAGTGAAAAAGAAACTGGACGATAAGAAAAAAGAAAACAAGGAGAACAAAGACGATAAAAATAAAGACAAGGACAAGGACAAAAAAGACGACAAGGAGAACAAAGAAAATAAGGATAATAAAGACGAAAAAGACAAAGACAAAAAAGATAACAAGGATAACAAGGATAACAAGGATAATAAAGAGAATAAAGACAACAAGGACAGCAAGGACAAAAAAGACAACAAGGAGAAAGAAAATAAAGACGGCAAAGACAAAGAGAATAAAGAGAATAAAGAAAAGCAAGAGCAAAAGGAGAAAGAAAACCAAGAGAAAGAAAACAAGCAGGGAAAAGAGGAGAAGCAAGAACAGTCTCCCTCTGCCGATAAGCTAAAACAAATGAAGATGAGCGAGGCCAAAGCCAAAATGATATTGGAGGCGATGAAGAATCAGGAAGTGCAATACTTACAGCAAAATCGCCGTCAAGCCACGAAGCCGCGCGACAAAGACAAACCCGATTGGTAACCGAAAAAACATGAAGAAATTAACCGATATTTTATTATGGGCTTTCATGGCGTGGGCATTGCCCGCGCAGGCGCAACGCGAAGTAAAGACTTTTTTTGACGCCTATAAAACCAAGCCGCAAGAAATTTATCACGTGATGGCCGACGGCGAAACATTGCAAGGAAATTACATTCGGTTTTATTCCAATGGCAATAAAGCCATGGAAGGAAATTTCAAAGAGGGAGAACGCGACGGAGTTTTTGCAGAATATTATGACAACGGAAAATTGAGCTGCAAGAAGCATTATCAAGACGGACGTCTGCAAGGCCGCGTGGAAGTATTTGACAAAGTCGGAAAGCCTTTGCAAACGGGCGGGTTCAAAAACAATCGCTTGACGGACAGCGTGAAATCTTTCTTTCCGTCGGGAAGAGTTCAAATTGCCGGCTCCTTTGTAAACGGCAAACCCGACGGCACGGTAAAAGAATATTTTCCCAACGGAAAAATCAAAAAAGAGATGGCTTATAAAAACAGCAAGCCCAACGGATTTGCCAAAACATACTATGAAAACGGCGTCTTAGAATCGGAAGCCAACTACGCCGACGGTTTCATTACGCAATATTTTAAAAGCTATTATCAAAACGCGGAAAAAGAATTAGTGTATCTTTTGCCTGAAAAAAATAAGCCCGGCGATTTTATGTTTTATGACTCGTTGGGACATCTTCTGTTGGAGGGACATTTCCTTGCCGGACGGCTTCACGGCGACAATATCGGATACTACGAAGACGGAAAAATTCAACATCGTTACCGCTATAAGAACGGTTTGAAAACAGGAAGAAATTTGGAATACTACCCGAGTCAGCAAGTGAAGCTGGAGGAAAAAATTACGAATGCGGCAAGCTCGCTAAAGTCCTTCAGCGAAAACGGAACGCCCGTATTTGAAAAATTTTATAAAGAAGGAAAGCCGACCGGTTTTTGGAAATACTTTGCCGCCGACGGGCAACATTTCGTAATGACCGAAACATACCTTGACGGCCGTTTGCACGGGATGCGAACGCAGTATTACCCCAACGGCAAACCCTCCGCCGCAGAGACCTGGCAGTACGACTTAATCACCGGCCCCGTTAAAAATTATTATGAAGACGGCACGCTTTCGTCCGAAGGTTTGTATCGGGCTAATCGAAGACACGGGCTTTATACGGCGTATTACCCCAACAAAAAAATCAAAGAGCAAGGCGTCTATGTTTCCAACAGCAAGCACAAGGAGTGGAAGTCTTACGATGAGGCGGGGAAGTTGATTAAGACGCAAGTATTCAACGCGGGGCGGTTGGCGAAAGAATATTAACGGAAGCAGAATACAGGGCTTGCCGTAATTTGGCAAAATCCGCGCCTGCAATAGTTTGCGGATTTTGGATAACTCCCGTTTGATGCGCTTATTTTAATATTAACCGAGCCGTCCGTTGAAAAAATTATGCGGGTTAAGCCTGAAAAAACAACCCTTATTTCCTTATCTTTGCCGTTTTCAAATTCATGAAAAGTCCTTATTTTATTATAGACTTCGACAGTACGTTTATCAAAGCGGAATCGCTTGATATTTTGGCCGATATTTCGTTGGCGTCTCATCCCGAAGGCGAAAAAATTAAAGAGGAAATCGCCGCCATTACCAACCGATGCATGAGCGGAGAACTTTCGTTGCGGGAGGCTATCCGACAACGCCTTCGTTTGTTGCAGGCGAATCGGCAACACCTCGCTCCCCTCATCCGACGCCTGAAAGCGCTGGTGTCGGAATCGTTTAAAAGAAACCGCGAATTTTTTAACCGAAACACGAATCATATTTTTATTATTTCAAACGGCTTTCGCGAATTTATCGAACCCGTCGTCGCCGAATACGGAATCAAGCCGCAACACGTATTGGCTAATCAATTTTGCTTCGACGAATCGGGCGACGTCGCGGGCTTTGAGGAAACCAATCCGCTGGCCGACAACGGCGGCAAAGCAAAGAAGCTGGAAGAGTTAAATCTTGACTCCGATGAAATATTTGTGATCGGCGACGGCTATACCGATTATGAAATAAAAAAAGCCGGCGCGGCCAACAAGTTTTTCGCCTTCACTGAAAATGTGAGCCGCGAAAGAGTGGTGCAAAACGCCGATCATATTGCCCCTAATTTGGACGAAATTTTATACGTGAACAAAATGAATACATCTATTTCTTATCCCAAAAACAGAATTAAAATCCTTCTCTTGGAAAATGTGCATCCGCTGGCCGTATCGCTTATGAAAGAAGAAGGCTTTACGGTGGAGACGCATCCGTCCGCCATGGAAGAAGCCGAATTGTGCGAAAGAATCAAAGAGGTGTCCATTCTCGGCATTCGCTCCAAAACCATNGTAACCGAAAAGGCGTTGGAGCATGCCAATCGCCTGATGGCCATTGGCGCTTTTTGCATCGGCACCAATCAAATTAATATTCCCGCCGCCACCGACAGAGGAATTGCCGTGTTCAATGCGCCTTTCAGCAATACGCGCTCGGTGGTGGAATTGGCCATTGCCGAAATGATTATGCTCATGCGAAACATCGCGGATAAGTCCGCTCAAATGCACTTGGGGAAATGGGATAAATCGGCGGACGCTTCTTTTGAAATCCGCGGAAAAAAATTGGGGCTTGTGGGCTATGGAAATATCGGCTCTCAGCTTTCGGTACTGGCCGAAAACATGGGCATGAAAGTACTCTACTATGATATTGACGAAAAGCTGGCGTTAGGGAATGCGGCTAAATGCAAGTCGCTTGCGGAGTTATTGAAAGAATCGGATGTGGTGTCGCTCCACGTCGACGGACGACCGTCGAATGAAAATTTAATCGGCAGCAAAGAATTTAAGTCGATGAAGAAAGGCGTTGTTTTTATCAACCTCAGCCGCGGACATATCGTGGACGTCAAAGCCTTGCGCGAGGCCGTGGTTTCGAAGCACGTGGCGGGCTGTGCCGTCGATGTATTCCCGCTTGAGCCGGCAAGCAACCGCGAAGAGTTTGTCTCTGAATTGCGCGGACTGCCCAACACTATTTTGACGCCCCACATCGGCGGAAGCACCTTGGAAGCGCAGGAAAATATCGGACGGTTTGTCCCCGGCAAGCTGATGGATTATATCAATAGCGGAAACACAAGCAACAGCGTGAACTTCCCCAACGTCATTTTGCCTACGCTTGAAAATGCTCATCGCCTGCTCCACATTCATCAAAATATGCCNGGCATTTTAGCCAAGATTAATCAAATTTTGGCCGCNCATTCCATCAACATCGTCGGACAATATTTGAAAACCAATGAACGCATCGGGTATGTGATTACCGACATCGACAAGGCTTATGATAAAGAAATGATAAAGGAGTTGAAAAGCATAGAGCATACCATTAAGTTTAGGGTGCTTTATTGATGCTTCCTTTGCGCGGGCGGCAATGCCAAACTATCCGCCAAAAGAGGTCGCGCATTTCTTCCGTCTATTTTCTAAAATAGTAAGAAAGCCCCAAGCTAAATTTTTTTCCGAGCCTCACGTTAAATTCATAAGATTTAGAAGCCGCCGGTTCCATTATATAAGAGTACTCGACGCCTCCCAAGTTGGCGGTAAGCGCCCAGTTTGGCGCGGGAAAGAAAATCAAATTCGGACTCAAGTTTGCTTCGACTCTTTTGCCTGAACCTTGCGTGTCGTGATTTGCCGATTTCCAAAAACGCTTTGTATAATGGTANTCTGCCTTTCCCAAAAGACTGAAGAAAAATTTCTCGGCGATTTGAAAATATCTGTTTCCATACAGCCCCATGGAGAGCCTATGAAAACTGTGTTTATAACCGACAATATCTGATATTGTTTCTCTGCCATACGAATATCCAAGCGCCCCGCCAACGGCTAAATTTTTATTGACAAATATTCCAAATTCAGGATGAAATCCGACGTCTGTGCGTCTGCTAGAATTCCTGTTTGAGTGTACGGGGGCTTGCTTAATCTCTATGAATAATTTCCCGCTAACCGCTTTATCTCCTTTAGAAAATTGCGCAAAAGCCGACGCGCCGCACACGATAAAAAAGGCAACTAATATGTGTTTCATAAATTTGGCGGGTTAAATTGTGAAGTTAAACTGTGGGGTTAAATTATTCTGCGGGGTCTATATTTATTGATGCTTCTTCCTTTGCGCGGGCGGCAATGCCAAGCTATCCGCAAAAAGAAGCCGCGTCTTTCTTTCGGTTATTTTCTAAAATAGTAAGAAAGACCAAAGATAAAATTTTGTCCGAGAGCTATGCTAAATACATGAATTTTAGAAGTCTGCGGTTCAATCTTATAGGAGTACTCGACGCCCCCCAAGTTGGCGGTAAGCGCCCAGTTTGAGGCGGGGAAGAGAATCAAATTCGGACTAAAATTTACGTTGANGTCTCGGTTAGAAAGTTGCGAGCCCTGATAATTTGACGCTTTCCAAAAATACTTGATGTGATGGTATTCTGCTTTTCCCAAAAGACTGAAAAAAAACTTCTCGGTGATTTGAAAATATTTGTTTTCGTACAGACCAACGGAGAANCCATGAGAACTGAATTTATAACCGGCCGCATGTGATATTGTTTCTCTGCCATACGAATATCCAAGCATCCCCCCGATTTCTAAATTTTTATTGACAAATATTCCAAGTTTAGGATAAAATCCGACGTCTGTGTTGTGTTTGNTGGAATCTCCTCTTGAGCTCACGGGAGTTCGCTTAATCATTATGGATAATTCCCCGCTAACGGCCTTATCTCCTTTAGAAAATTGCGCAAAAACAGGCTTACTGTGCACGATAAAAAATACGACTAATATGTGTTTCATAAATTTTGCGGTTAAATGGCAAGGTTAAATTATTCTGCGGGGTTAGTATTTATTGAGGCTCATTCTTTGCGTTGCCTGTAATGTCTTACACTATCCGCAAAAAGAGACGCGGATTTCTTTCGGTTATTTTCTAAAATAGTAAGAAAACCCAAAGCCAAAATTTCGTCCTATATCTATGCTAAATACATGCGAGCTGTAATTATTGCTTACGTGATAAGAGTACCCGGCGCCTCCCAAGTTGGCGGTAAGCGCCCAGTTCGACGCGGGAAAGAAAACCAAATGCGGACTAAAGTTTACTTTGACGTCTCTGCTAAAAGTTTGCCCGTCCTGATCCGGGTCTTTTGAAAAACGTTTTGTCGAATGGTGCTCTGCTTTCCCCAAAAAGCTGAAGAAAAACTTCTCGGTGATTTGAAAATATTTGCTTCCATACAGCCCCGCAACGAACCCATGAGAACCGGATTGAGCGCTTCTTGAATACTCCGATTCAGCGCTAGACGAAGAGTATCCGAACAACGCCCCAATTTCTAAATTTTTATTGACAAATATTCCAAAACTAGGATAAAATCCAACGGTTGTCTCCCTCGTAGAACTTACGTTTGAACTCACGGGATCTTGCTCAATCTTGAGGGATAAGCTCCCGCTAAGCGCTTTATCTCCTTTAGAAAATTGCGCAAAAGACGGTGTGCCGCACGCGATAAAAAACACAACTGATATAATATGTTTCATAAATTTTACGGTTTACTTGCGGGGCGTAAAGTTTTGTCGGAAACTTAATTTTTATCCTTCAAAGCCTCCCTTCCTTCTTCATTCTTTCAAAATAGGATTTTGACTCCCGCATCACTTGCGGCGCTAAGATAAAACCCGAAATCATAGTGGGCACTGCCATTAACGCATAAGCAATGTCGATTACATTTATCACATCGTTCATAGAGGCTACCGCGCCGGCCACGATGGCGAGCAAATAGAAGTAGTCGTAATATTTTCCGGCCTTGACGCCGAGCAAAAAAGACAGCGCCTTGTTGCCGTAGTACGAGTAAGAAAACATGGTGGCAATGGAAAATGTGAAAGCCGAGAGGAGAAGAAGGTATCTTCCAAAAAAGGGAATGGAGTTTTCAAATGCGGCCACGGTAATTGTCACGCCGCCGGCTTCCGGCATACGCCATGCGTCGGTCACAATAATGGCAAGGGCTGTGAGCGTACAGACCAGCAACGTATCAATGGCAGGACTTAACATTGAAACCAAGCCTTCGCGCACGGGCTCCGTGGTTTTTGAAGCGCCCATGGCCATGGCCGAAGTACCAAGGCCGGCTTCATTTGAAAAGGTGGCGCGTCGGACGCCGGCCATGATAAGTCCCCCCGTCATGCCCCCCAACAGCGGGCTGCCGTGATAGTTATTCGCGTCAAACGCATCGGTGATAATGAGCATAAAACTTTTTGGAATATTTTCTATATTAATAAGGAGTATGGCGACGACGGAAAGAAAATAAACCACGATCATCGAAGGCACCATCTTGCCTGAAAATTTGCCGATGCGCGTTATTCCGCCGACGATTACCAAGCCTGACATGATCATAAGAGCGCATCCGATAATGAGTTTCAATAAATTTATTTCCATCCCTAAAATCAAAATAGTCTTGCTTTTAAGTTCTTCGGCGTCGCGGAAGCCGACGTCGGCTATTACTTGCGTGAGTTGGTTGGCTTGAAAAACAGGAAAGCAACCGATCAACGCGCTGACGCAAAACAAAATCGCCAACGGAGAATATCGTTTTCCGAGCTTTTCCCGAATGGCATACATGGGGCCGCCTTGCACCGCGCCGGCGCTGTCCTTTCCGCGATACATGATGGATAATGTAGTCGTAAAAAAGTTGGTTGACATGCCTATGAAGGCGGTAACCCACATCCAAAACATGGCGCCCGGCCCGCCGATGCTGATGGAGGCCGCCACTCCTGCTATGTTGCCCATTCCCACCGTAGCGGCAAGCGCCGTCGAGAGGGCTTCATAAGGCGAAATTTGTCCCGGGGCGTGGCGGTCGTGAAACTTCCCTCTCAAAATATCAAAAGAGTGGAAAAGGTAGCGATAGTGAATAAAACGCGAGTAGAATAAAAAGTAGAGTCCGCCCAAAAGGATTAAAAATAAAATCGGCGTCCAAATATCGTTGGCGGCTTCGGCAATATGTTGACTCATTGAAAATAGTTTTATCGGCGGAGAGAAATAAGTTTATGAGAAGCGGCCGTCCAGTTGCAAAGTTCGCGCAGTACGCGGGCGCCTACGTTGGCGTCCCATTCATCGTTGCCCGGCGCCACTTCCACTAAATCGAAGCCAATAATTTTTTTATTGGCCGACACAATCGTTTCAAACAACAACGAAATTTGGTCAAATTCCAACCCTCCGGGAACAGGAGTGCCCGTGTGCGGACAAAGTTTAGGATCTAACCCGTCAATATCAAAACTGATGTATATAAGCGGGGGCAAATCATCGACGATTTTTTCGCAAGTATTTTTCCATGGAGTTCCGTTCCATAATTCTTTTTTAAGCGTTTTGTCAAAATAAGTTTTAATGCGCCCGTTCGATTGCTCGATGCGTTGCAATTCTTCGTCGCAATAATCGCGAATGCCTACCTGCACAAGCCGCTCGACTTCTTCAAGGCGCAGGGCATTATACATGATGGAAGCATGAGAATAGCTAAAACCCTCATACGCTTTTCGCAAATCGCAATGCGCGTCGATTTGCAAAATTCCGAAACCGGGACAGCGCGACGCCAAGGCCTGCATCAAGCCAAAAGGCGTACTGTGATCGCCCCCCGCAAGTCCTACGATCTTTCCCTTTTGCAGCCACTCGCAAGCCACGTCATGTACTCTTTGCGCGAGAGATTCGCAGGCGGCGTTTATTATCTCCAGATCAAGAGGCGAGACTTTCTCCCCGTTTTGCAACTGCTTGATGCACGAAGCCGCCAGCTCTCTGTTTTCTTCTCCGTGCGCCGCCACCCCGGAAGAAACAGGCAACATGCACACCCCCGCTTTCCACGGCTCCGTAAATTCCGTGCGCGACAAATCCACCTGTTGCGATGCCTGAAGAATGGCTTCCGGCCCATGCGCAGTTCCCGTTTGATAGGAAACGGTTACTTCCCAAGGCACCGGCAAAATAACGATGTCGCTGTGTTCGGCTTCATAAGGCAATCCAAAAAGTTTGCCGGGCGCTCCTGCTGAATTGGGGTCAAACCCTTGTAAAATTTCTTCTTTAGTCATGCTTTTATCCGTCCAAAAGTTAGGCAATAATACGTCTAAAACTACAAGAAATAAAACTTAATTAGGGCTTGCTGAATAATCTGTGCGACGGAAGAGAAATTTCCTCTGCTTTTTATCGTAAGTTTGCCTTTCTTAATTGCAAGTATTTTCAATGGCTAAAACCAGAACCCTTTTTTTTTGCAAAGAGTGCGGCGCTGAATCGGCTAAGTGGGTGGGCAAATGCCCGTCGTGCGGGGCGTGGAATACTTTTGCAGAAGAAGTCGTGAGCAAAACGGTTTCGGCTAATTCATGGCAAACGCAGAGCAAAGCGCTCAATGTGCCGCGCACGTTGGAAGAAGTGGGCGTCGCAAAAGAGGTGCGGATTGACACTCTCGATCAGGAATTAAATCGCGTATTGGGCGGAGGCATAGTGCCGGGTTCGTTGGTGTTAATTGGCGGCGAGCCGGGCATTGGAAAATCCACCTTGATGCTTCAAGCGGCGTTGCAGTTGACGTCGCTGAAAATATTGTATGTGTCGGGAGAGGAGAGCGGGCAGCAAATTAAAATGCGTGCGGAACGATTGAACGGCAAGAAAAATTTTCCGCATTTTTATATCCTCACAGAAACAGAAACGCAGTCTATTTTTGTTCAAATTGAAAAACTTCAGCCACAGTTTGTTATTATAGATTCTATTCAAACTTTACATTCGTCCGTCATGGAGTCTTCTTCGGGCGGAATTGCGCAGGTGAGGCAATGCGCCGCCGAGTGGATGCGGTTTGCCAAAGAAACGAATACGCCGGTTTTTTTAATCGGACATATAACTAAAGACGGCACATTGGCCGGTCCCAAAGTATTGGAGCATATCGTGGATACCGTGTTGCAGTTTGAAGGCGACCGACATTTGGCGTATCGGATTTTGCGCACGAATAAAAATCGTTTTGGCTCTGCTTCCGAAATGGGAATTTATGAAATGTCGGGAACCGGGTTGCGACAAGTGAGCAATCCTTCCGAGATTTTAATTTCGCAAAAAGAGGGTTCGCTGAGCGGCGTGACCATTGGCGCCACGCTCGAAGGCAATCGTCCGTTGCTGATAGAAATTCAGTCATTGGTCAGCGCGGCTTCATACGGAACGCCGCAACGCACCTCCACCGGTTTTGACCACAAACGCTTGAGCATGTTGTTGGCGGTGTTGGAAAAACGTTGCGGCTATCGGATGGGCACGCAGGATGTTTTTTTGAACATGGCCGGCGGCATACGGGTAGAAGATCCGGCGATTGATTTAGCGGTGTGCGTGGCGATGGTTTCTTCGTTAGAGGAGTGTCCCGTCCATGAAAAAATTTGTTTCGCCGCCGAAGTGGGACTGGGCGGCGAATTGCGGGCCGTGAACAGAGTGGAGCAACGAATTGCCGAAGCCGCGAAGTTAGGCTTTGAAGAAATTTATATATCGAAGTTCAGCAAAACAACCGATTCGGCAAAATCAAAAATTGCGGTAAGACCTTTCGGAAAAATTCAAGAAGTAGTGCGCATACTGGCGCAGAGCCAATGATTAAGGGTTAATGGGGTGAAAATAAACCAGAAGAAGGGTTTTAGTGTTTATAGAAAAACAGAGTGCCCGCATGACGGCTGACCCCAAAGGGGTCATATCTCCTTGGCTTGGTTTCTATACACGTTAAAAGCCTTTCGGGTTATGGGTTTCAACTACATGATTTTCAATGACAAATATAAACATTAGTCAGAACTGCCC
>G312J29652_10000404_pt1 | contig 10355 bp, 17 predicted proteins | sample EareggfetidaYelm_FD_29652 | JGI IMG/M metagenome (IMG submission 29652) | reverse complement strand
GCGTTAATACAAAAAGAAAGATGCGGAAAGGGTTACGAAATGAAGAGGACGGCAACTGCTTTCTAGTTTACATGAAAAAACTGCCACTCCTTCACGGGCGAATCGCTGTGTTCATTCTTCACAATCTCATCGAATTGTTTCAGTAAATCGGGATGCTGTGCGGCTACATTCGCGGTTTCGCTTCGATCCGTTTTTAAGTTATAAAGTTCCCAAGCGGCGGCGGGATTTTTTATAAGGTTCACTTTCACGCCTTTCCAGTCTCCCATTCGAATGGCAAGTTGCCCGCCCTTTTCGGGATACTCAAAATAGAGAAACTTATGCGACGCTTGTTTTTTCTTGCCCAGCAGTTCAGGCAAGAGAGATATTCCGTCGCTTTGGACTTTTTGTTTGACGAGGTCAGCCAATGTGGCCAACATATCATATTGAGAAGAAATTAAATGGCTTGTGGAACGGGGTTTTATTTTCCCGGGCCATCGCGCCATGAACGGCTCGCGAATCCCTCCTTCATAGACGTCCATTTTCAATCCTCTAAGTCCTGCGGCGCTGTTAAAAAATTTTGCGTCGACGCCTCCCGTAAATGTGGGGCCGTTGTCGCTGCTGAAAAAAATGACCGTGTTTTCATCCAGTCCCAATTCTTTTATTTTATTCATAATGAGTCCCGCCTGATCATCGAGGTAAGTAATCATGGCCGCGTAAGCCGATAAGGGATTTTTATGCGGCGTGTAACCCTTCTCTGCATAGTAGGGTTTTTCGTCAAACAGCCCCATATATTTTTTGACATACTCATCAGGAACCTGCAACGACAAGTGAGGCAGAGTGTAGGCGAGATATAAAAAGAAAGGTTGATTTTTGTTTTTATCAATAAAGGCTAACGCTTTTTCGGTCATCTTAGCGGGCGCATAGCTCACGCCTTTGAAATAGTCAAAGTCGGTTTCGTTTCGGTTGGGGTTGACGGGCTTATGAACATCAATGAAAGGTTGATGCAGAGAATCCCATTTATCATTTTCCCATAGGTGAGTGGGATAATAATTGTGCGCCTGCTTTTGGTCTAAGCAACCGTAGAAAAAATCAAAGCCATGGCGAAGCGGAGAACCTTCCGAATTGGCCATGCCCAATCCCCATTTGCCGATCATGGCCGTTTGATAGCCTTTTTGTTTGAGCAAGTCGGCGATGGTAAAGGCTTGTTTCGGCAACGGCAACTGCCCTCTTTCTTCTTCGTCGGAAAATCCGCCGAGTTCATAGTTGCCGCGAATGTAAGAATGGCCGCTGTGCTTTCCTGTCATCAGCATCGCGCGTGAAGGCGCACAAACAGGACTGCCTGAATAATGTTGCGTAAATCGCATTCCCTCATTTGCCAATCTGTCGAGGCAGGGTGTTTTTATCTTTTGCTGACCGTAGCAACCCAACTCGCCATAGCCTAAATCGTCGGCATAGATATAAATGATATTGGGACGATTGGTTTCGGTTTGCGCGAATAAGGGAGAAGTTAATGAAATAAGCAAAGCCGTCAGAAAGCCATGAGCGGCGTCATAAGCAATAATGTTTTTCATGTGTTCAAAAAAAAAGCAGTTGTTTTATTTGGCAAAGGTATTGTTTTTTTACCTTGCTTTTATCGGCTTAATCGGGAATTGGGCGTATTTTAAGTTCTCCTAATTCGGGATTGCCGGATAACTCCGCATTTACTTTCCTCAAAAATCCCGAAGAGGTTATTTTTCAACCCACAGCATAGGATCAATTTTCAGGTCAGCGAAATGAATCAAAAGCAAGAAACGCCCCCCTCCCGCAAACGAACAATCCCTTGACTTTATTGCTTTTATTGGCAACAATCAAATTTTGTGAGCAAAGGGCATTCCCATGGCTTTGAGGAGTTCGTAGCTTTCTTCTTTGGTTTGGGCGGTGGTCACGAAGGTGATGTCCATGCCGTTGATTTTATTCACTTTGTCGATGGAGATTTCGGGGAAGATGATTTGCTCCTTCACGCCGAGCGTATAATTTCCGTGTTGGTCGAATCCTTTATCGCTCACGCCTTTGAAGTCGCGTACGCGGGGGATGGCCACGCTCACCAGACGGTCGAGAAATTCATACATTTTGTTTCCGCGCAACGTGACGCGCACTCCGATGGCTTGTCCGGCGCGAAGTTTAAAGTTTGAAATATCTTTCTTTGAACGTGTGGGCACTGCCTTCTGTCCGGTGATGGAGGTGATTTCCTCAATGCCTTGGTCAATCAACTTCTTGTCGGCTACTGCTGCGCCGATGCCTTTGTTGATGCAGATTTTTTCTATCTTCGGCACTTGCATTACCGAGCTGTAATTGAATTTTGTTTTCAATCCGGGAACTACCTCCTTGAGGTATTTTTCCTTCATTCGCGGGGTTGCCATTATTTGATAAATTCTCCTGTTTTCTTTGCGTAGCGTTGCCACTTTCCTTTTTCGTTGCGTTTGCGTCCTGTCCGCGTGGGTTCTCCGTTGGCGGGATTCACCACCATCAGGTTGCTCACATGAACGGGGGCCTCCATTTGGAAGCGCGAACCTTCGGGTTTTCCGGCCGATGGTTTTTTATGCTTGGTTACGAGATTTACGCCTTCCACCACGGCTTTATTGGTTTGCGTAAATACTTCCAATACTACGCCTGTTTTTCCGCGTCCGTTTCCCGACAATACTTTCACTTTATCGCCTTGGCGAAGGTGAAGTTTGGGTATTTTGTTATGTTTCCTTTCCATGACTTATAAAACTTCAGGGGCGAGTGAAATGATTTTCATAAATTGTTTTTCGCGCAGTTCGCGGGCTACGGGGCCAAAAATGCGCGTACCGCGGGGTTCGTCCTGTGCCGTGAGCAGTACGGCGGCATTGTCTTCGAAGCGGATATAAGAACCGTCTTTGCGACGGATTTCTTTTTTAGTGCGCACAATTACCGCGCGCGAAACGGTGCCTTTTTTAATTTGGCTGGTGGGGATGGCCGATTTCACGGTCACCACAATTTTATCGCCCACGCTGGCCGAGCCGCGCTTGGTGCCGCCGAGCACATGCAGACAAAGGACTTCTTTGGCGCCGCTGTTGTCGGCCACGGTCAATCGGGTTTCATTTTGTATCATAACTATTTCGCTTTTTCAATCACTTCTACCAGACGCCACCTTTTGTTTTTGCTCAAGGGGCGTGTTTCCATAATGCGCACTACGTCGCCGATGCCGGCTTCGTTCTTTTCGTCGTGGGCGGTGAACTTGGTGGTCTTGTTCATAAATTTTCCGTAAATCGGGTGCTTTTCTTTCCGATTAATGGCCACCGTGATGGACTTTTGCATTTTATTGCTCACCACTTTTCCGATTCTTTCCTTTCTTAAGTTGCGCTCCATATTATTTTTGCTTTGTCTGAGCCGTCAATTCTGTTTTCAAGCGTGCCACCAGCTTTCGCGCCTCGCGGATTTTCATCGGATTTTCGATGGGCGAAATGCGGTGGGCAAATTTCATCTTGCGAAGATTTTCTTGTTCGTTGCCGACTTTTTCAGTCAGTTCCGCCGCGGAGAGTCCTTTGATTTCTGTTTTCATTTTACGACTGCTTTTTCTACGTAGTCTCTGCTTATTGTAAACTTCGTTTTGACGGGCAATTTCCCGTCGGCCAGGGCGAGGGCTTTACGCGCGGTGGCTTCGGGCACTCCGCCGGCTTCAAATAGGATGGTGCCCGGCTTGATAACCGCCACCCAATATTCGGGCGCTCCTTTGCCCTTTCCCATGCGCACCTCGGCCGGTTTGCGGGTAATGGGTTTGTCGGGGAAAATTCTAATCCACACCTGCCCCTCGCGGTTCATGGCACGGGTTACGGCTACGCGAGCCGCCTCTAATTGACGGGCGGTAATCCACCCGCCTTCCAACGACTTGAGCGCAAATGAACCGAAAGAGATTTCATGACCGCGAGTGGCCAAGCCCTTCACCTTGCCTTTTTGCATTTTCCTGAACTTGGTGCGTTTTGGTTGTAACATAATATTTTTCTAAAAAAATTACTTCTTTTTTCTTCCTTTTCCGCCGCGGTCNCCTCGGCGGTCGCCGCGTTCTGATCTTTCGCTTCGTCCGCGCCCGCCGCGTCCTCCTCTTCCGTGGTCGGAGCCGCCGCCCTTCTGCTCTTCGCCGCCGTGACTCATCATGCCTATGTTGGGAGACAAATCGCGCTTGCCATAGACCTCGCCTTTAAAAATCCAAACTTTAATTCCGATTTTTCCATACACTGTTTGCGCTTCCGAAATGGCATAATCAATATCGGCACGCAACGTATGGAGCGGGATGCGTCCTTCTTTATATTGTTCCGAGCGGGCAATGTCGGCGCCGGCCAAACGACCTGAAAGTTTTACCTTAATGCCTTCTGCCCCCACGCGCATGGTAGAAGCGATGGCCTGCTTCATGGCGCGGCGATACGAGATACGCGCCTCAAGCTGTTGGGCAATCGACTCGCCTACCAATTTGGCGTCCAATTCGGGACGCTTAATTTCAAAAATGTTGATTTGCACATCTTTGCCCGTGATTTTTTTCAACTCCTCTTTAATCTTGTCCACTTCGGCGCCGCCTTTTCCTATCACCACGCCCGGACGAGCCGTGTGAATGGTCAGCGTGATGCGCTTCAGCGTACGCTCAATCACCACTTTAGAGATGCCTGCCTTGGGAATTCGGGCATCCACATATTTGCGGATTTTGTGATCCTCCACCAACTTGTCGGCAAACGATTTTCCGCCAAACCAACTAGAGTCCCAGCCGCGAATGATGCCTAAGCGAAGACCTATCGGATTAATTTTCTGTCCCATACTATTCTGTTACGGTTTCTTTCTTTGTTCTGACCTTTCTAACCTTTTTTTCCTCCTCTGCAGGCGGCGCTACGTGGTCTACCACAAGCGTCACGTGATTGGAACGTTTGCGCACCCGATGCGAGCGTCCTTGCGGCGCGGGACGAAGGCGTTTCAAAATCCGTCCGCCGCCCACGTAAATTTCGGTGATCACCAAGTTGGCTTCTTCTAATTTGAGGTCGGTATTTTTAGTCTCCCAACTGCTGATGGCCGAGAGGAGAAGTTTCTCTAATTTTTCTGCCGTGTGCTGGGGATGATATTTTAAAATGCCCAAGGCTTTGTCCACGCGTTCTCCGCGAATGAGGTCGGCCATCAGGCGCATTTTGCGCGGCGAGGTCGGCACATTGCGCAAAAAAGTTTTGGCCGCGCCCTGGCTTGCCAGGGCTCTGGCTTCTTCGCGCTTCTGCTTTTTAAGCACCGATCGTTTGGTTTTTCTTTCTTCCATGACTACCTCTTTTTAGCAGGTTCTGATTTATTATTGCCGCTATGCCCTTTGAACGTGCGCGTGGGCGCAAATTCGCCAAGCTTATGTCCTACCATGTTTTCGGTGACGTACACNGGAATAAATTTATTCCCGTTATGCACGGCGAAAGTATGCCCAATCAAATCGGGGGTGATGGTGGAGCGGCGAGACCATGTTTTAATCACGGACTTCTTTCCCGATTCCTCCATTGTGTGTACCTTCTTGCCTAGTCTGGCATCCAGATACGGGCCTTTTTTTACTGACCTACCCATGGTTATTTTTTCCTTCTTTTAATTATTAAATGATCCGAATATTTCTTGGGATGACGGGTTTTCTTGCCCTTTGCCAACAAGCCCTTGCGCGAACGGGGATGTCCTCCCGAAGCGCGCCCCTCGCCGCCGCCCATCGGGTGATCCACGGGGTTCATAGCCACCCCCCGCACACGGGGACGAATGCCTCTCCAACGGGAGCGGCCGGCTTTTCCTACGCTTTCATTCATGTGGTCGGCATTGGAAACTGTTCCTACGGTGGCCATGCAGTTCACGCGCACGTTGCGCATTTCGCCCGACGGCATTTTCAAGGTGGCAAAATTGCCTTCGCGAGCTACGAGTTGCACAAACGAACCCGCGCTGCGAGCCACGGCCGCCCCGGCGCCCTGACGCAATTCCACATTGTGCACCACCGTGCCGATTGGAATTTTTGACAAGGGCAATGCGTTGCCTACTTCCGGCGCCGCGTTAGGCCCTGAAACTAATGTCTGCCCTACCTTCACGCCATTGGGGGCGATGATGTAGGTTTTGAAACCGTCCGCGTAATATAATTTGGCTACGCGAGCCGTGCGCGTGGGGTCGTATTCGATAGACTTTACCACGGCGGGCACATCGTGCTTATTTCTTTTGAAATCTATCTCTCTCAACTTTTGTTTATGACCGCCGCCAATGTAGCGCATCGTCATTCTTCCTTGGTTGTTNCGTCCGCCCGATTTTTTGAGGGTAGTGAGCAACGACTTTTCAGGCGTGGTTTCGGTGATGTCCTCAAAGCCCAANGCCATGCGATGACGGGTGCCGGGGGTAACGGGATTTAATTTTCTCAGTGACATGATGCTTTAATTATACATTACTGTAAAAGTCGATAGTTTCGCCCTTGGCCAACGTCACCAATGCTTTTTTATAGCTGGGTTTGCGGCCGGAAATAGTTCCCGCTTTCGAAAAACGTGATTTCTTTTTNCCCAACACATTCATGGTATTCACGTGCTCCACGTTCACGTTATAGATTTTTTCTACTTCGTGTTTGATTTGCACTTTGGTGGCGCTTTTATCCACGATGAAACCAAATCTCCCTTTTTCATTGAGCGCTGAAACTTTTTCAGTCACCAATGGGCGTCTCAAGATGCTCATATGCGTTGAGTTAATAGTGTCCCGATTTTGTCTGCCGCGCTTTCCGACAAAATCAAATAGTCGGCGTTCACCACGTCGTAGGTATTGATTTGCGAAGCGGTAATGACTTTTGCGTTTTTCAAATTGCGTCCCGAAAGAGCGATATTGGGGTTCTTTTCGGGCAATACCAATAAGGTTTTTTTGGCGTCCGCCGAGAGGTCTTTAAGCATGGCGAGATACTTTTTGGTATTGGGTTTTTCCCATTGGAAATCTTCCAAGACTAAGATAGAATTTTCTTTTGCTTTGTAAGAGAGCGCCGATTTGCGGGCGAGGTCTTTCACTTTTTTATTGAGTTTGAAAGAATAGTCGCGCGGATAGGGTCCGAAAATGCGTCCCCCGCCTTTGAACTGCGGATTTTTGATATTTCCCGCACGCGCTCCGCCGGTTCCTTTTTGCTTTTTAATTTTCTTGGAAGAGCCTGTTATTTCATTTCTCTCTTTTGCTTTGTGCGTACCCTGCCGCTGATTGGCAAGGAAACTTTTGACGTCCAGCCAAATGGCGTGGTCGTTAGGCTCCACGCCAAACACTTCAGGGGCAAGACTCACGCTTCGTCCTGTTTTTTCGCCGCTATTATTTACCACCGAGATATCCATCTATTTCTCAAGGATTAGGGTTGAATTTTTGGAGCCGGGAACCGAACCGCTCACTAATATAATATTGTGTTCGGGCATGATTTTCACCACGCGCAAATTGGTTGTTTTCACGCGGTCGCCGCCCATTCGTCCGGGGAGGCGTTTGCCTTTGATNACGCGGGCTGCAAAAGAGCAGTTTCCCATCGAACCGGGGGCNCGCAAGCGGTTATGTTGTCCGTGCGTTTGTCCGCCCACGCCGGCGAAACCGTGTCTTTTCACCACCCCTTGAAAGCCGCGTCCTTTGGAAGTGCCGACGGCATCCAAATAATCGCCTTCCGCAAACACATCCTCCACTTTAATTTCTTTGCCNAATTCGGCAACCCCGTCAAACGCTGCGCTGAAATCGCGAAACTCGGCTACGCTTTTCTTGGGAGTGGTATTTGCTTTTTTGAAATGATTCGCCATCGGCTTGGAGGTATTTTTCTCCTTTTTCTCGCCAAAGGCTAGTTGAATGGCTCTGTATCCGTCCTTTTCAGGACTTTTCACTTGCGTGACCACACAGGGTCCCGCCTCAATGACGGTAACGGCAATGTTTTGCCCATCGGGACCAAAAACACTTGTCATTCCTACCTTACGTCCTAATATTCCGGGCATGGTAAACTATTTTTATGCTGTTTATTAACTACTCATTTTCAGGAACGCCGTCCCAAAAAGGAGTGCAAAGATAGAAAAGTGAAACTACCTTACAAGGATGTTTTTTATTTTTTTACATAAAATTTAGATTTTCAATCATTTAGACGNGTGAAATTCTTTTTGTTTACGCCCCGCGGACGATTTCTTTTTGTTTTATGCCTCATTAATCCCTCGCAAAAACGCAACTATTAATGGTCAATGATTAATGTTTAATCAATGTCGTTTACTTAAGGGATGCGGATAAAAAATTAATAACTNNCTGCAGGGGATGCCGCGGGACATGGGAAACACCAGGGGGAACTTTAAGTCTATTTAACATAATGTTGAATTTAATACACTCCCCATACACTATCTATACCTGGGCTATACACCATCTATACACCATCTATACACCATCTATACACCGTCCACCCCCCGTCCATGCCCCATCCATGCCCATCCACCCCCTATCCATGCCCCGTCCATTCCCCGTCCATTCCCCATCCACCCCCTATCCATGCCCTATCCATTCCCCGTCCATTCCCCATCCGCCCCCTATCCATGCCCTATCCATTCCCCGTCCATTCCCTATCCATTCCCCGTCCATTCCCCGTCCACCCCCTATCCATGCCCTATCCATTCCCCATCCATTCCCCGTCTATGCTTAGGCTATAAGGCAATCCAAAAAAATGTTACCTAATTTCTGAAGAGTTTGGGGTTAATAGAAAACACAGCAACTTGTTTAGAATTTTTTAGAGATTTAAGAAGTGAAGAATGTCAAACCAAAAGAGGCAAAATAAAATTTGTAACTTTGTCACTTGGAAAAGTCACTCGAATAGACTACGGAACAATTAGTATTTTGACAGCAATTGGAGATGATTTGAAATACAAAGAAATAATATCTAAGAGGCATTTTGCCCGACAATCGCGAATGCAAAGATTTTATGTTCGAATCGGGTTATTTAAATAATTTGTATGACGATAAAGGGAAACCCTTTCCAAAATCGTCGAAATCTGAATTGCTGTTTTTTGAAAAAGGACGATACTCTTTCAAAAGAATTTGCAAAAGGAACGCCAAGGTTTAAAGGCGCTTTTTACCAATGGGAAATGACAAAAGAACGGTTAACAAAATTAATATCAGCATAATGAAAACAATAAGCGTACTGGATAATTTCTCCGAATCTCCGGCATTAAGGCACTGTAATATCAGTGATAAATCAGGCGAGGAATTTTACCACAAAGTCCTAAATAAGGAGTTTAAAGAAGCGTACGAAAAAAATGAGAAGCTAACCGTTAATCTTGACGCAACTGCCGGTTATGCCTCTTCATTTTTAGACGAAGCTTTTGGGAACTTGGTTTATGATTTCACTTTAGATATCGTAAAATCTAAAATTGAAATAATCTCAGAACAAGAACCTTATTGGAAAGACATGATTTTAAATCAAACCTATGAGCAATGGGAAACGAGAAGAAAAAAGAAGCAAGCGCCTACGGTTACCGCAAATCACGATGCATGGTATAGACTAATTGATAACGAGCTAAAATTAAAGATATGGGAACGACCTGTTGCTGTTGTGTAGATTTCTTTAGCTCAATGGAAGCGGCTGACTGGATTGCCTTATTTGGAGTTGTCGTAAATGCTGCTTTGGCTTATTGGATTGTTAGAACAATTCAAAATAAGCTAACAAACAAGAGAGTTTTAAAAGACCATTTCATAGAGGAAATAAAGGAAATCAGGAACGAGTATAGAGCCTACTTAAGCGCTCTTTACTCAAATAACACACACTCTCATCTCGCTATTCCTTGGTTCAAGCTAATGAATATTAAGGTTGGCGACCTGATTTCAATCATACATACAAAGTATCGCGTGGACAAAGACAAGCTAAAACCTTATCAAATTGAACTTCGGGATCTAATTACAGATAATGAAGATTTTAAGAATCAGTATAAAAACAGTGAAAAGACGGTGTTTTCGGAAGCTTCAAGAACTAAATTAATCAAATTCCAACAATCACACAATCAACTTTTCAATGAAATAATAATTACAATAAATGATGCGCAATAGTCGCCTCATTTTGCAAGCGCAATTAAAAACCGCACGAGCCGATCCAAAAGAAAATTGGCGAATATATCAGCGCGATGAACCACGGGGCAACTACGGAAAGTATTTTCGCAGATGCAGAGGTTGCATGAGCGGAAAGCGGAACGAACTTACCCTGAGAGGTCTTGCCGCAAGCGGTCGGAGGAACCACGAGTTCCAAAGGGGCAACGGACTCATAGCAATTTTTTGCCCCTCCTAAAAGTTGCATTTATTACTTGAATCTAAAAAACATAATAAACCGTCTTGTTTTTTTTATCGACAATAAATTTAAAATCATTCCATTTTTT
>G312J29652_10000402_pt1 | contig 10368 bp, 10 predicted proteins | sample EareggfetidaYelm_FD_29652 | JGI IMG/M metagenome (IMG submission 29652) | reverse complement strand
GAAATGAATGAGCGGTTTGCCAAGTCAGATGAGCGGCTTGCGGAACTTAGAAAGGAAATGAATGAGCGGTTTTTGGAACATAGAAAGGAAATGAATGAGCGGTTTGCCAAGTCAGATGAGCGGTTTATGAANCTTATCGAGAAAATGTGGATGAGCAGTTCGCCAAAGTAATTGGCGCATTTTTATAACGATTTGTAATTCATTCTATAATAGCCTTTTAGTTCGCTTTTTTCTTGGGTTGCATTCCTTAAGTAAACGACATTGATTAACCATTAATCATTCTCTTCCTGCCTCCCAAATCTTTTTCAGCTTAGTCAATACTCCTTCCAGTTCATGAAGGGGGATCATATTGGGTCCGTCGCTCAATGCCTTGTCTGGGCGCGGATGCGTTTCAATGAAGAACCCGTCCACGCCCACGGCGGCGGCGGCTCTTGCCAAATAAGGGGCAAACTCGCGGTCTCCCCCGGAGCTTCCGTGAAGGCCGCCGGGGCGCTGAATGCTGTGCGTGACGTCAAAAACAACCGGGGCAAACTCGCGCATAATGGGAAGCGAGCGCATATCCACCACTAAATTATGGTAACCAAAAGAGCTTCCGCGCTCGGTGAGAAAGACATTTTCATTCCCCGCGCTTCGAACTTTTTCTGCCGCAAACTTCATGTCCTCGGGCGCCATAAATTGTCCCTTTTTTATTTTAACCGCTTTCTTGGTTTTGGCGGCGGCCAACAACAAGTCAGTTTGGCGACAGAGAAAGGCGGGGATTTGCAGGACGTCGGCCACTTCGGCCACTCCCGCGCATTGCGAAGATTCGTGAACGTCTGTAACAATGGGCACTTGGAGGGTTGTTTTTATTTTTTTCAAAATCTCCAACCCTGTTTCAAGCGACAGCCCGCGATAGGAAGAGGCGGAAGTTCGGTTGGCTTTGTCGTAGGAAGCCTTGAAAACATAGTCTATATTTAAGGCGAGGCAGACCGCCTTTGCCTTCGCAGCCACTTCAAGGCAGAGGTCGTAACTCTCTACGGCGCAGGGGCCGGCAAAGAGTACTAGCCGATTGCCGCCCAATTCAAGGGAGTCCCCAATCTTCACTTTCGATTTAAAGAGTTTCATTTTTTATTTTAAAATTTTGCATAAAATTCCTTTCGCATCCAAAATTAAATCGGCGACTTCGCGCAATGCCCCGCGGCCGCCTTTCGCTTCCGTCACCAAGTCTGCCCGTTCTTTAATATAAGAAGGGGCGTCGCGGGGGCAAGCCGAAAGTCCGCAAGAGGTCAATACCTTCAAGTCGTTGATGTCATCGCCAAGGTAGGCAATTTCTCCCTCCTGTATTCCGTATTCCTCTGCCAGCTTTTTGAAAACGACGTATTTGTCCAAAACTCCCTGATGGCAAAAATCAAGTTGCAACTCGGCGGCGCGGTCGGCCACTGCCTTGGAATTGCGTCCTGTAATAATTCCGACTACAATGCCCGCCTTTTTCAGGTGACTGATAATATAGCCGTCTTTCACATGAAAGTTTTTGGTTTCGTTTCCGTTATTGTCGTAAATAATGCGCCCGTCTGTGAGNACGCCGTCCACGTCAAAGAACAGCGCTTTAATTTCAGCCGCTTTTTTCTTNATTCTTTTANGGTATTGGAGGAGGATTTCTTGAGAAGGCATGGCTTTTCTTTTTCCGAAAAGTAGGAAAAATATTCATGCCCGCGCTGTTTTTTTTTCCTGNCCCTCGGAAATTTCTCTTCTGCGGACTCAAAGCCTCGCCTTTTGATATTCAGAAAAAATTTGTCAGGGTCTATGAGGCTTTGATTAGCNCCAAGAGTATTCTAATAATGGGCATTTTACCAATAAATAAGGAGGTTTGCCCCGAAAGAAATTTCAAACTTATGGTTTGTTATTTGAACGAAGTTTGCTTTATTTGCAGAATAAATACAAAATAAGCCATGTTGCTTGAGTTTAAAGTTTCCAACTACAGGTCAATCGGCGAAGAGCAGACGCTTAGTTTAGCGCCTGCCCCTAAACAAAAAGAGCATCTCAAAAACATTATAGAAAAGGGACGATACCATGCGTTAAACGCCATATCTCTTTATGGGCCAAACGGAGGGGGAAAATCAAACATTCTAAAAGCCATGAGTCTTTTAGGCGGATTAGTTCATGCGTCCGCAAGGGCTTCGTCAACCGCCCGCTTGCCGCACGACCCATTTCTATTGCGGGAAGGTTGGGCGGACAAACCCACGGGGTTTGAAATCTCTTTTGTCATTGAAGAATACCGCTATCGCTACGGACTGGAATTTACGGCAAGCGAAATAAAGAAAGAATGGTTGTTTCGCAAATCAACAGGACGAGAAGTCTCCTTGTTTGAAAGAGAGGGAGAAATCATAGACGTAAGCGCCGGCTATAATGGCTCAAAAAAAATCATTGAGGCAGCCATTGAAGCCACCAGAATTAATGCCTTGTTTATTTCTATTTGCGACATTTTAAATGTGGAAGAAGCAAAAAGCATTATGCGATGGTTTAGACATTTTAGCATGGTTGACGGACTAAATACAGAAAAGGAAGAAATTCAAACAGTTGAACTTTGGGAGGAAAAAGAGTACAGGGAAAAGATTAAGCAATACTTGGCGTTGTTAAGTTTGAATATCGCGGACGTCGATGTAACCGCAAAAAAGTTTGAAGAATCCGAATTGCCTGACGATATGTCCCAAAGCACGAAGTCTGAATTAACCCGCCTGTTAAAAGCCCGGCCAATTTACAAGGTCTTTGCAAAGCATCGCATCTATGGCGCCGATGCTTTGCCGACCGACAAAACCCATAGCTGGAACTGGAAAGACAGAGAATCATCGGGGGCAAACAAGGCGTTTCAATTAAGCGGCCCCGTTTTATGGGCATTGGCAAACGGCGGCGTACTTATCATCGACGAAATTGAAGCCAAACTGCATCCTGTCATGACTTTGAATACCATTGGCGTGTTCTTAGACGAAAGCAGCAATCCAAACCACGCGCAATTAATTTTTGCCACCCATGACACCAACTTGTTGAGTTATTCAAGTCTTAGGCGCGACCAAATTTATTTTGCGGAAAAAAATAAATGGGAGAGCACTGAAATTTACTCGCTTTCTGACTTTGTTTATTTCGGAGAAAAAGACGGCGAGTTTAAATCAGAGAAAGAACGCCCCGACACAGACAAGGAGAAACGCTATTTTGAAGGCAGATACGGGGCAATCCCTGCCTTGGGCGATTTTCAAAAATTTATTCGCAACGCCCAATGATTAGAATTTTTAGATTTTAGGATGATAGGATTTTTATTCGATGCGTCTCATATTTTTTTGGCTAATTGACCTTCAAACTGAAAACCCGCTATTTTCTCCGACCAAAGCGAGAGGCAATTCAATAGCCCCATTTTCAAATGGGGGTGGGGGAGTGGCAGGAATTTTGAAGTGCGCCCGTCCATTAATCCTAATCTAAGTCCGTTTTTTTTTCACGCCGCGCACGGCTTGCGCTGTCCATGGATTTTCCGGCCATTCATGTTTGGGGTAGCGAATGCGCAACTCCTTTCGTACTTGGTGATAAGCCGTTGTCCAAAAACTTCGCATATCCTGCGTAATTTGAACGGGTTTATAGCCGGGCGAAAGCAAGTGCATGATAACTTTTACTTTCCCTTTATTAACCGTCGGCGTTTCCTGCATCCCAAATACTTCTTGCAAACGAACTTTCAACACAGGCGGACTCCCGTCTTCGCAGTAGTGCAACTTGACGAACGAACCGCTCGGCACCTCTATTCCGTCGGGCGCACATTCATCCAACTTCTTCAATATTTCCCAACTTATGCGGCGGCTCAAAATATCGCGCAACGGCAGTCGTTGAAAATCATTTTTGTTATTGACTTGTTGCAAAAAAGGCGTAAGCCATTCTTCAGGCGCGGACAATAAATGTTTCAAACTAAAATCGGGGACTTCGTTGCCCCAATGCTTCAGCGACAGGAGGCGCGCGCGCCAAGCCTCTGTTTCATCCCACGGCAAGAGTTGTTCTCCTTGCGCTCTGACGGCTTCGCACAGCGCGGCATTCCTTTCTTCTTCGCTAATTTTCGCAAGCGGTCTGCTCTTAAAAACAAGATTGCCGATTCCTTCGTCCATTGTGGCCGTCAATCCGCGTTCGCTGTCCCACTTCACTTGCCTGCGCTCTTTTATCATTGGTTTCACATCGTCGGGATTGAGCGGAGCGGCCCAAAATATTTTCCCTGCCGATAAGCGGCTGTCCATTTGCGCCACGGCCAGCCACGGCTCGCGAACCAGCGAATCGCGGGACGTCAATTCCGCCATGCCGCCCGACGAAAGTTTATAACGGACGCCATTCTTCGACTCTTGTTTGGCAATCCTATCGGGATAGGCTTGGGCAATCAAGTTTCCGATTTTGTAAGAGTCAGGCGGCGTATTGTCTTCCCTGGCGTTCAACAACTTTTGCCAATGACGGCAAACTCTGTCTATGCGTTTGAGAATGGAAACATCTGCCGTCGCCTTCTCCCCCTTTCGCCAGCGCCGCAACGCTTCGATGCGCTCTGAAATATCGGCTCCGGCCTCTCGCACAGGGTCGCGCTCTTCCAAGACGGCAGCCACATCGGAAGCCAACGATTTTTCTTTGGACAACAACATACGCGCAAGTCTCGGATGCGTGCCCAAAGCCGCCATTGCCTTCCCCTTCTCTGAAATTTTTCCGCCCTCAAAGGCCTCTAATTTTTCAAGCAACTCCGCCGACTGTTTGCAAACAGCCAAGGGCGGCGGCGTAATCCACGACAATTCTTTCGGATTATAAATTCCGAAGCTTGCCAGCTCCAACACTAGCGGCGATAAATCGGCAGAAATAATTTCAGGAGAGCGCGAAGGCTGCAGTTGATGATGCGTGGCTTGCGACCAAAGTCTATAGCAAATTCCCCGACTTACTCTTCCCGCTCGGCCGGCACGTTGCGCCGCGGCGTCGCAGGTGACGCGCACGGTCTCCAATCCCGAAAGACCTGTGTTGGGATTAAACTTTGAAGTACGCGCATAACCGCAGTCCACCACCGCGGTTATCCCTTCAATGGTGAGCGAGGTTTCGGCAATGGAAGTCGCCAAAATTATTCCCTTGCCCGACAAGGCTTCTTGCTGTTGTCGGAAAGGCAAATCGCCATACAACGGAAACACATTTTTTGTCCAACCCTCATTCTTTATCAATTCATAAACTTTCAAAATTTCCCCGGCGCCGGGAAGAAAAACCAATATGCCTCCTTCTTGATTTTTTATTTTTTTCAATAAGCGAAATACGGACGTTACAATAGAATCTTCGCGCCGCGGCGCTTCATAAACTATCTCGACGGGAAATTGTTTTCCGTCGCACGTCAGCACGGGGCAGGAGTCCAAGGCGCGTTGAATCGTCTCGGTTTCCAACGTGGCTGACATTATTCCAATCCGTAAATCAGGACGCAAAATTTGCTGACACTGCAAGGTGAGCGCCAACGCAAAATCAACTTGCAGACTTCGTTCATGAAATTCATCGAAGAGAATAAGCCCCGCTTCTTCCAAGGCATTGTCTTGTTGTAACATTCGATTAAAAATACCGTCGGTCACCACTTCAATGCGCGTTTCCTTGCTCGTCATTTTTTCAAAACGAATGCGATAGCCTGCTTGCTTTCCCAACTCCTCTCCCAAGAGCGAAGCCATACGCGCCGCTACAGACCGCGCCGCCAGCCGACGAGGCTCAAGCATAATTATTTTCTTGCCGCGCAACCATTTTTCATTCATCAAATGAATGGGCAACACGGTTGATTTTCCCGCCCCGGGCGGCGCTTGAATAATCAGCTTGGAATGCTCGGCAAAGGACTTGCGAATCGGGTCGAGAATTTCTAGTATGGGATAATCCATCATGCGGCAAAGGCGGTCTTGAGAACAATGTCGGCGGCTGAATGTTTATTCTAAAAGCATCGCAGCATATAAGCCGACTGATTTTTTAATTAGTCATAACGGGGTTTCGCAACCCTTTGTATTTCACCAACTCTACTCCCGTTCCGCCCACGAACATTTTCGCATAGATTTTCACGGGAATTTGATTGGCGTCGGCGGATATCCAACACGAAATGGAGTTCTCTCCGTCGAATAGTTTGTTGGCCGGCATCACGGGGACGAGCTTGTAGCAGGGCACTTTTCCGAGCTTGCATTTTATCACTTCTACGCCTTCAAAAAGGATGCGCAATTTGTAGGTCGTGTCTTCAAAGAAGCCGTCGATGGCGAGGGTATCTCCTTTTTTAATTAAATCAAAATTGACTGCCCGCAAGTACATAAAACCGGCCACGAGGTCGCGCACGTTGGAGCATGTTTTATAACGTTGGGCCGGTCCGTATTTTCCTTTTTCGTAGTCTATTACTTTCACGTAAGCGGAGTCGGTTTTGTGATTGAAAGTGACCCATTCGTCTTTGCGGTAGTTGCCTTCGCGCAGTTTTCGGTACGCCACATGCGTCACCACCGTGGCCGAGTCGATAAAGGCGCCCCACTGATCTTTAATTTTTGACACAATAGAAATCCAGGGNGAAGTTTCGCCGAAGCAATCAATTTTATAACACTTTCGGCCGCCCACATAAAATATGCGGTTGTCGATCCGAGTGATGGCTTTGCCCACGGGAAAAACGCCAAAGGTGCAGGCATAGTGCAACTCTTCGCCGTTGGTGTAACTTTTATTTTTGAGCGGGGCTTCCTTAGCCTTTGTCGATTTGGGGGCTTGAGCCGCAACCCATTGAAAATTCAGGAGAAAAAGCAGGGCAATAAACTTTATCATATCGCGGAATTAGGAAAACATTATGCGGACACATTATTCTCGCGCAGGGCGTCGTTGAGGGAAACTTTTTTATCGGTGGTTTCTTTTCGCTTTCCGATAATTAACGCGCACGGCACTTGATACTCTCCGGCGGGAAATTTTTTGGGAATTGTTCCCGGGATCACCACCGAGCGCGGCGGCACATAGCCTCTGTATTCGACCGCGGCGCTTCCCGTTACATCTATAATTTTTGAACTCCCCGTGAGCACGACATTAGCGCCCAACACCGCCTCTGACCCCACGCGAACCCCCTCCACCACAATGCAACGCGAACCGATAAAACATTGTCCTCCACAATCACGGGGGAGGCTTGCACAGGCTCCAACACGCCGCCAATGCCCACGCCGCCGCTGAGGTGAACGCCTTTGCCTATTTGCGCACAACTCCCCACCGTAGCCCACGTGTCCACCATCGTGCCCTCGTCCACGTAAGCGCCGATGTTCACGTATGAGGGCATCAAAATGACCCCTTTGGCAATATAGGCCCCGTGACGCGCCACCGCATGAGGCACTGCGCGAATGCCCAACTCTTTATAATTTCTCTTCAACGGAATTTTGTCGTGAAACTGCAACGGGCCCATTTCCGTCACCTCCATTTGTTGGATGAGAAAATACAAAATCACCGCCTTCTTCAGCCATTCATTCACTTGCCAACCCGACTCTGCGGGTTCGGCCACGCGCCATTTTCCAATATTTAAATCGTTCACGGCGCTTCGAATAACGTCTTGCACTTCGGGCGATTTGAGCATTTCTCGGTTGTTCCAGGCTTGTTCTATAGTGTTTCTCACGGCGGTTGATTTTAGGGACGCAAGAAACGAAAAAAAAATCGGTTTGCTAAATTTCAAGCGGCTCTAAATTATTTTTTAGGTTAGCCTAAACTATTTTCTTACTTTTGCCCCATGCTTAGTTTTGCCGAAGAGAATTATTTGAAAGCGATTTATACCTTGTCGGGCGAAGGGAAAAATGCCGTGCTCACCAATGCCCTGGCGGAGAAGCTCAATACGCGCCCCGCTTCGGTCACGGATATGATACAAAAACTGTCGGCTAAAAAATTAGTGAAGCATGAAAAATATTACGGCGTCTGCCTCACGCCTTCAGGAAAAAAGGAAGCCCTTCAAGTGGTGCGCAAACACCGTCTGTGGGAAACTTTTTTGGTGAAAACATTGGGCTTCAAATGGGACGAAGTGCATGAAGTGGCCGAACAGTTGGAACACATTCAGTCGCCTTTGCTGATTGAAAAACTGGATGCCCATTTAGGTTTTCCCCAAGCCGATCCGCACGGGGATCTGATTCCCGACCGCCACGGAAAAATGGCGCATATTCCCGTCAAGCCCTTGCACGAGTTTCCGCCGGGGAGTCGCGGAAAAATCGTCAGCCTTCAAAATTCGCAGCCTGAATTGTTGCGGCAATTAGAAGCCATCAAACTGTTGCCGGGCGCAGTCGTCACCATTTTGGATAAAAAGGCTTTTGACGAATCGGTGGAAATACAAATGGGCGACAAAAAAATATCGCTCTCCAAGCAAATCTCTCAACAACTATTAATGGCCTTATGAATTCAACTTCACATAAATCGCTCAGCGAAGTGCATGGAACGGTGAATACCAATTTAAAAGGTTGGCGGCGTTTGTTGGCATTCCTCGGCCCTGCCTATTTGGTGAGCGTGGGCTACATGGATCCCGGCAACTGGGCTACTGACATTGCGGGCGGAAGCAAGTTTGGCTATTCCCTCCTTTGGGTGTTGCTCATGTCGAATCTCATGGCGTTGGTGTTGCAAAGTTTAAGCGCTCGTTTGGGGATTGTGCGGCAACTGGATTTAGCGCAAGCCTCGCGACAAGCCTATCCTCCTTTCGTCAATTTTTTTCTGTGGCTGTTGGCTGAAGTAGCCATCGCCGCCTGCGACTTAGCCGAAGTGTTGGGAATGGCCATCGGCTTGCAATTGCTTTTTGATTTGCCGCTCATTTGGGGCGTCTCGCTCACGGTGTTGGACACGCTCTTGCTTTTGATTTTGCAAAACTACGGCATGAGAAAAATCGAAGCCTTCATCTTTGCCCTTATCGTTATCATCGGACTCTCGTTTTTTATGGAAATGATTTGGGCAAAGCCGTCCCTTGCGGAGGTGGGGAAAGGATTTATTCCTTCCCTCCAAGGAGAAGAGGCTTTGTATATTGCCATCGGCATTATTGGCGCCACGGTGATGCCCCACAATCTCTACCTCCATTCCTCGCTCGTGCAAACGCGGCGCATCGGCGAACATTTGGGCGCGGTGAAATCCGCTTTGAAATATAATCTCCTCGACTCGGTCATCGCGCTCAATGCCGCCTTTTTTGTGAACGCCGCCATCCTCATTTTAGCGGCTTCTACTTTTTATCGCGCCGGGCTTTTTCACGTCTCCGACATTCAAGACGCGCATCATTTTCTCACGCCTTTGACGGGCACAAAATGGGCTTCCATTCTTTTCGGCACGGCGCTCGTAGCGGCAGGACAAAGCTCTACGATTACAGGCACCTTGGCCGGGCAAATTGTAATGGAGGGCTATCTCAACTTGCGCATTGCGCCTTGGCTGCGGCGGCTCATCACGCGCCTCATCGCCATCATACCGGCTTATTTTGTCATCCTTCTTTACGGGGAAGATAAAACGGGGGAACTCTTAGTCTTTAGTCAAGTGGTGCTGAGTCTGCAACTGGGTTTTGCCATTCTTCCGCTCATCCATTTCACAAGCGACAAAAAAACAATGGGAGAATTTGCCATCAAACCTGTCGTGCAAATTGCGGCGTGGGGCATTGCCGCCGTCATCATTTCCCTCAATGTGAAATTGGTGATAGATGAATTTGCCTCATGGCTCCACGGCGTCGGGCAACAGCAATGGATGTTGTGGGTATTTATCTTCCCCCTCTTCCTTGGCGCATTCGGCTTACTCGTTTATATCAGTTTCAAACCCACGCTCGACCGTTGGGGAATGAGGATGAAAATGCCGCACGGCACCGCAGAAAAATTACACTTCGGCAAACCCGTTTATAACCGCGTGGCTATTGCTGTCGGCTTCACGTCGGTGGATAAATTATCGCTTGAGAGCGCCTTGGCATTGGGCGGAAAGAATGCGCATTACCTTCTCCTGCACGTGGTGGAATCGGCCGGCGCACAATGGTATGGCAGCAATATCGCCGACCGCGAAAGCGCCGAAGACGCCGAAGCTTTGCAAAATTATAAAATGCAGTTAACCGATCAAGGCTACCAGGCAGAAACCCAAATCGGTTACGGCATCGCGCGAAATACCATTCCCGCCTTAGTGAAAAGTTATAATGCCGACGTGTTGGTGATGGGCGCNCACGGTCACCATTTTATAAAGGACATTATTTTTGGAGAAACGGTGAATGCCGTCCGACACAANATTAACGTCCCGCTTTTTGTGGTGAGGGAGAAATGATTTTTTCCTTATGCTCCGCCGTCAATTTCAATTTCAGTGTTTCTTATTACTTTCCAATGCCCGTCTGATGAAAATCCTTTGGTTGGCGCAGAAGTCCTCAAAGGAACTCGCGAAAATTCA
>G312J29652_10000400_pt1 | contig 10389 bp, 6 predicted proteins | sample EareggfetidaYelm_FD_29652 | JGI IMG/M metagenome (IMG submission 29652) | reverse complement strand
AGGAAATGTCTTGAATATGCTCTTCGACGGCGGAGCCGCTTATGAGGAAATGGGGGACTTGGTGGTGATAAAACCAAGGAGCAACCATGCCTCCGCGTCGGTCGTCATTAGCGGGAGAATAACGGACGCCAAAACGGGAGAGCCGTTGCCCGGCGTGAACGTGGCAGTGAAAGGAACTTCGCAGGGCACCTCCGCAGATTTAGAGGGCAGATACTTCCTGCAAGCAGATGGCGCGGATGCAATTTTGGTTTTCTCATTTGTCGGATATGTTTCGCAGGAAATTCCTGTAGGCGCTCAAAGCATCGTGGACGTGCAGATGGCGCCTGATGAAAAGCAACTGGAAGAAGTAGTGGTGGTGGGGTACGGCACGGAAAAGAAAGGTTCCCTTACAAGTTCAGTAGTTGCTTTGCAGGGTTCAGATATAATCAAGTCATCCTCAAGCCCCAATCTTTCTAATGTGTTTGCCGGGCAAGTGCCGGGCGTGATTGCGAATAACAGATCGGGCAGGCCTGGCAAAGACCAGTCTTCTGTATCTATCAGAGGCTCTAATTCTTTTAGCGGCGGCACGGACCCGCTTTATGTAATCGACGGCATTCAAGACAGGAGCATCGATCGCATTAACCCCGCAGACATTGAAAGCATCACCGTTTTGAAAGACGCTTCAGCGGCCATTTACGGCGTTCGATCTGCCAACGGAGTTATATTAGTAACCACTAAGAGAGGAAAGGCGGGCAAACCGGAAATTACATACGACGGCAGTCTGGGCATGCAGACGCTGACAAGAGTAGATCAGCGGGTGAACGCATGGCAATACATGACTTACTACAACGAGTTAGCCGCTCACAGAGGCAACCCGTTGCAATATTCTCAAACAGATATTGACAAACACAAAGCCGGAAATGACCCTAACTACACGAGCACGAATTGGTTTAGGTCAGTATTCAGGCAGATGGCACCGCAAACCAATCATTCGATTTCTGTGCGCGGCGGAAGCGAATCGGTTAAGTTTTATATTTCAGGACAATATTTATCTCAGCAAAGTCTTTGGGCTAACAGCGACGAGAGCTATAAAAATTTCAACCTTCGTTCCAATCTTGATGCCATGATTTCTAAAAATCTTAAAGTAACGCTTGATCTCGCGGTCAGAAGAGAGAAAAAGCTATACCCCTCTCGCCCGGAAGAAGACATCCTGCACGAAACCGTAAGCATGTATCCCTTTATACCGGTTAGGTGGTCTAATGGATTGCCTTCTGCGGGTATCTCCAATGGGCGGAATCCCTATCTCATGACCTCATCAGAGCCCGGCTACAATGCCACAACAGACTACTTTATACAGCCAAGACTTGCGTTTGACTGGCAGTTGCCTAAGATTGCCAAAGGGTTATTTCTTAGCGGATGGGCGGCCACGGATTTTAATTCGCAAAGNCAAAAAATATTTGTGAAACCTTGGGACGCATACGGCTACAACGCCACCACAAACACCTATACTAACCAAAGAAGTTCAACAGCCATTCCAAGTTTGACTCAAGCAGAGAGCCGCTTTAACAGCGATACCTATTTTATCAAATTGGGCTATGAAAGAAATTTTGAAAAACACAATTTTAATTCATTCATGGGGTATGAGCAAATTGTGAAAAACTCGCGGGTGACAAGCGCCTATCGACAAAATTTATTGAGCAATCAATTGGATCAATTATTTACAGGCAAGGCCGTTGATCAAAATGCCACGGGCAGCGCCACGCAGGACGGACGCGAAAGTTACCTCGGACGGTTTGCCTATAGCTATGCTGACAAATACTTGGCCGAGCTAACCGGCCGTTATAATGGTTCATTCAACTTCCCTAAGGATAAACGCTGGGGGTTGTTTCCTTCTGTTTCCCTTGGTTGGCGAATTTCTGAAGAAGATTTTATCAAGGACAAGTTTCCGTTTATTAACCGATTGATGCTTCGGGCGTCTTGGGGAACAATGGGCAGCGACGCCATTAGCCCGTATCAATTTTTGTCCCGCTACGGGCTTGTAAGCAATCTCCAAAANGGGCCTCAAAATTACAGTTACTTTGGACCCAACTACACCGAAACCCAAGGACTCTACTTACTATCCTCTCCTAATCCCAATGTAACTTGGGAGAAGCAAGACACCAGGGATGCGGGATTTGACGCCGTTCTGTTTAATAACAGACTAAGCATTACCTTTGATTATTTTAGAAACTACCGTTCGGATATTTTAGCCCCGCGCCTTGCCTCAGTGCCTTATTATTCGGGGCTTACTCTGCCAAATGAGAACATCGGCAAGTCTTTAAATCGCGGNTTCGATTTTATGGTTAACTATTCGGGCAAAACAAGCGCCTATGCTTATCATGTCGGCTTCAACTTTACNTACGCCAAAAACTCTATTGTATTTCAAGATGAGGCAACCAACATCCCCGACTATCAGCGGGGTACGGGCAATCCCATAGGTTCATGGGTAGTCTATGAAACCAATGGAATTTATCACACCCAAGAACAAGTAAACAGCGCGGCGCACTTGGACGGAGCCAAACCGGGCGACCTATGGATTATTGATAAGAACGGCGATGGCGGCATCACTTTGGATGATCAAGTTCGTATTCCGGCGGCTAATGTGCCGCAAATTGTGGGGGGCGTCACGATGGGAGCAGAGTATAAAGGTTTCGCGCTCGATTTGGTTTGGGCGGCTCAAACCAAGGTTAAGCAATTAATTTTACCCCAAGCTCAAGGCTCTGTGGTATCGCCGCCCCAGTGGCTTTATGACGGGCGATGGACGGCGGATAATCCCGGTGCGCCTTACCCAAGGGCTTTCAACTCCAACGATTCGTTTAATAGCGTATGGGCTGACTTTTGGCTGCGAGATGCCTCCTTCGTTCGGCTGAAGAGCGCCCANTTTTCTTACACTCTTCCTTCTAAGGTTCTTAAAGGCACCGGCGTCAATAGCTTAAGACTTTATTTTGCCGCGTCTAACTTGTTTTCTATTGATAAGATGCTTAAATATCAAAGAGACCCGGAAACTAACAGCATTACGGGCAACAATTATCCCCAAACCCGAATTTTCAGAGCAGGCGTCACAATGGGGCTATAACATTATAATTTAACTCCTAAAATATTTTAAATCACAGAGCAATGAAAAAAATACTCACGGCAATAAGTTCTTTGCTTATTGGAATTTTGTTTTTAAGTTCCTGCCAAAAGGATGTGTTGGATAAAGCCCCTTTGGATTCTTATACTGACGAGGCAGTTTGGAGCGACTTGAATTTGGCGGAAGCATTCGTTAATCGGCAATATGTTATTCTGCCCGGCCCCGGACACTACTGGAATAACCTCACAAACCGCAGTTGGCCGCTTTCTTCGGCTTGCGATGAGGCTTACAACAAGTTTAATGACTACGATACTTTTGTCATGAACTCAGGCTCGCTCACGGCCGATAATCTAAAGGCATTTGATATATGGTCGGCAACCTATGCCCGAATTCAGGACTGCAATTCGATACTTTCTAAAATTGACCAAGCGCCCGGCGACGACGCAACAAAGAAGCGTTTAAAGGGCGAAGTTGCCTACCTTAGAGCTTATGCTTATTTTAAGTTGACGAGTGATTATGGCGGCGTGCCGCTGATTAAAACCCCATTTAATCTTACGAGTGATTTTGGGGTGCCCCGCAGTACGCATGAAGCCTGCATACAATTCATTTCTGACGAATGTGACGCGGCGGCGGCTCTTTTGCCTGCCACATACGAGTCCTCCTCTCCAATGTATGGGAAAGCTACGAAAGCCGCGGCGCTGGCGTTGAAATCAAGAGCTTTGCTATATGCCGCAAGCCCTCAATGGAATGTCGCAAACGACCCGGCTAAATGGCAAAAAGCATCGGATGCGGCAAAGGCTGTGTTGGATCTTACCGTCTTTCGGCTTTACGCGGGCAGTTATATTGACATTACAACCAGACCTAATTCAGAGATCATTATGGCACGCGGAATGAATAAGCAGTATCTGGGAAATGCTTTTCAGGGCGTAGAAACTTTCATGTCGCCTAACGGCTATCACGGTTGGTCTTCTTTTGCGCCAAGTCAAAATTTAGTGGATGCTTTTGGAACAGCCGACGGCAAAGANATAACTGACCCGACATCGGGATATGACCCTCAGAAACCTTATGCAAGGAGAGATCCCCGCTTTTACAGCGATATTATTTTTGACGGAAGACCTTATGGAAGAGCGGAATATTTTAAAGACCGATATGAAGCAGGCGGCAGCAACACGGCAGAAATGTTTGAAGGCGGACTGGACTCCGACAAAGGGTTCGATACGTGGAATGCAAGTCGGACAAGATATAGCTTTAGAAAGTATGTGGATACTACATATAATTATAATGTGGAGACGCAAACCAATAAGTTNTGGATCATCTCCAGACTTTCCGAGATATATTTGAACTATGCAGAAGCCCGGTTTATGTTGGGAGAAGAAAAAACAGCAAGGGAATACCTTGATTTAATACGCCGCCGCGCCGGCATTAGCGCCGCTTTGCCGACATCTTTAACGGGCGCTGATTTACTCAAGAAAATACAAAATGAACGCCAAGTAGAGTTATGCCTCGAAGGACACCGTTACTATGATGTGCGGCGCTGGAAAATTGCCGACGTCACAGAAAACAGGCCGTTGGGAGGGGTAATGATTGTAAAAAATGCAAATGGTTCTAAAACCTATACCTACATTACGGTGCAGAACAGGAGCTTCAAACCGCAGCATTACTTATTGCCAATCCCAAGACAGGAAATTAGAAGAACCAATTTGCCGCAAAACCCGGGTTATAATTAGGAAGAAAAAATTGATATGCAATCAGCGCAGCTTAATGGGAGTACTGTGGAATTTCCCTTGAATGAAGGGCATAGGTTCTAACGTTTGGGTTTAATAACTTACGGCAAAAGAGTGCAAGGCCGCGATAGAGCCGCATGACGTCATAATGTTTAGGTTAAAAAAATAATTAGAAAAAATATGAAAAATTTGTTGATCAAGCGAATAGCGGAAAAGACGGCTAACTTATTATTTGAAAAGAAAGCCTTTGTTTTTCTATTGTGTTGTGCGGCGAGTTCCTTTGCGCAANAGGCGAAAGTCGAGTTCAAGTCTTCCGACANGGCTGTTCAGAATGCCTTCAGTTGGGCAAAAGCAATGGCGCAGCGCTATAAAGGAAATGACGCGGATCCTGTAGGAGCTTGGTATGAAGCGGCGTTGCCGGCGCGCGACGCNTTTTGCATGCGCGATGTTTCACACCAAATTATTGGCGCCGAAATTATTGGGCTTAACAAAGAAAATAAAAATATGCTGACTCTTTTTGCAAAGCATATTTCGGAAAGCAAAGACTGGTGTTCCTATTGGGAAATGAACAAATACAACAAACCCGCGCCCGCGGACTATCGAAACGACAAAGAATTTTGGTACAACCTCAACGCTAATTTTGACGTGATGTTTGCTTGCTGGCGAGTCTATTTGTGGACAGGAGACAAGAGCTATGTCACAGACCCCGTGTTTGCCGATTTTTTCGATAAATCCTCTACTCTCTATATTGATCGTTGGGTCTTGCAGGCAGATTCTCTGTTGACGCGGCCGTTGTATCCCAATGCGCCGACGCCATTTAATGTCAAAGACTCCTTCCATCGTTGCAGGGGGATTCCTTCTTACAGCGAAGGCATTCCCGATTTAAAAATGGGAGTCGATTTGATCGCCTCCATTTATAGAGGACTTCTTTCTTATGCGTCCGTGTTAAGATTGCAAAGCAAAAACGAGAGAGCGGAATTTTTTGAAAAGAAAGCCGCGCGGTATCAGCAAAAAATTGAAACCGATTGGTGGAACAAAAAAGATTCGCTCTACCGCTCTTTTTACTCTGCGAATGGCGATTTTGACGGAGGAGGAGATAGTTTTTTATTGTGGTTCGACGCGCTAAAGGACAAGCAAAGGGCAAGAAAAACAATTGAGCAGTTGGCTTCGGAAAAAACAAATATTGAGATTGAATCGTATTTGCCCATGCATTTTTACAAATATGGTTATTGGGAAAAAGCGCATGAGCGTATGTTGCATCTTGCGAATCCCTCCACCCCAAGAAGGGAGTATCCCGAAGTTTCATTTGCCGTTTTAGAATCTATTGTGAAGGGTTTGATGGGCATTGAGCCGGATGCGGTTTCACAACAAGTGACCACCATGTATCGCGATAAAAGCGGAGAGGCGGAGATTAAAAATTTGCCGATTTTAAATTCAACCATTGACGTAAAGCACAAAGCGAAGGAGACCCTGTTTTTCAACCGCGGGAAAACGGTCATAAATTGGAGGGCGGTATTTGCAGGCAAGCATAACTCCATTGTGATAAAGAACGAAAAAAAGAAAGCGAAATATTTTTCAGACCAAAACGGCTATATGCTTTCTTATGCGGATATTGCGGTAAACGGAGGAGAAAAAATAACAGCCGTCTGCAAGGATTAAACCGAGATTTTAACAGAAAGCGCAAATGAAAACAACCCCAAAATTTATCCTGCTTATTGCGTTTCTGGCTTCGCTCGTCGGCGCGGCAAACGGGCAAGAGCATCGCCGTTGGCAAATGAAAGCAGACGGCTCTATTAGTTGGAAAGTCGGCAAAGACATTCCGCACCAGGACCATATAGAAATGAGCGGCAAAAGAATTTCTTGCGTATTGCGCTACGGGGTCAATGCGGACAGTTCTTTTACAGCCACGCGAAGTTTGGTGTGGCCTATGTTGCGCACCGTTCCCAACAATACCCATGCGAGTCTCACGCGCCGTTTTGCTCAAGACGGATTTGATGCGGCCACGGCCAATGGGTTGCCGATTCAAAATGAAAAAACGGTTTCAATCGCGCTTTACGGAACGGCGATTGTCAAGAGCCGCGCGCGAGGCGAGTTAGCTTTAACGCGCGAATTTTTTCCCTCTGCGGAAAAGGCCGCTTTCTGCGAAATATATTCTATAAAAAATACCTCCAAGAACAGTTGCTCGATTGAAATTCCGAAAAGTCATCAAGTGTATGAAACCGATCCGGCTAGAGGCACGGAGGGGAGTTATGCCATTCATATGGAGCTTGTCAATAGCGGGCACTTTACTTTAAAACAGGGCGATTCTCTTAGTTTTTCAATTATCTATTATGCGCTAAAACAAAACGAGTCGCTGTTGCCGATCCGCGCCGAGGAGGAAAGGAGCAAACGGCTTTTGTCGGTGCGGGAATGGCAGCGCAATTTGGTTTTAGAAACGCCCGACACGGTGTTGAACAGAGAGTTTGCGTTTGCCAAAATTCGCGGCGCCGAAAGTATCTATGAAACGAAGGGCGGTCCCATGCATGGTCCGGGCGGCGAGGCTTATTATGCCGCTGTTTGGGCAAACGATCAGGCCGAGTATATCGGCCCGTTCTTTCCTTTTCTTGGTTATGATTACGGAAACCAAGCCTCATTGAATGCCTATTTGCATTTTGCCAAATTCATGAACAGCGACTATAAGCCGATTCCAAGTTCGGTCATTGCCGAAGGAACGGATATATGGAACGGGGCAGGCGACCGCGGCGACGCCGCCATGATTGCTTACGGCGCCGCTCGTTATGCGCTGGCAAGCGGCGATTTGACGCAAGCCAAGCAACTTTGGCCGTTGATTAAATGGTGTTTGGAATATTGCCGAAGGAAATTAAATGCGGACGGCGCGGTGAGTTCTGATTCGGATGAATTGGAAGGAAGGTTCCCGGCCGGCGACGCCAATCTATGTACGTCGGCTTTATACTACGACGCATTAAACTCGGCGCAATATTTGGCAAAAATAATGAACGAAGGCAAAAAGCAAGCGGAGGCGTTCAAGCAACAAGCCGTTCAATTAAAAAAATCAATAGAGAATTTTTTTGGCGCGCGCATTGGCGGATTCGATTCCTATCGCTATTACAAAGGCAACACCGACTTGCGTGCATGGATTTGCATTCCGTTGACGATGGGAATTTATGAACGCAAGTCGGGCACTATTTCGGCGCTGTTCTCCCCCGGACTTTGGACGCAAGACGGATTGGCCAGTCTTGCGGGCGACAAAACATTTTGGGATCGTTCTACGCTTTATGCCTTGCGCGGCGTTTTGGCGGCAGGCGAAACCGATAAAGCCATTCCGTTTTTGCATCACTATTCTAACAGGCGTTTGCTTGGCGAGCACGTGCCTTACCCCGTGGAGGCCTATCCCGAAGGAGGGCAGCGACATCTTTCCGCGGAGAGCGGTTTATATTGCCGCATTTTTACCGAGGGTTTATTCGGCATTCGCCCCACAGGTTTGAAGAGCTTTAGTTTTATTCCGCGATTGCCCGCCTCATGGACGCAAATGAAGTTGAAACACATCCGTGCCTTCCAAAAAGATTTTAGCGTGGAAGCAGAAAGAGCAGGCGACAAAATACGCGTGACGGTCAGAGACCAAGAAAAATTATTCTTTACAAAACTTGTGAAAGAAGGGGAGGAGTTGCAGGTGAAATGGCAGTAAAAAAAGGGTCAATGGTCAATGATTAATGATGCCTCTTACCCAGGTACCCTCCGAGTCGCAAGTATCCGCCCATGCCCCTCATGCTCATGCCCCAATCGCCCCGCAATGGCATAGGCTTGGGGTCTAATCGAATGGCGGGGCAACGGCATTAATCATTAACCATTATACCGCGCGCTCCCATTTAAAAACGATCGCTAACTTCGCGCAAGAAGAAAATATTCGCAAAATAATAAGTCTATGTCTAAGCCTGCGTCATTAGTGGTTGTGGATGTTGAAGCAGACGGGCCGTTTCCGCCGAAATATTCAATGGTGTGCTTTGGGGCAATCGTCGTCGAGCCTTCGCTGACGAAAACTTTCTACGGCCAAACCAAACCCATTTCAAGCGATTGGCTTCCCAAGAGCTTGTCAATCAGCGGCTTCACACGCGCTCAACATGAAACCTTCGACGAACCAAAAGAAGTAATGGAAAAATTTCGCGAATGGCTTTCGGCAAATTTTTCCCGACAAGCGGTGTTCATCAGCGATAATCCGGCCTTTGACTGGACATGGATTAACTACTACTTCCACGCTTACTTGGGCGGAAATCCATTTGGCTATTCGGCGCGCAGAATCGGCGATTTATATTGCGGAATGAAAATGAATTTAAACTGTAACGCGGAGTGGAAGAAATTATATCGCCAGACTAAGCACGACCACAATCCGCTACACGATGCGAAAGGCAATGCAGAGGCGCTATTGGCATTTCAACAATTGGGATTAAAATTTAATGATTAATGCTTAATGACGCGCTTTCCCGAACTCGCTCAAATCCGAATCAAAACAATGAAAATCCTAAACTATTTCTTGGGGCTTGCAGAATGTCCGCGTCCCAAGCGTCCCGCAACGGCACAGGCTTGGGGATTAAGCGAAGGGGCGGAGCGGGCGGCATTAACCATTAATCATTGTTTTTGTTTTTTTTTCTGTTTTATTGTATTACTTTAGCAACCGCAATAACGATTACTGATAAAACAACATAAAAATGGAATGCTTATTAAAAAAAATTAGAGCGTGGTTGAGTCCCGAGACGGGCAACGTGCTCGCGCTAAAAAATNTTTCCATAATAATGCTCGTACTCTTATCCGTTGCTGTNGGGCTTCATATTCTTGAAAAGTGCCAGAATATAGCTTTACGGAGCGTAGGCGAGAACAGTTGGAAAGAGAAACTCCAAAAACGCCTGCCGTTGTTGGGACACCGCAATTGGATATTAATTGTGGACAAAGCCTTTCCGTTGCAAAGTTCGCCCGGAATACAATATTTGGATACCAAAGACTCATTGCTGACCGTGTTGGATTTTGCAATTAAAGAAATCAAGAAAAGCGAGCACCTGCAGCCTGCTTTTTATTTAGACAAAGAGTTAGGTTTTATCCCGCAAGCATGGCATCATTCTCTTCAAAAGTATAGAACAGATCTTCGCGACCTTTTAAAAACTGAAGAGCTGAAGGTTATGTCGCATGATTCGGTATTCAGGAAAGTAGACGCCACCTCAAAATTGTTTACGGTATTAATTTTAAAGACCAAGGAGACTATTCCCTATTCGTCGGTATTCATTGAATTGGGCTGCAAGTATTGGGACCAAGAAAAAGAAGATAAACTTAGGCTTTTAATAAAGGACTCTCTAAAAACTAAGAACTAATGATTAATGATGCGCTTTCCCATCCTGCCTTGTTCAAGTCCGAGTCAAAACCATGAAAGTCCTAAACCATTTCTCGGATCTTACGCGAGGGGGCAGGCGGCAACATTAACCATTAATCATTTTATCTTTTGCAAAAATTCTTCCCACTCATTGCGGACGGCAAGGTCTTTAAGAAAAAAATAATAGCCGGGTTTAAACGGCTTCTGTTTTAAATTCA
>G312J29652_10000397_pt1 | contig 10393 bp, 12 predicted proteins | sample EareggfetidaYelm_FD_29652 | JGI IMG/M metagenome (IMG submission 29652) | reverse complement strand
TAAATTGTCTATCTACTTTGCAAAATTTTCAGTATTGGCATTCCTAGTCAGGAAGCATTTGGAACCATTTTGCGCACTGAACTCAAAATTGAAGAGGCGCCCCTTTCCTTTTAACCGACTAAAATAGTATTCAGCGGTTGCAAAGGATAAAATCAAAGCCATTTTAAAACAAAGCCTTGAAGGGGGCAAACTTTTTTCAAAACGGCGTTTTCGGCTGTTCTCAAAAATACTTATTCAGCGCTTGGGCAAGCCTCACGCCGGCTATGGCCAGTCGTTTTTGAAGGAGAGGGCGGTTTTTGGCAAAATAGGCTTTGTCTAGTTTGCCGTCGCCGATGTTGTAAACCTGCTTCCGAAAGGCGAGAGCTTCCTCCGCCCAGCGGCGAATGTCGATAGGGCTTTTTTTTCTGTTCAATTTCTCCGCCATCGGCAAAAGCGACGCCGCCAATTCGTTGTCTTTCAATCCGTTTTCATGAATTAAATCTTCGTCCCATACGCGGTGGAGGCTGGTGCGTCGCCCGTTCCAAGTCACCTTTATTTTATTTCCGCCCTTGTCGCCGCAACAACCGACATGGAGCGGCATGTGCAAATCGCCTATCAAATGCGCTACAATTCGCAAGGCGAGCAGCTTGTCTTTATTGCTTTTCGATTCCTTCAGTGTTTTTTCAAGGATGGCAATAATATCGCCGCGCGGATTTTTCGGCGATTGCTCGTAAGTTTTTCCTGTTTCAATGGTTACCCAATGCCAATTAGCCATGTAGCGAAATTGCGGATTTCTTCTCATTTCATCCATCCACGTGGTGCAGGAGGAGAGCGGTTGTCCGTCAAGAAGTCGGTTAATAGCAACCCGTGTGCGGGGGGTAAGAAAATGTTCCGCGATTTTCCCCACCACCCGATGTCCCTCCGGCCCCACGCCCGACTTGGGACAGAGAACAGCAACAAAATGGAAAGCAACCAAGATTTTTTCATGCGGGCAAAGGTAGCGAATACAAGGACGGGAATTTTGGCAAAGAAGCAAATGTTTGTAAAAATTCAGAATCCTGCCTGGGGCTAAGAAATTTAGCCCAACCTGCAGGCAGAAGAAAAGCCCCTTACTCCGTTGCGACCTCGACTTCTGCGGCTAACCGTTGAACTTCGAAGCCATGTTTTTTTTCCTTTGGGGCGCGCCGTAGGGCGCTGTTCTGTTTCTATAAATATTAAACCCCTCTGGAATTTTTGGCGAAAACAAAGTCCTAAATAAGGGTGAATGAGCAATGGTTAATGGGATGCCTGTGTTCTTCTTGTCCCCCGCTTGCGCGAAGAGGCATTAACCATTAATCATTAATTTTTCAGCGCTTGTTTCAAATCATCCAGCAAGTCGTCGATGTCCTCCACGCCTACGCTCAAGCGAATGAGGGAGTCGCTCAATCCGATTTTTTCTCTTTCTTCTTTGGGAATGCTCGCATGGGTCATCGTGGCGGGATGGTTGATGAGAGACTCCACGCCGCCAAGCGATTCGGCAATGGAAAATAATTTCACGTTTTCCATGATGCGCCGCGCTTCCTCCATTCCTTTTTTCACGGTGAAAGAAATCATTCCTCCAAAATCGCGCATTTGTTTTTTGGCAATCTCGTGTCCGGGGTGATCCGCGAAACCGGGCCAATACACTTTTTCAACGGCAGGGTGTTGTTGCAAAAATTCCGCGATTTTTTTTCCGTTGAAACAATGGCGTTCCATGCGCAAGTGCAGGGTTTTGAGTCCGCGCAACACCAAAAAGCAATCTTGCGGGCCGGGAACGGCGCCGCATGAATTGGCAATGAAAAATAAATCTTGATATAATTTTTCGTCGTTCACGGCCAACGCGCCCATCACCACGTCGCTGTGGCCGCTTAGATATTTTGTAACGGAATGCATGGAAATATCGGCGCCGAGGTCAAGGGGATTTTGCAAAAATGGCGAAGCAAACGTATTGTCCACCGCCACCCAAATATTTTTTCCCTTCACCGAATCCGCGCAGGCTTTCACGTCGATGAGCTGCATCATGGGATTGGAGGGCGTTTCAATCCAAAGCATTTTGGTGCGGGCATTGAGATGCTTCTTCACGTTCTCGGGGGTCATTTCGATAAAATGAAATTTCATCCCCATCCTTTCAAATACTTTGGTAAACATTCGGTAAGAGCCGCCGTAAATATCATTGCAGGCAATTATCTCATCGCCTTGACTGCATAATTTTATCACGGCGTCCGTGGCGCCCATGCCAGACGAAAAACACAGTCCAAACTTTCCGTTTTCCAGTGCGGCAATGCTTTTCTGCAGCGCGTTTCGCGTGGGATTTGCGCCTCGCGCGTAGGCATAGCCTTTGTGTTTGGCGGGGGATTGCTGCACGTAAGTGGAAGTTTGATAAATGGGCGTCATAATGGCGCCCGTAGAGGGGTCAGGCTCTACGCCGGCGTGAATGGCTTTAGTTCCGAATTTCATAGGTTTGGTTTTAAAAGAATTATAATGATTGATGCGTATCAAATTTTTCCAAATATTCCGACACGCGGCGCAATACGCTTCCGCCCAAGGCGCCGTCCACCACGCGATGGTCGTAGGAATGGGAGAGGAACATTTTATGCCGAATGGCGATGGCGTCGCCCGAGGGAGTTTCAATAACGGCGGGCTTCTTTTGCACTACGCCAAAAGCGATGATGCCTGCTTGCGGCTGCATGATAATAGGCGTCCCCATCACGTTTCCAAACGAACCCATGTTGGAAACCGTGAACGTTCCGCCCGATAAATCATCGGCGACAAGTTTATTGCCCCGTGCTTTTTTGGCTAAGAGATTCACGGCGTTCACCAACTCGCGCAACCGCAGCCTGTCTGCATTTTTAATAACAGGGACGATAAGGTTTCCGTTGGGCAACGCCACGGCGACTCCTATATTAATGTCTTTTTTCTTGATAATCGTGTGGCCGCTGACCTGCACATTAATCATCGGATAGTCGCAGATGGCTTTTGCCACGGCTTCGATGAAGAGCGGCGTGAGGGTGAGTATGTCCCCCGTGGTGCGTTGAAATTCTCCTTTCACTTTATTGCGCCAGCCCACAATGTTTGTGACGTCGGTTTCCACAAAAGAAGTAACGTGCGCCGAAATGCGCCGACTCTCCAGCATGCGCGAAGCAATCATCTGCCTCATGCGATCCATTTCTATGATTTCGTCTTCCCCGCTCGCGAAAGAAGGAGCGCGTCGGTTTTTTATGTAAGAAAGCATGTCGTCTTTGGTGATGCGCCCCCCCATGCCGCTTCCTGAAATGGCATTGATTTCAGCCGTACTTATCTCTTCTTGCTTCGCAATGTTTCGCACTAACGGAGAAAGAAAGCGTTCCGATTTTTCGGTTTTAATTTTCGGCGGCGGCGTTTTTGGGGCGACGTGGGCGTGATGTTCGTGCGCTTTTATTTTTGGCGCTTGGTCGCTTTCAATATAGGCGATGGGTTTTCCCACCTGAACAATTTCTCCCGCTTCCGCCAATATTTCGAGGAGCGTGCCCGAAAATTGGGAGGGCACTTCGGTATCTACTTTGTCGGTGGCGGCCTCCAACACCGACTCGTCCTGCGCAATGACGTCGCCGGGCTTTTTAAGCCACGACAATATTTTTGCTTCCATAATGCTTTCACCCATTTTAGGCATCAAGAGTTCGACTTTTGCCATCGTTATAAACTTTCGCGCAATTTACTACATTTGCCTACAGGAATTACTGTTATGCCAAAGAAGTTTCTGAACCAACCAACCATGAAAAAATACAGCCATTGTCAAAGTTGCGGCATGCCTTTCCGAAAAGACCCCGCCGGCGGAGGCACTCACGCCGACGGTTCTCTCAGCGTTATGTATTGCAGTCACTGCTATGAAAACGGAAAATTCACATGGCCTGATATTTCGCGTACCGAGATGCAGGCGCGCGTGAAGGCGAAGATGAAAGGCTTGGGCTTCCCCTGCTTCATCGCCGTATTTTTTGCGAAAAGAATACCTAAGTTAGCCCGATGGAATCAGCAGCAATCGCAGTGATTGCCCTTGACGGCTTCAAAACATTCTTTCCCTTCTTTGTACGAAAGATAAGCCAAGCCCAAGGCGCCTAAGGCATCGGCGTATTGGAAATGGAAAAGCTCATAAACCGCGCTCGACGCCAAGAGAACAAGCGACATATAGATGCAGACTTTCGTGCAGTTGGCGTCGGCAAGGACGGCTTTCGACTGCAATCGGACGCCCGCTCTTTTTTTCGCCCAAAGCAACCACGTCATAATAATAATAGAGACCGAGGAAATCACGATGCCCCAAAAAGTACTCGTTGGTTTTTCGCCGACGAATATCGCGGCGCCGGAAGAAAACACTAAACCGATGACTAACAAATAGAAACAATAGCCCGTGATCTGCAACGCTGTTTTTTCAAATTTACTCCTCCCGCTTTCCGGGTTATTCCAAATTCGCAGCGTCATCATCATCACCCCGACGCCTGAAATCATTTCCGCAAAACTGTCCGCCCCAAAACCAAACAAGGCAAGGGCGTCGTCTTCAAACCCCAGCCAAGCAGAGACAAAACCCTCCGCTAAGTTGTAAACAACAGTAAAAATACTTAAAAGAAAAATGGTCTTATGCGCCTTTGAGTCAGTCATTCGGTTAAGTTTACGGGAGAAATTAAGCGGGTTTTTTCCGAGCAATATGCAATTCTTCTTCTTGAAGTATGCCGCAACGAAACGCCTCTTCTTTTGACAATGTTTTTGCCGTGAAATTTACCTCTGCCTGAAAACCGCAATCGGTCAAACGACGGACATAATCTTTTCCGTATTTTCGCACGTGGTCTTCCTGCCCGAAAGCTTTTTCGCGGTCGCGCGGCGAGACGATGTTTTTATCTTCAAATGTTTCGTCGGGCAACGGCGGAAAGAAGGGCACTTGCAAAACAGCCCATCCGCGGGGTTTCAATACGCGCAAAATTTCGCGCATGGCTTGCTTGTCGTCGGCGACGTGTTCCAATACGTGATTGCAGAGCACGACGTCAAATTGATTCTCGGAAAAAGGCATTCGGTGAATATCCATTTTCACTTTGGCGAGCGGCGATTCGAGGTCTGCCGTCACATACCCCTGGCCGTGAATGGATTCAAATTTTTTAATAAAGCAAGGTTCGGGCGCTATGTGAAGCACTTGAAGCGGAGAAAAAAAATTCGTGGTTTGAAGATAGAGCCAAATCAAGCGATGGCGCTCCAGACTCATGCAACCGGGGCACAACGCATTGGCGCGCGACGACAACCGACCGTAAGGCATAAAAACGCGATACTCGCCGTCGCACACCGGGCAATGTACGCCGTGACCGCGATACCACACAGCCCCCGCCGCTTGCAACGCCTTGCCGCTCACCCGTTGTAAATATTTTCGCGGCACGTTGCGAATGAGCCATGCAATAAGCGAATTCATTTGACTATTTTTTTGCAAAGATAAGCATCTGCGCTTGGGCATATAAGAAAGAATAAAAACATTTTGAGGAATTTCCAACCTTTTTCTTACTTTTGCTCCTCTTTTATTCGGGGTGTAGCGCAGCCCGGTTAGCGCATCACGTTAGGGACGTGGAGGTCGGTAGTTCGAATCTACTCACCCCGACTGCAATAAATGAACAGCCCGCGCGTAGCGGGTTGTTTTTATTTAAAAGTAACTCTGTTCAGATTTTTCAGATTTTATGCTCATGGAAAGTTCCGTAAAAATAGCGCCCTCATGGAAACGCCCGTTGGAAGAAGAGTTTTCTAAACCTTATTTCTTGCGGCTGATAAATTTTGTGAAACAAGAATACGGCGCATACACCGTATATCCTCCCGGGAAAGAAATTTTTCGCGCCTTCGATACGTGCGGTTTCGACGAGGTGCGCGTGGTGATTTTAGGACAAGACCCCTATCACGGCGCGGGGCAGGCCAACGGCTTATGTTTTTCCGTGCGCCGCGGAGTTTCCTTTCCGCCTTCCCTGAAAAATATTTTTCAAGAAATTCAAAGCGACACAGGCAAGCCCATTCCCGAGTCCGGCGACCTGGAACGATGGGCAAAACAAGGCGTACTGTTGCTCAATGCTACGCTTACGGTACGGGCTTCCTCGGCGGGGTCGCACCAGAATCAGGGGTGGGAAGTTTTTACCGACGCCGTCATTCAAAAACTGTCGGCTGAAAAATCGAATATCGTTTTTCTTTTGTGGGGCGCTTATGCGCAAAAAAAAGGAGCGCTCATCGACCGACAGAAACATGAAGTCTTGATGTGTGCGCACCCTTCCCCTTTTTCGGCGCACAGCGGTTTTTTTGGCTGCGGTCATTTCAGCAAAGCCAATGCCTTCCTGAAACAAAAAGGACTCGCCGAAATTGATTGGTGAAGCGTATTTTCTTGCTACCTTTGAAGCCATGAGCATTTACCTTTTGATCTATATTGTCGGCGGGCTTTCCTTCTTGCTCATGGCGTTGGGCGTCTCGAAGCGACTGCGGCCGAATAATCCCAATCCAAGAAAATTGGCAACGTATGAAAGCGGAGAAGAAACGCAAGGCTCTTCGTGGGCGCCGGCGTCGGTTCGGTTTTATATACTGGCCATCATTTTTCTGCTGTTTGAAATCGACGTTGTTTTTCTGTTCCCGTGGGCTTCGGTCTATGCGGACACGGGCGCCAATGCCGCCACTCTTGGACAATGGGGATGGTGGACGTTTTTTGAAATGCTGGTCTTCCTTTTCTTTCTTGTATTGGGTTTAATTTATGTTTGGCATAACGGATATTTGGATGTGTTAAAACCAACTCCCGAAACTAATTCCTACCGTTCCTCCATTCCAAAAAACATGTATGACAAAATAAATGAGAAGTACGAAAAAGGAACGGGATAAATTATAAGTTATGAATTGCGGGGTTATTATGAATACGAGTTATGAATAAAGAATCGTTGGGCGAAGCGGGCGTGGTCATCGCCAAGCTGGATGACTTGCTAAATTGGTCGCGATTGTCGTCGCTCTTTCCCATGACGTTTGGCTTGGCTTGTTGCGCGATAGAGTTTATGAGCGTCGGCGCCACGCCTTATGACATGGAGCGTTTTGGAATGGCGCCCCGCGCCACGCCGCGACAAAGCGACGTGATGATTGTTTCAGGAACGGTAACTTTTAAAATGGCCGACCGCCTCAAACGCTTATATGATCAAATGGCGGAGCCGCGCTACGTGATTTCGATGGGTTCCTGCGCCAACTGCGGCGGCCCTTATTGGCAACACGGCTACCACGTGGTGAAGGGCGTCGACGGGATTATCCCGGTAGATGTGTATGTGCCCGGTTGCCCGCCGCGTCCCGAGGCATTGCTCGACGGCATTTTGAAATTGCATGAAAAAATCAGAACCGAAAGTTTGGCGCAAATGAGCAACCGAAAATGAATCTGAGCGATTGGAACGAAAAAATGAATGTGTTGCGCGAACAGCCCCGGCATGTTCAATTATTGAATCCTGAAGAAATTGCTTCCTTTTGCAAAGAACTCCACACGCGAAAAGACTGTTACTTCGATCTGCTTTCCTGCATCACGGGCATCGACAATGCGCAAGAGAATACGATGGAAATTGTTTATCAACTCTATTCCATTCCTTTTAACCAAAGCATAACCATTGACATTAAAATTAATCGAACGCATTTAGCAACGCCCAGCGTGACTTCCATTTGGAGAAGCGCCGATTGGATGGAGCGCGAAATCTTTGATATGTTTGGAATAGAATTTATCGGGCATCCCGACTTGCGAAAAATTTTAACGCCCAATGATTGGGAAGGTTATCCCTTGCGAAAAGATTATCGTCCGCAAGAAAAGTATCACGGACTCACGACGTCTGCCGTTAAAAGATGATACAGACTTATGCCGATCATATTGAAAATCACGCGCTCTCTGAACCGCAAAAGTTCAACCTTGAGGAGTTGCAGGACGGGGAAACCATTATCAATTTAGGCCCGCAACATCCCGCCACGCACGGCGTACTTCGGTTGGAAGCATTGATGGAGGGGGAGCAGGTGAAAGAAGTTGCGCCGCATATAGGGTATCTTCACCGTTGTTTTGAAAAACACGCCGAAAATCTGCCTTACAATCAAATTATTCCTTTTGTGGACAGGCTCGACTATGCGGCGGCAATGAATGCGGAACACGGCTTTGTGATGGGCGCGGAGAAAATGCTGGGCATTCAAAATTTACCCAAACGAGTGGAGTACATTCGCGTATTGGCGGCGGAGCTGAACCGCGTAGCCTCCCATTTGATTGCGATTGGAACGTATGGCATGGACCTCGGCGCTTTCACGCCGTTTTTGTGGATGATGCGCGACCGCGAACATATTTTGCGCATGTTGGAGTGGGCGTCGGGCGCGCGGATGCTCTATAATTATATGTGGGTGGGCGGGTTGTATTACGACCTGCCCATCGGATTTGAAGAACGCTGCAAAGAATTTACGGACTACTTCAAACCCAAGTTGAAGGAGTTGGAAATCGTGTTGATTGAGAATAAAATTTTTGTGGAGCGCACGGCGAATGTGGGCGTGTTGCCGATGGACTTGGCCATTAATTGCGGGGTTACGGGGCCCATGCTTCGCGCCTCCGGCCTGCGTTTCGACCTGCGCCGCGTGGACGGATATTCTGTTTATCCCGAATTGGAATTTAACATTCCCGTCGGCGAAGGAATGAAAGGAAAAACAGGGGATTGTTGGGACAGGACATACGTGAGATTTTTGGAAATTCATCAATCGCTTCATATAATTAATCAGTGTGCGGAGAAATTGACAAAAGAATATAAGCGTACCCCTGAATTTGATCCGCGGGCGATGTTGCCGCGAAAAATCCGTCCGGCCGCAGGCGATTATTACAGCCGCTCGGAAAGTCCGAAAGGGGAGTTGGGCTATTTTTTCCGCGCCGACGGAAAAAGCGACATTCCCTATCGTTGCAAAGTTCGTTCTCCTTGTTTCAGCAATTTGTCGGCCCTTCCGCATTTTAGCAAAGGCGTTTTGCTGGCCGACTTAATCGCCATCCTCGGCTCGATTGACGTAATTTTAGGGGAAGTCGATAGATGAGTTTTTTCAGCAAAGCAGAGCAAAGTTTTTTGTTTCTCGCAATTTACAAAGGGTTGTGCGATGCTAAAAAAAGAGCTTCCGCAGATTGCTTAAAAAAAGGAAAATTTGAAATACAGCCCATCCGTCAAGCATTTGGACAAAATAGAAAAAATTTATAGTTTTGTCCGACAAAAGGTTTGTTCCTCTTAGGTTCACCGCGTCAAATCAATATGAAATACTTTCCCGACAGGCTTAAAAATGCCAGAAAAATGAATGGCTTTTCGCTTCAGGATTTATCGGACAGCTTAGGCAATAGCTTATCCAAGCAAGCGCTGAACAGGTTAGAAACCGGCGAATTAAAACCCGACGGCGAAATTCTCTCTCGACTTTGCAAAGCGTTGCATGTAACTCTTGATTATTTTTTCAAAGACAACTCCGTGGTTTTGGAGCAAGCAGAGTTTCGGAAACTTCAAAAACTGCCGCTCAAAGAACAAGAAAAAGTAAGGAGCAGAACGGTTGACTTTCTTGAAAGGTGTTTTGAAACAGAAAATTTATTGGGGTTGAATAATGAATTGCCTTTTGCGCCAAAAAGNTTCAAGGCAAAAAACCAAGCTGAGGCTGAAAAGGCGGCTTCCAAAATGAGAATAGAAGTGCTGAAAATAGGGAAAGATCCCATTTTCAATATCTATGAAATGTTGGAAGAAACCAATATCAAAGTTTTTAAAACAACCGCGGATAAGTCTTTCAGCGGCATGTCGGCGGTCATTGGCGGCAAAGCGGGAGTAATTGTTTTCAACGACAGCCGCGAGATACCCATGGTTAGAAAGCGCTTTACCATGCTGCATGAGTTAGGCCATTTATTTATGGACTTAGAGGGCATTGAAGAAAAAGAAAGCGAAAGATTATGCGATGCCTTTGCAGGCGCTATGTTGTTGCCCGACGAAAAGGTTTTAGAGTATTTCGGCGGCAAGAGAGTTAAGGTCTATATCAACGAATTAAAGATGATAAAAAAATACTTTGGCATTTCCTTAACTGCAATAATGTATAGAGCCAAGGCGCTTGACTTAGTTTCTGACAGCTACTTGAAATTCTTTATGATTAACTACAACAAGCATTACAAAGCACAGGAATTTGTCGGTTATGAAGGGCAAGAAGAATCTCATCGTTTTGTTCAGCTGCTTGTGAAGGCTGTTGCGCAGGAAGTCATTACCTCCGCCAAAGCCGCGTCTCTTAACAATCAAATTCTGGGCGATTTTCGCAAAATGTACCTTGACAATGCTATTAAATGAAAGCTGCCGTTACAGACGCTAATATTTTTATTGACCTCATCGAACTTGAACTGTTGCATCTTTTATTTGACTTAGGC
>G312J29652_10000396_pt1 | contig 10406 bp, 6 predicted proteins | sample EareggfetidaYelm_FD_29652 | JGI IMG/M metagenome (IMG submission 29652) | reverse complement strand
TATCAGACCAAGAAATAGAAAAAATAGAAAAAATACACGGTGAAATTTTTAACCACGGCAAGGCAACATAACGGTTAATGTGGCCCACTCCGCCCATTCGCGCATAAGCCCCAAGCATACGCCATCGCAGGACGGTTGGGACACGCGAGGCGCTTGCGACTCGGGGGGTACTTGCCGCGAGCATCCGACAAGCCCCNAGAAAAAGAAACTTNCCCGGGTAAGCGGCGTGATTAACCCTTATTTCAGTGGCCGTTTTGCTTTAAATTATCAGCTCCTGCTATGTCTATTTCTTGTTGCGGAATCGGTTGGTATTCGCTTTTTCCCGAAGTAAACTTCACGCCGCCAAACGCAATGGGCAAATTTTTCGCTTCGTTTGCCGCGTAGGCGTCAAGCGCTTTCTTTGCCACTCCCCATCGAACAAGGTCAAAGAAACGATGCCCCTCGTCCGATAACTCAAGTTTGCGTTCAAAGCGCACAGCCTCTCGCGCGGCGGCCTTATCGGTCCAAGGACTATTATACAGTCCGACCACGTATTTTGCCGCGGGTTTGCCATTTCTGGTCACAAAACCATCCGGGTTTGCAGCCCGCCTCCTTACTTGATTGACCAAGCCTTTGGCAATTTCTAAATTCCCTAACTCTACTTCTGCCTCGGCAGACATGAGCAATACATCCGCAAATCGGATAATCGAATAATTGTTGCCCGTAACCGTCAATACTCCAAATATATTGCCCTCTACCAAATCACCTTTCTGATACACAAACTTTTTGGGAGCATACGGTCCCCCGTACGATTGTTCTCTAATCCACGCGGCGCCCGGATGATCGCCCCAATTCCAGTAGGGTATTCCCCGACGACCTACGGCGTGGTCTAAACGCGCATCTAAATTGCCCGTATCGGGCGTAAAATCTTGAGTTGATAAAAGACCCATATCGCTCTTGACCGCATTCTCTTCTTTATTATAGGCGGCATTATAGGCCTCGTCTTTTTCTAATAAGGGAAGGCCGTCGCCATTGGTACGAAATGAGTTCACTAAGTCAAAACTAGGCTGATTGAATCCGCAACAAGTGGCAGGTCCGCCTCGGAATGGGTAATTCAAGATAAAATCCATATTGGCGTTAGCCGGGTCGCCTGTAGACACTACGGCCTCAATGGCAAAAACGCTTTCTTTGTTGTTGTCGCAAGTGGGCGCATGAAAAAGGTCCCCAAACTTTTCCGTCAAACCATACTTCAAGCCGCCGGTTGTTTTGCCGTTTGCTATCACTTCCTCGAAGATTGCTTTTGCTTGGCTGTATTTTCCTTGATAAAGGAACGTTTTGGCCAAATAGGCTCCTGCCGCCCATTTGTTGGCTCGCCCCGCGTCGCTATGGGTCTCCGGCAAGTTCTCGTATGCAAACTGAAAATCCGCCTCTATTTTTATCCATAAATCCAAGTTATTCTTCACTGCCGTTCCGCTTGAATTTTCATCTCTGAATGGCGTGTTGTTGAAGATTTTTTTTAAATCAAAGTAGTAGTGCCCGCGTAAAAATCTGGCTTCGCCCGCAATTCGTTTTTTGTCGGCGTCGGTTATCGGCTCTGAGGCTTTGACCAACAAAGACAAGACTGTGTTGGCTCTCACGATGCCCTCATAAGATGTTCTGTATTTCACAGCCAAAGAGCTATTGGTTTTTAGCGTGGCGTAGCTTTGTACTTCATTCATCTGCGCCTGATCTCCAAAATCAGAGCCCTTGTTGCTGTCCCCTCCCAGCACGCTCCCCCAAAACCAGTTGGTTGAGCCTGAATAAAAGTCATAGCCCCTTCCTGTCAAAATTGCGTAAGCGCCAATCAAAGCGCCTTCAATCCCTGCTTTATTTGTCAGTTTAGTTTCTAAAAGAGAGCCTGTGGGGGGCACTTCCAAAAATTTTTCATGGCACGAAATGAAAAGCAGCAGCACGAAAGAAATGTATTTACTTTTTATTAGTTTCATGGCAAATGATTTGATGTTAAAAAATGTTAAAATCCTGCGCTTATTCCAACGACAAGGCTGCGGGTCACAGGATAGTTTCCTTGATCCACGCCAAACGCGGTATCGGAAGCGCCGCCTACTCCGGGGTCAATTCCGCTATAGCGGGTAACCGTGAATACATTATTGGCAGAAAAATAGACTTTCAATCGCTCCGCTTTCAGGGCATTTGCTGTTGCCGACGGGAAGCTGTAGGCAAACGATAAATTTTGCATCCGCAAATAGTTCCCGCTTTCTACATAGAAGGACGAGGATTGCGTATTGGTGCTAAAATTGGATACGTTTTCAAAAATTGGAATCGTGGCAGAGAGGTTATCGGGAGTCCAAGAATTTTTCACGTCCTGACTGAAAGAACTGCCGGTGAACCCCGCATAAAAATTTGTCCACCACTTGCCCATATTAAAAATTTTATTCCCCATCGAAGTATATAAATAGGCGCTCACCTCAAAGTTTCTATACTTGACTCTAAAATTTGCGCCGCCGGTAAACACAGGAATGGGGCTTCCCAAATACGTACGATCCAATTCATCAATCCGCCCGTCCGGCCTGCCAGATGCGCCGCTGATATTGGCAAAACGAAAGCGACCCGGCGCCGCTCCGTCCTGGGNCGNAGCGCTGATTACCTCATTGGCGTCTTTAAAAAGTCCCGTCACCTGATAGCCGTAAAAAGAAGAAAGCGGACGCCCCAATTGATTGCGTATTGGAAAAATGCCTCGACTGAGCGGATTTGTTGTCTCCAAGTATGACAAGCCGTCTCTGATGCTGCTGACCTCGTTTTGAAGCCAACTGCCATTGACCGCCAATTCATAATCAATAGAACCGCCTCTTGCTTTGCCGCGTGTTATCAACTGAACATCCGCTCCTCGGTTCCGCATTTGGGCGCTATTGACGAAGGGCGGTTGCGCTTGAAAACCCTCCGTTCCCGAGAGGGGTAATTGCACCAATAAGTCTTTAGTATCCTTTTGCCAGACATCAACAATAATCTCCAGTCTATCCTTGAACAGGGCGCCGTCTAATCCTATGTTTTTAGTGGTGCATATTTCCCATCTCGCATCTAAGTTGCCGATTTGGCTTCGGTAGTAGCCCTCCGCAACGCCGGAGTTTGTGCCCGCAATATCATAATACGATTGACGAAGTTTGGAGGCATAAAGGGTGTATTGGTTATTGGGGTCCACGGCATTTGAATTTCCCATCGTGCCATAGCCGGCTCGCAATTTCAAATCGGCAATCCACTTGGCAGACTTCATAAAATTTTCGCCCGAAACTCTCCACGCGACTGAAAACGCAGGGAATACTCCGTAGCGGTGTGCGGCTCCAAATCGAGAAGAGCCGTCGCGGCGAATAACCGCGCTCGCAATGTATTTGTCGTTTAACGTGTACTTCAACTGACCAAATAAGGAAAAGAATTTTACGCCCTTAAATTGCTCGCCCGACGCCTTTCTGTTTCCCACCGTACTTAGCGTTATGTAATCCGTATCGGCCGAAAACGGGTTTACCCCGCTGGCCGTAATATTTCGCCCTGTTCCCGTGTCTAATACTTCCTGCCCCACGAGCACATCCGCGCTATGCATTCCGCCAAAAACTTTTTTATAGTTAGCCGTATTGGTTAAAGTCCATGCTAATGAATAATTATTGGATTCGGAAAAGGTATAGGTGGGGGTGGTCACGCTATTCTCATAGGTAGGCGGAGTGTAGGTGCGTCCGGCCGTCCCGCGGTAGTTTCCGCCTATGCTGCTTCGCAGAAGCAAGCCCTTCGCCGGCTCCAACTCAAGGTAAACATTTCCAAAACCAATGGCGTCAAAAGTTTTGTTATTGGCCGCCCGATCTCTGATGGCAACCGAATTATAAGCATAGCCAAGTCCTCCCGCATGAGTGCCCGCATATCCTCCAAACACATCATATACAGGAATGATAGCGGGATCCAAAAAGGAATATAAAAATTCGTTTTCATCGGTCGGCACGCCTCGCCCGCCATTTGAACCTGTGAGTCCTATCGTTTGTCGATAAGCGAATTGCAGGTTTTCTCCTATTCGTAAATTTTTAAAAATGTTAAATTCTGTATTGGCGCGAAAGGAGTATCTTTTGAACCCGTTATTCCTAAGAATACCCTGCTGATCCTGCAAGCCAAAACCAATATAATATCGGCTATTCTCCCCTCCTCCCGAAATGCCAAGCGTGTGCCTGACAAGCGGCGCATTCCTTGTGACTTCTCTATACCAATTGGTTCCTTGTCGATTAGCGGCTATCACTTGATAAATCGGTTTGCTAAAATCAGTAACGTTGTATTTGGCTCGCTCCGCATTTAAATCAATGGTCTCGGTCACGCCTGTTCTATCGCCCACCAGCAGATAATCGGGAATTTTCCAATCAGAGAGCGTTCCAAATTGCGGGTGAGGCGCGGTGAGGCGTGAGTTAATATAAGCATTCTTAGTCCACTCGGCGTAGTCTGCGGGATTCATCGTTTTTAAACCTTCTCCCGGCGTGGTAATCCCCCAAAGCCCGTCATAAGTCACGGATAATTTCTTAGCCTTTCGTTTCCCTTGTTTAGTGGCGTAAACAATTACGCCGCTCGAAGCCCGTGCTCCGTAAATGGAAGCCGCGGCGGCGTCTTTCAAAACGGTCACCGATTCAATGTCATCGGGATTCAAAAAATCGGCAGTATTAACCGGTACGCCGTCTATCACATAGAGCGGTTCATTATTCTGAAATGAACCAAATCCGCGCACCCTGATTTGACTGGCCGTGCCGGGTTGCCCATTGGTAATAACCGTCACGCCCGACACCCTGCCTTGCAACTGTTGCTCTACATTTCCGGAAGGNACCGCCGTTAAATCTTGCGTCTTGACGACAACTACAGATCCGGCCACCTCGCGGCGATTATCAACGCTGTATCCCGTAACCACGACCTCGTCTAACGCCACTTGGTCTTCCTCCATCGAAAAACTTATGCGGCTTTCATTGCCTGCGGCTCTTTCGACCGTCTTATAACCCACTCCGGTAAAAACTAAAACAGCGCCCAATGGAACCGATATGCTAAAGTTTCCGTCCGCGTCCGTNGCGGTTCCGGAGGCGNTGCCTTTGATTGCCACATTAATACCCGGTATGCCGACGTCGTTGCTGTCTGTAATCTTTCCTGAAATGCTGCGTTCCTGCGCAAAAACCGAGGTCGCCAAACACAGCCATAAGAGAATAGCCAAGNCCATTCTCCTAAACACACATTGAATCAATTTCAATTGAACTCTCGCGAAGAGAGATTGAAAGGGACGAATAAAGGACTCGTACTTTCTGTTCATAGGCATTTGTTTTAATTTTTACCATTTATTTCAAACATAAGACATAAAATTCCCTCCCCCCATTTGAAAACGGAGACTATTTAACTTAATGCATGGTTTACGGAGACTCCCTCCAGATAAACCTCTTTTAACCTCAAGTCTTCATCAAAAAGAATGAGGTTCGCCTTAGCGCCTTTTTCAATGACGCCGATGTGAGTTTCCCGCATCACGCGAGCGGGATACAAAGAAGCCATATTAAGCGCTTCGCGGAGCGGAACATCGGCTTTTTGAACGCAATTTTTTACCGCCTTCAATAAAGTCAACTGCGAACCCGAAAGCGTGCCGTCGGGAAGGGTAAAACAATCGGCACGCCGAACATGGACATACGCCCCTTCAAGCGCTTCCTCAACCGCGTCGCTTATCAAAAACAATCTTTCGCCCATTAGCTTTTTGCTAATGGATAAGGTTTGATAATCCACATGAATCCCGTCGGCAATAATAGAAGCGTAAGCGTCCGACTGGAAAGTTGCGCCCGGAAGCCCGGTATCCCTGTGATGCAGGGGGGACATCGCATTGAACAAATGAGTCGTTGCGCGAATGCCGTTTTCAAAACCTTTCATGGCTTCCGAATAAGAGGCATTGCTGTGTCCGGCCGATACTGCGACATTGTTCTTTAGCAATAGTTCGATAATATCGGGAGCGGTCAGTTCGGGAGCCAGCGTAATCATTTTAATCGTTCCCTCCGCTTCGTCCAATAGAGATTGCACTTCATGCAACGCGGGTTTTTTGATGCAATTAAGCAAATGCGCTCCCCTTTTGATTGGGTTAATATAGGGGCCTTCCAAATGGAGTCCCATGAGCGCGGGATGCGGATTTTGTTTCACCGTCCTTATAGCCTTTCTGAAAACCTCGAGCGTATTGGTCGCGAGCGTGATTAAGAAGCCGGTGGTGCCGCCGGCGGCGATGGCGTCGGCAATCGTTTTTAAAGCGGCGGCGTTTGGTTCGTTGGAAAAAAGGCAGCCTCCTGCGCCGTAAATTTGGAGATCAATTAATCCGGGAGCCGCGTAGTTTCCCGAACAATCTATCGTCTTGGCGTTCTTCGGAAGGCTGTCCTTTTGCAACACGTCTTCGATTATTCCGTCTTGAATCAATACTGCTTTGTCAGCGGTAAAGTCTCCCCGATAGAACAGTTTACAGTTTGTCAGTGCAATCATTAGATTCAAATTTATAATTCAAATTATAAGTTCACGCGCCGCAAAATATTTTGTTTTACACGCCGGCAATCCTTTCTTTATAAGTTGCTAAAGCTTCCTCCAATCGTATCTTGGCCGTAGCATCCGACACATTATGCGAGGGATGTATATGGAGTTTGAAGCCTCTCTCTACAAGAATTTCAGCCACTGTTAAAACCGTCATCCATACGCAGGTAACAAACGCCATGGTAGAAACAGGGCCCAGTTTATCTTGGTGATTTTTAACGGACACGGTGGCGTCCTCAATGGGGGCGCATGAGTCCACCACAATGTCCGCAATGTCAAAAATAGTTTTGCCGCTTGAATGTCGGGTTTGCTTTCCTTTTGCCGCGGCGGCTGAACCGAATGCGATCACTTTCATTCCTTTCTTCTTGGCTTCGAGCGCCACGTCAATGTTGACGTTGTTGATGCCTGAATGTGAAAAAACCCACATTGTATCGCGCGGGTCGAAGTTGTACCCTTTCATTATCTCCACTCCGTAGCCCTCCACGCGCTCCAAAAACACAAACTGATGCACGCCCATCTCGCCGGTGATTCTTGTAAAAAAAGTCAGCGGCAGTTCCGCCATCGGATGAAAGCCGACAAAACCTCCGATACGCGGATACATCTCTTCAATGGGAATGGTGGCGTGCCCGCATCCAAAGGTATGCACCCATCTTCCGACTTCGATGCTGTCGGCCATTGCTTGAGCCGCGCGGCGGATATTTTCCGTCTGCGTTTCTTCGATTTTTGTCATTACGCTTCTTGCGTTGCTGAGCCATTGTTTTGCCGGCATAAATTTAAGTTTAAGTTTGATTTTAAGTTTTGAATAATAATAAATAATAGAACGCACATAATAATAATCTCCGCATAAGCGACTGCAGCGAGATGACGAATGCCGTATTTTTCCACAATGATTCCCATCAGATAGTTGACCGCCATGTTGCCCATGAGAGCCGCTCCGAAAACGAAGCTGAAGGCGGTTCCGGAAAGTTCCTTGAAGCGCGAACCCACCAAGCCGAGCATGAGAGGAAAACCGCCCGCGGCTCCCGCGCCGGAAAGTATAAGCCCCGACATAATAATCCATTCGCCGCTTGCCTGCATGAGCGCCACGCCGAGCGCAAGCATTAACATAGACGCCTGCATNATTTTCATGGCTGAAATACGGCGAAAGAGGCTTCCCGTAAGCANCCGCATGACGACCATTCCCGCAATGTGAAGCGATAACCCGTACAGCGCCGTGTCTTCGCTCATGCCTTGTCGGACGATAAGATAAGTGGTTGCCCAATTATTGATAATGGCTTCAAAACTGCTTTGGAAAAAAAGAAAGAAAGCGGCCAGAAGGAGAAGTCTCCGAAACAAATTTTTGACGGGCGCTTTCTTGCCCGCCATTTGCTTGCCCGCAGGAAAATTGACAAAGGCATAATAAATTCCGACCAGCAACGTAAGCCACCCCATCGCAGCCACTATTGAAAAAGAAGGCAGCCTCTTGGAAAGGAGGCCTACCGCCAAGGGCATGCCTAAAGCCCCCAAGCCATAAAACACTCCAAGCAAACTCAAATCGGCGCCTTTGTTTTCAGGACTGATGTCCGACAGCGCCGCATTGGCGGCTCCGTTTATAATCCCCCCGCCCAAACCAAATAAGTAAATGGAAATATTCAACGCAAGAAGAGAGGCCGAATAAGCAATCCCTTCAAAGCCGCAAAAAATACCGACGCAGGCAAAAATAAAAAGCGCTTTGTATCCAAACCGGTCGCCGACGGGGCCAAAAAGCAATGAACCGGTAAGGATGCCAAAAGGGAGGATTGAAAAAAGCGTTCCCGCCGCAATTCCGTCGAGATTAAATTTGGTTTTAAGGTCAGTTGCCACCGCGCCAAGCGTAATCAATGCGGCGCCGAAGAGAAGCATTCCGGCGCAGGCGGCGACAAATACCGAGCAGTTGTTTCTTCATTTGTCCTTATTTTGAAGTTCGCAAAAAGCGAGCGAGGCGGCTCCGAAAAGTCCCGCATGGACGCCCAGCGAGGAAGGCTCCACAGAGACTTGTTGCATGCTAATCGGCTGTGCCCATCGGCGGGCTTCTGAAACTATTTCAGGAATAAATCTTACGGCGGGACCAAATACTCCTCCGCCAAAAATTATCTTCTCCGGATTAAAAATGCTGACCAAGTTAGCGGTTGCCATGCCCCAAAGCGCAATGCAATTTTTAACGGCCTCCAGGGCAAGCGCATCGCCCTCGTCAAATGCCTGAAACACATCCGCCGCGGTGATTTTTTTTATCTCTCTCAACCTTCCGAAATAGTTTTCAGAGGTGGCAAGCGCTTCTTTTATCTGTTGAACAATGCCTTCGCCGGATGCGCGGCTNTCCAAATGCTGACCTTCCCGCTTGTTCAGACGATTGGGTTTTTGCAATACCATCCATCCGATAGAGCCGGCGCTGCCGCATTCCCCCCTCAATGTTGCGCCGTCTGCCAACACGCCTGCGCCAATTCCNGTGCCCACGGCTATATATACCGCATTCCTGCAATGCTGAACCGCTCCTTTCCACTTCTCGCCCAAAATGCAACATGCGCGGTCGCTGTCAATTTTCACAGGCAGACGCCCGGCTGCGCGTTGGACTTCCTGCAATAAAGGATAGTTTTCCCAACCCGGTAAATTGGGCGCCCATACGCGTCCGCTTTGCGGATAATAAATGCCGGGGACGCAAATGCCCACGGCGCGTATAGACGGTTCTTCTCTTAAATATTTCTGAATTTGTTCTTGTATCAATGCGCCAACCGCCGCCCCTTTTCTTGACTCAATCGCTGACTTCTCCTCGCGCATGCGACCTCCGTCGGTTGTAAAAACAGCGCCGGCTAATTTTGTGCCTCCCAAATCAAGCGCCAATACTTTCATACATTGAAAATTATTTAATACCTAGGTTAACTGTCACATTCCATAAGTCTGCCTCCGCATTGGTTTTTCGTGCCCTTATTTTTTTCAGCCCGCCCATTCTCGTTTTATAAAATTCACATCACTCCATTAATCCGCGCCGGACTGTCCGCCTGCTTTTCGTTTCAAATGACCCGTTTTTGACATCCGTCGCGCGTACATTTTTTTGCGTTATTATTTGCAAATATATTAATAAAGCATAATAACGCAAATATTTTTTTAAATAATTTCCGTTTTTTTATTTCCCGATTTCATCGTTCATGGTATCTTTACGAGGAATAAAACTCCTGTTCCGAACTATATTAAGTATGTTGCAAGAAGAAAGACAAAATATTATTCTGACCCAAATCAACCGACATGGCAAAACGCTGACTGCGGAGTTGTGTAAACTACTCAAAGTCTCCATTGACACCGTCAGAAGAGATTTGAAAGAGCTAGAGGATGCGGGTAAAATTGTGAAGGTCACGGCGGCGCTATCTCTAAGTCGTTTCACCTTCCTTTTCAGCCGGCTAAAGTATATGCCAAACAAGAAAAGATGCAGATTGCCGAAAAAGCCTTATCGCTTGTCAAAAGCGGAATGGTTATTTTGGGCGGCGGCGGTACCGTTATGCTGGAATGGGCAAAAATGATTCCCAAAGAGTTGGAGGGCACATTCTTTTCGGTAAGCCCGCTGGTGGCATTAGAAGCCGCGCAATGTTCCAAGCTGAAAGTAATCTTGCTCGGCGGTCAAGTTGCCTACGGCTCCTATATCTGCTCCGGCGCCTCCGTTATCTCACAACTTAGCGACATCCGCGCCGACCTTTGTCTTCTGGGCGCCAACGGGCTTTCTGCAAAAGAAGGATTAACAGAAACCGATTGGGAAGTAGCGCAGGTGAAAAAAGAGATGCTGAAAGTTTCAAATAAAACTGCCGTTTTAAGCATTGCAGAAAATTTGGATACGGTGCAGAAAATTAAAGTCGCCCCTTTAAAATCGG
>G312J29652_10000393_pt1 | contig 10430 bp, 8 predicted proteins | sample EareggfetidaYelm_FD_29652 | JGI IMG/M metagenome (IMG submission 29652) | reverse complement strand
GCCTTCCCGAGGCAGAACTGTCTTCGGCTGCGATCGCGACACGGATGGTGATCAGCGATGCCGTCAGCATTGATCGAAAACGGCAGTTGGCCAGGGGTTCCCCCTCGTATGCCGTCCCGCAAATAGCTGCGCAAAATGAAATCGATGTGTTTCGTGCTAGGTCCGGGTGAAAACCGCAGTGATGCCCGTAGTCATCGTGAGGCATACGAGGCATCACGATAAATGATGTCCCCATGCCATTCGTGGGCTGGGCTGCAACCATGCTTGTCACTACATTGGCACCGGCGGGGGCTTGGCCCGGGCGCGCCAAAGTACCGCAGGAGAACTTGTTTTGGAGCATGACGTTGTGGTCATCGGTGGCGGAAATGCGGCGCTGTGTGCCGCTTTGATGGCGCGCGAAGCGGGCGCTGGTGTTTTGCTGCTGGAGGCTGCACCAAAGGAATGGCGCGGAGGAAATTCAGGGCACACGCGCAACCTGCGCTGCATGCATGATGCGCCGCAGGATGTTCTCGTCGATGCATANCCGCANGAGGAATACTGGCAGGATCTCCTGAAAGTCACCGGCGGGTNGACCGATGAGCGCCTGGCACGTCTGACCATTCGGGCGTCCGCCACCTGCCGGGANTGGATGCGCGCGCATGGNGTTCATTTCCAGCCCCCGCTCTCGGGCGCCNTGCATGTGGCCCGCACGAACGCCTTTTTCATGGGGGGTGGCAAAGCCTTGCTGAATGCCTATTACCGCAGCGCGCAGCGCCTGGGTGTCACCATCCGCTACGGGGCGCCGGTCGATCGGCTGGAAATCGGGCAGCAGGGCCGGTTTGTCGCGGCCCATGTCAACGGCGAACGCATTACCGCCAAGGCCTGTGTCCTTGCCGCGGGTGGATTCGAGTCGAACCGGGAATGGTTGCGCCAAGCCTGGGGGCAAAATGAACGCGGAGAATGGCCGACGGACAATTTCCTGATCCGGGGCACGAGGTACAACCAAGGCGTGCTGCTGCGGCACATGCTCGATGAGCATGGCGCCGATCGCATCGGGGATCCGACGCAAGCGCATATGGTGGCCATCGACGCGCGGGCCCCTTTGTATGACGGCGGAATATGCACACGCATCGACTGCGTTTCGCTCGGTGTCGTGCTGAACCGGGATGCGCAACGGTTTCATGACGAGGGCGAGGATTTCTGGCCCAAGCGCTACGCCATTTGGGGGCGGCTGGTGGCCCGGCAGCCTGGACAAATGGGCTACGCGATCATCGATGCCAAGGCCGTCGGGCATTTCATGCCGGCGGTCTTTCCCGGCGTCGTCGCAAACACATTGCGGGAATTGGCGCAAAAGCTCGGGCTGGACGCCGCCGCCTTCATGCGCACCCTCGATGACTACAACGCGGCTTGCCGAGCGGGCAACTTTGACCACACCGTGCTTGACGATTGCCATACCGAGGGCATCAGCCCGGCCAAAACACATTGGGCGCGGCCCATCACTGACGCGCCTTTTTTCGGTTATGCGCTCAAGCCGGGGGTGACCTTTACCTACCTGGGCCTGCGCACGGATGAAACCGCAGCGGTTCGTTTTGCCAACAGGCCCAGCGAAAACTTGTTCGTGGCCGGCGAAATGATGGCCGGAAACGTACTCGGCAAAGGGTATACGGCGGGCGTTGGCATGTCGATCGGCACGGCATTTGGCCGGATCGCCGGCGCCAATGCAGCACGCGCGGCACTGAAAAAGGGCTTCGGCCATGCAGGTGCTTGATGCGCTGACGCGCACGGCGCGGGATTTGGCGAACGGGAATATCGTGCCGAGCCTGGCTGAAACCGAAGTGGCGCGTCAGATGCAGATTTGCAACGCCTGCCGCTATTGCGAAGGATTTTGTGCCGTATTCCCGGCGATGACCCGCCGGCTGGAATTCGGAAAAGCCGATATCCACTTCCTGGCCAACCTGTGCCACGACTGTGGCGCCTGCCTGCATGCATGCCAGTACGCACCGCCGCACGAGTTTGCCATCAACGTGCCCCGGGCCATGGCGCGCGTGCGTGTCCAGACCTATGCGGACTATGCCTGGCCATCGGCGCTGGGCAAGCTCTACCAGCACAACGGTCTGGGCATTTCTTTGGCGCTGGTATTTTTCTTGGCCTTTTTTCTGTTTCTGGCAGTGCTCGCCAACGGCGCTCCATGGAAGATGAGCATGGGCGCTGATTTTTACGACATTTTCCCGCACGGCATCCTGGTGCTGCTGTTTGTTCCGGTGTTCTTGTTTGCGAGCCTGGCCTTGGCTATCGGGGTGCGCAGATTTTTGCGCGACATCACCGTTGCCACCAGTGGCGCGCCGCTGACGCGCCCGGCGGCAGCACAGGCCGCCGATGCCGTTTTACGCCTGAAATACCTCGATGGCGGCCATGGCGCTGGCTGTCACGATGAAGATGACGCGCATACGCTGGCGCGCCGGCGCTTTCATCATTGCACTTTCTACGGGTTTTTGCTGTGCTTTGCCGCCACCAGCGTCGCAACGATATACCACTATTTCTTTGGCCTGGCAGCCCCCTACGATTGGCCGAGCCTGCCAAAAATTCTCGGGGTCGCAGGCGGTTTCGGTTTGCTCATTGGCACGACCGGTTTGTGCTGCTTGAAACTCAGGCGCCACCCGCTGCATGGCGACCAGGCCCAGAAACCGATGGACCAAGGATTCATTGCCCTGCTGTTCCTGGTCAGTGCCAGTGGTTTTGCGCTCTGGCTGTGTCGCGGGACTCAGGCGCTGCCCATGGTGTTGTGCCTGCACTTGGCCGCTGTCATGGCTTTGTTTGCCACCTTGCCCTATGGAAAATTCGCGCATGGCGTTTTCCGCAGCGCTGCCTTGTTGCGCTACTGTGTCGAGCGGCGGCAGCCAGGCCGGCTCGACCATTGCGGCTGACCGGGTGGCCATCGTTACATGAAGATCGGCGGAGAAAATGAAAATGCCGGAACCCAAACCAATGCTGATTGCCGGCGCCGACGTTCCGTGCGAAGCCGGAATCGAGCCTTTGCTATCGATCAACCCTGCGACGGGGCAGACGAATTACGAAGTGGCCGCAGCAGGTCCTGAAACGGTGGATTTTGCGGTGCGCAACGCCGCCTCGGCCTGCGCGGACCGTGGATGGCGCGAAATGCTGCCGATGCAGCGTGCCCGTATTTTGCTCGGCATTGCGGATGGCATCGAGCGCGACGGCGCCATGCTCGCAAGGCTGCAAATGCAGGAAAACGGCAAGGTTTGGAGTGAGTGCAGCCGGCAGGTACAGAGTGCGGCTGCGACGTTCCGTTATTACGCTGGCGTGTGCGAGGTCACCGGCTCCGAAGTAACGCCGGCACGCGGTAATTACCTGTCGATGACGCTCCACGAACCCTATGGGGTCGTGGCGGCCATTACACCGTGGAATTCGCCGATGACCATGGAGGCGCAAAAAATGGCGCCCGCCCTGGCGGCCGGCAACGCCGTCATCCTCAAGCCATCCGAGGTCACGCCTTCCACCGGACTGGCGGTTGCGCGCATTGCGTTGCAAGCGGGGTTGCCCGAGGGAATCCTGAATGTCCTGCCGGGCACCGGGCAGGGTGCGGGTGCGGCGCTGGTCGCCCATCCTTTGGTGCGGATGGTGTCCTTTACCGGGGGAACCGAAAGTGGCAGGCGGATCGGCGAAATAGCCGCCAGAAAACTGATGCCGGTGGCGCTGGAGTTGGGCGGTAAATCACCCCATATCCTGTTCGAGGATGCCGATGTCGATGCCGCAGTGGCGGCTGTCGCGGAAGGCATTTTTGAAGGAAGCGGGCAATCATGTGTGGCCGGCTCCCGGTTATTCGTGCATGCATCCATTCATCACGTCGTGCTCAAGAAACTGCTGGAGCGGGCGCGCTCGCTGCGCGTTGATTTGCCCGACGCGCCTGGCGCCGAAATGGGCCCCTTGGCCACCTTCGCGCAGCGTGACAAGGTGCAGGCAATGGTCGACGAGGCCCGGGCCGCAGGAGCCAGCATTCTTGCCGGCGGCACGCGCCCGGATGCCTGTGCGCTTGCCAACGGGGCTTATTACCTGCCGACCATCATTGCTGGAATCGACAACCGCGCGCGGATTGCCCAGCAGGAAATCTTTGGCCCGGTTTTGTGTGTGCTGACGTTCGGGAACGAAGAAGACCTGATCGCACAGGCCAATGGCACGGCCTTTGGCCTTGCCGCCGGCATCTGGACTGCCGATTATCAGCGGGCATGGCGTGTTGCGCGGGCGCTTGAAGCGGGGACGGTCTGGATCAATACCTACAAACAGCTATCGGTTGCAAGCCCGTTCGGAGGTTTCAAGGACAGCGGTATCGGCAGGGAAAAGGGCATTGCCGGCATGAGGCTTTATCAGCAGCCCAAGAGCATTTACTTCGGCATGGCTTGAAAACGCAATGGAGTGAAAAATGGGCAGCAAAAAGGCAAAAGTGATCGGATTCATCGGTTTGGGCGTCATGGGCGAGCCCATTTGCCGCCATCTCGCGCGCAAATCCGGCGCACAGGTTTTGGCGTTTGATCTCGACGCCGCGCCATTGCAGCGTTTGGCGGCCGATGGCGTGCAAGGGCAGGGCAGTGCCTCGGCCGTGATGGCCCAATCTGACACGGTATTTCTCTCGCTGCCCTCCGGCGCGATCGTTGCGCAACTTTGTCGCCAGCAAGACGGTTTGCTTGCGTCAGCCCGCCCCGGGCATATCGTGGTCGATCTGGGTACTTCGNCGGTNGATGGCACCAGGCAACTCGCGGCCGAATTTGCCGCCAGGCAAGCGAAATTCGCTGATGCCCCGGTGGCGCGAACCCGGGCCGCNGCGCAAGCGGGCACGTTGGCCGTCATGGTCGGGGCCGATCCCGAANTGTTCGGGGTGATCGAGCCGCTGATCGCAACTTTCGCCTCCGACATCGCTTTATGCGGCCCCGTCGGATGTGGTCAGGTGCTGAAGATACTGAACAACATGATTCTTTTCGAGACGGTGGTGGCCATCAGCGAGGCAAAAGCCATCGGCGAAAAGGCGGGCGTCGATGCGAGCGTTTTGTTCGATACCTTGGCCAATGGTTCGGCAGACAGCTTTGCGCTGAGAAACCACGGCATGAAAGCGGTGCTTCCCGGTGAGTTTCCCGAGCGTGCTTTCTCGGTGCACTACGCCCGCAAGGATTTGCAATATGCGCTTCAACTGGCCGATGACACCGGGGTCGATGCGCGCTCGGCCCGTGTCGTCGACCGGTGGTTCGCGCAAGCGATCGAGGCGGGCCTGGGGGAAAAATACCACCCGGTGATCAGTCGTTTGATTGCCCGGGGTCTTTGAGCAGCGGGAATAAAGGTATGGGGCAACGCATGATGAATGGCCGGCGCATATTTTTGCAAACCATCGATTCGGAAAACCGCTGCCTGCGCCCAGCGCCGCGCACCGTTGGCCGGGTTTGCGGGCGGGGGGCGGTTCACATCAAGCGGGCGCGGGCGGCGGCATATTCGCGGCGCAGTCGGGCCACCAGGTCGGCGGCGCTGGTGACGGCATCGATGCCGCCAATGCCTTGTCCGCAGCCCCAGATGTCCTTCCAGGCTTTTCTGGCGCCGCCGCTGAAATTCATCTTGCTCGGGTCGGCCTCGGGCAGGTGCTCCGGGTCCAGGCCCGCAGCACGGATCGATGGCGCCAGGTAGTTGCCATGCACGCCGGTGAACAGGTTGCTGTAGATGATGTCGTCGGAGCTGCAAGCCACGATGGCCTGCTTGTAGTCATCGCTGGCGCGCGCTTCGTGGGTGGCGATGAAGGCCGAGCCGATGTAGGCCAGATCGGCCCCCATGGCCTGCGCGGCCAGCACCGCCCCGCCCGAGGCGATTGCGCCCGAGAGTGCGAGCGGGCCGTCGAACCACTGGCGGATTTCCTGGATCAGCGCAAACGGGCTCTTGGTGCCCGCATGGCCGCCGGCGCCGGCGGCCACGGCGATCAGGCCGTCGGCGCCTTTTTCGATCGCCTTGTGCGCAAACCGGTTGTTGATGATGTCGTGCAGCACGATGCCGCCCCAGCCGTGCACGGCCTGGTTCACGTCTTCGCGCGCTCCCAGGCTGGTGATGACGATCGGCACCCGGTATTTGGCGCAGACCTGCATGTCGTGCTCCAGCCGGTCATTGCTCTTGTGCACGATCTGGTTGATGGCAAAGGGCGCGGCTGGCCGGTCGGGGTGGGCACGGTCGTAGGCGGCCAGGGTTTCGGTGATCTCGGCCAGCCACTCATCGAGTTGCTCGGCCGGGCGGGCATTGAGCGCGGGCATGGCGCCGACGATGCCGGCCTGGCATTGCTCGATCACGAGCCGTGGGTTGCTGATGATGAACAGCGGCGCGCCGATGAGGGGTAGCGACAGGTTTTGCAGCACGGCAGGCAAGGTGGACATGGCAAGGGCTTTCAGAGAACGGGAACATCGGTAAACAGCCTCTGGCGCTTGTCTTGCCTGCGCCATCAGCTATCGTTTTCATGGTGCGTTGCGGTTGGCTATCGGCCCCGCAGAATCTCGCAGAGGGCGCCGCCGAATGGTCAAAAGTCTTCCGGCGCCAGCCCGGTCACGCTGTCTGCGCCTTCGACGACGCTGTCGCGCAGGCCCGCAGCCTTGACCAGGATATGTTCGGCATGGAATTGCGCGGTGCTGATTTTTGCGCGCATGAAGGCCGGCTCCTGTCCGCTGCGCAATAGCTCTTGCGCCACCAGCAGGCTGCGCGCCAACTGCCAGCCGGTCAGCACATGGCCGGCCAGCATCAGGTAGGAGTAGCTGCCGGCAAACACCGCCCGGGGCTGCGTCTGGCTGCCGGCGACGACAAAGTCCACCACGTCCAGCAGGGCCTGGCGTGCCGCCGTCAGGCGGCGGGCCATGGAACGGGCGGCGGGGGTGCCGCTGGCCAGCAATTCGGCCTCGGTGCTTTCGATCTGCGCGGCGATGTCCCGGGCCGTCCGGCCGCCGTCGCGCGCTGTCTTGCGGCCCACCAGATCGTTGGCCTGGATGGCGGTGGTGCCTTCGTAGATGGTCAGTATCCTGGCATCGCGGTAGTACTGGGCCGCCCCGGTCTCTTCGATGAAGCCCATGCCGCCATGCACCTGCAATGCCAGGCAGGTGAGCTCCAGGCTGGTTTCGGTGCAGTAGCCCTTGACCAGGGGCACCATGAACTCGTAGCAGGCCCGGTTGTGCTGGCGTATCTGCGCGTCGGGATGGTGCTGCGCAGTGTCGAACGCAGCGGCCGCCACGGTGGCCAGCGCGCGGCAGCCTTCGATGCCGGCGCGCATGGTCATCAGCATGCGCTGGACATCGGGGTGCCCGATGATCGCGACGCTGGCATTGCCACTGCCGTCCACAGGGCGGCTTTGCACGCGCTCCCGGGCGTATTGCACGGCCTTTTGGTAGGCGCGCTCGGAGATCGCGATGCCCTGCATGCCCACGGCGTAGCGGGCGGCGTTCATCATGATGAACATGTATTCGAGGCCCCGGTTTTCCTGGCCNACGAGGTGGCTCACAGCGCCGGGGCCGGTGCTGTCTCCNACNACACCGGGGCCGGCGCCNAACTGCAGCACCGCCGTGGGGCTGGCCTTGATGCCCAGTTTGTGCTCGATGCTGACGCAGTGCACATCGTTGCGCGCGCCCAGGCTGCCGTCCTGGCGTACCAGGAATTTCGGGCAAACGAACAGACTCAGCCCCTTGACGCCCTCGGGCGCGCCCGGCACCCGGGCCAGCACCAGGTGCACGATGTTCTCGGCCATGTCGTGCTCGCCGTAGGTGATGAAAATCTTGGTGCCAAAGAGCTTGTAGCTGCCGTCGGCTTGGGGCTCGGCGCGTGTGCGCACCAAGGCCAGGTCGGAGCCGGCCTGGGGCTCGGTCAGGTTCATGGTGCCGGTCCATTGGCCGCTGACCAGTTTTTCCAGGTAGCGCGTCTTCAGATCATCGCTGCCGGCGATCAGCAGCGCCTCGATGGCGGCATCGGTCAGCAGCGGGCACAGCGCAAAGCTCAGGTTGGCGCCGTTGCTCATCTCGATGCAGGCCGCGCCAATGGTTTTGGGCAGGCCCTGGCCGCCAAACTCGGCCGGGTGTTGCAGGCCCTGCCAGCCGCCTGCGGCGTACTGGCGCCAGGCGGATTTGAAGCCGGGGCTGGTGCTGACCTGGCCGTCTTGCCAGCGCGCAGGGTGCTTGTCGCCTTCGGCGTTCAGCGCCGACAGAACGCCCTGGCTGAATCTGGCGCACTCTTGCAGCACGGCCCGGGCCGTGCCCAGGCCCGCATCGGCCAGGCCCGGCAGTCGTGCGATCTGCTCGATCCGGGCCAGGTGCTCGATGGCGAACAGCATGTCCTTGACAGGGGCGATGTAGCTCATGGCTGTCTCCGGGAGCCAACGAGTCGGCGCTGGCGAGGCTTCGGGGGAAAGGGCCGCCGTTACAGCGCCTCGACCAGTTCCGGCACGGCGGTGAACAGGTCGGCTTGCAGGCCATAGTCGGCCACGCTGAAGATCGGCGCCTCGGGGTCTTTGTTGATCGCCACGATCACCTTGGAGTCCTTCATGCCGGCCAGATGCTGGATGGCGCCCGAGATGCCGACCGCCACATACAGTTCGGGCGCGACGATCTTGCCCGTCTGGCCCACCTGCCAGTCGTTCGGCGCGTAGCCCGCATCCACTGCGGCGCGGCTGGCGCCCAGTGCGGCACCGAGCTTGTCGGCCAGGGGGGTTATCACGCTGTCGAACTGCTCCTTGCTGCCCAGCGCGCGGCCGCCGGAGACGATGATCTTCGCGGCGGTCAGTTCGGGGCGCTCGCTCTTGGCGATTTCACTGCCGACAAAGCGGCTCTTGCCAGAGTCGGCCGCAGCGGCAATGGTTTGCACCGCCGCCGTGCCGCCGCTGGCCGCAGCAGCGTCGAACCCTGTCGTGCGCACGGTGATGATCTTGACGCTGTCGGCGCTTTGCACGGTGGCCATCGCGTTGCCGGCGTAGATCGGGCGCTCGAAGGTGTCGGCGCTCAGCACCTGGGTGATGTCGCTGATCTGGGCCACATCGAGCTTGGCCGCGACGCGCGGCGCGATGTTCTTGCCGCTGGCGGTGGCGGGAAACAGGATATGGCTGTAGTTGCCCGCCCCGCCGCCTTGCAAGGCCAGCACCTGCGCGGCCATGTTCTCGGCCAGGCCATGCGCCAGACCGGGGGCATCCGCGTGCATGACCTTGGCCACACCGGCGATTTGCGCCGCAGCGGCAGCGGCAGCGCCGGCGTTGTGGCCGGCCACCAGCACATGCACATCACCGGCAGCGCAGGCCCGCGCGGCCGTCACGGTGTTGAGCGTCGCGCCCCTGATCGACGCGTTGTCATGTTCAGCAATCACGAGTACCGACATTCAGATCACCTTCGCTTCGTTCCTGAGTTTTTCGACCAGGGCGGCCACATCGGCCACCTTGACACCGGCGCCGCGCTTGGCAGGCTCGCTCACCTTCAGCGTCGTCAGGCGCGGCGCCACATCCACCCCCAGGTCATCGGGCGTGACGGTATCGAGCGGCTTCTTCTTGGCCTTCATGATGTTGGGCAAGGTAATGTAGCGCGGCTCGTTCAGGCGCAGGTCGGTGGTGATGACCGCAGGCAGCGTCAACGCCAGGGTTTCCAGGCCGCCGTCGACTTCGCGGGTCACCTCCAGCCTGTCGGGCGCCAGTTCGACCTTGCTGGCGCAGGTGGCCTGCGGCAGATCGGCCAGGGCCGCCAGCATCTGGCCGGTCTGGTTGGCATCGTCATCGATGGCCTGCTTGCCCAGGATGATCAGCGCCGGCTGTTCCCTGGCGACCAGGGCCTGCAACAGCTTGGCCACGGCCAAGGGCTGCAACGGCACATCGGTCTGAACCAGAATGGCCCGATCGGCGCCGATGGCCATCGCGGTGCGCAGGGTCTCCTGGCACTGGGCGACACCGCAGGAGACCGCGATGATCTCGGTCACCAAGCCCTTTTCCTTCAGGCGCACGGCCTCTTCAACGGCGATTTCGTCAAAGGGATTCATGCTCATCTTCACATTGGCGATGTCCACACCCGTGTGGTCCGATTTGACGCGGACCTTCACGTTGTAGTCGACGACCCGTTTGACAGGGACCATGACCTTCATTGCTGTGACTCCTGGAGAGGGGTGGGTTGAACGGACGCAAACCAGGGGCATTCTATGCCGATGCCGCGCCGCAGCTTGACGCCACAGGGCCGGGAGGCCGGAAGGATGGAAGGCGCCGGAAAGCCGCGATCGGTGGCCCGGCGCGACGACCCCGGCGTGTTGCCCCGGCGCCGATCTGGCTTTGCGCCATAGCGCCACCGGGAGCTACTTGGCCGCGCCGCACCCGATGCACCCGATGCGCCCGATACACCTATTGCCTGTGCTTATGGCCACCCGGCCTGTGCCTCTATGTATGACACTCGCCAAGCCACGCACCGTGT
>G312J29652_10000391_pt1 | contig 10452 bp, 6 predicted proteins | sample EareggfetidaYelm_FD_29652 | JGI IMG/M metagenome (IMG submission 29652) | reverse complement strand
TTAGGCTTTATTTTTCCTTCTTCCAATTCATCTTTTGCATAAAGAAGCACTTCTATTTCTCTGCCTATGTAGCTGTTTGGTATTGCCAAATGCAGGGTATTGTTTTTGGGCGTCACAATGGTCTTTATCATACCGTAAATTATTTAGCGGCGCAGGCCGATTTTGTTTTAACATACTGCATCCGTCTCATAAGCATTAATTTCACAGGTCAATCTTACGGTATCTCGGCACGAGCGATTTCATTACCGTCCAAGCGGCGAGATAGGCGAAACCGCAGAAGATAAACATAAGCAAGTAGGCATATTGCGGATTGTCTTTGAAGAGGTCGGTCAGGAATCCGGCCATTAATTGCACGAGGACGCCGCCCAACCCTCCGGCCATGGCGCCGATGCCCGTAACAGAACCGACTGATTTTTTGGGAAACATATCCGACACCGTCGTGAATAAATTCGCGCTCCATGCTTGATGCGCCGCGGCGGCAATGCAGATAACCGTTACGGCCAAATACATGGCCGAGGTTCCAAAGCGTGCTATATTTCCAAAATATTGCGTGGAGAGAACCACTAAGGGCAGGAGGGCAATAAGCAACATAGCCGTCATGCGTGCTTTGAAAACCTCCATGCCGCGATTGATTAAGTAGAACGGGAGACTGCCGCCCATCACGCTGCCGACGATAGCCACGCCGTACACAATGAAGCAAGGCCAAATGACTTCGCGCGTAGTCATTCCAAATTGTTTAATCAAATAATCGGGCAACCAGAAAAGATAAAACCACCAAACCCCGTCGGTGAGGAATTTTCCCAAAAAGAAAGACCAGGTCTGCCGAAAGCTAAAGAGTTTTGCCCAAGATGTTTTTGTTTTTGCGTCGGCGACGGGTTCGTTGTCGCTGTGAATGTAGTCAAATTCTTCTTGCGACAAACGCTTTTCTTTGGAAGGCGGGTTGTAGAGCCAAAACCAAAAAATAAGCCACAGAAACCCAATGCCCCCGGTAAGGACGAAAGCCATTTTCCATCCGATTGCGTCTCCAAAATAGAGCATGCACCAGGGCACGAAAAGCGCCGAAATCATGGCGCCGAGATTGGAGCCGCTGTTGAAAATACCCGTGGCCAGCGCTCTTTCTTTTTTGGGAAACCATTCGGCCACGGTTTTAATAGAGGCCGGGAAATTCCCTGCCTCCCCAATGCCAAATAAACTTCGGAGCACTCCGTGAAGGACTACCGTGGCGCCCGCAAACGCATTGAGAATGCCAAACACAGACCAAATAATGAGCGATAGGGCGAGTCCTGACTTAGTGCCGATTTTGTCAATGACCCAACCTGCCACGATGGTCACCCCGGCATAGAACCCGGTGAAAAGCGAGGTGATGTAAGAGAAGTCGCTATTGCTCCACCCGAAGCCCCCGGATTCTGCAGGCGAACAGAAAAACGGTTTCAAATAACTGATTACCTGCCTGTCCATGTAGTTGATGGTGGTGGCGAAGAGGAGCAGGGCACAAATGGTCCAGCGATAATTCTTTTTCATTGGGATTGGGTTCAGTGGATTTAGTTTAATTTTAATTCGGTTTGGTTATGCTTTTAATGACGGCTATGACTTCGCTCACTTGTGCGGCGAGCGCGGCATAGTCGCCGCTTTCAATTATTTTTTTAGAAATCAAATTACTTCCCATTCCTACGCAGTAAACGCCGGCGCCGAACCACGATTGCAANTTTTCTTTGGAAGTATCCACGCCTCCTGTGGGCATAATTTTCAANGCGGGCACCGGCCCCAATATGCCTCTCACNAATTCAGGGCCTAATACNTTGGCCGGGAAAATTTTCACTAACTCCGCGCCCATTTTCACCGAACGCATAATTTCGCTCAAGGTGAAACACCCCGGCATCCACGCGATATTTTTGGAACGGCAAAACTTCCCTGTTTCTTCGTCCGCGATGGGGGCTACGATAAAATCCGCCCCCGCGAGGAAGAAAGATTGCGCTTGTTCCGCATTAATAACCGAGCCGATGCCCAAGGCTAAGTCGGGATGCCTGGAAGAAAAATGTTGTTTGAGCGCCGTAAAATTGCTCAAAGCCTTCTCCCCGCGATTGGTGTATTCAATGGCTCTCACGCCTCCGTCGTAGCAGGCTTGAATGAGAGATTGACAAACGGAAATATCGGCATGATAGAAGAGAGGAATAAACTTCGCGTGATCGACGGCGGACAGAGCTTGTTGATTGGTCATACTTTTATTGTTTGCTAAATTAAAACTTTCAGGACTAATTTTTTTATTTCCCCGTCGCCAATCATGGGCGCGTGCACGTCGTGGGGGAAGAGGATTACAAATTGTCCGGCCTTGAGCTGAAAATAAAAATCAGGCGCGTCATGGAAGAAGAGTACGTCCTTGTCATGGTCAAATTCGCCTTTGGGCTGCGTACAGCTTTGACGCGGACGCCAGGCAAAAGTCTCCGTGCCTTCGATGGCATATTGAATGTCAATGTTTTTATTATGACATTCAAATTTCTCCAGACTTGCTTCTTTTGTTTTTCCTTGTCCCCGACTGATGATGGACAAAAGACCTTTGGCAATTTCGCGTTTTCCTTCCGCTTCATTTTTCAAATTGGCGGTTTGAATGTAGTCAAAAGAGGCGGCAAACAAAGGATGCAACGAAGCATATTGCGCGGCGTTTTCGATGGAATCAATAATCATATGTTGAAAGTAATGAGTTTAAAATTAAAAACCTAACGCACGACGCGGCCGCTGCCGTCGCCTTTCATCAAACGCTCGGCTTCGCTTGCCGACACCAGATTGAAATCTCCGTAAATAGTATGCTTGAGACACGATGCGGCGGCGGCAAAATCCAAGGCTTGTTGGACGTCGGGATAAGAGAGGAGACCGTAAATTAAACCGCCCATAAAAGAATCGCCGCCCCCCACGCGGTCCACAATATGCGTGATATTATAGCGGGGAGATTGGTAAAGTTTCTGACCGTCGTAAAGACATCCGCCCCACGTATTGTGATTGGCATTGACGGAGCCGCGCAAGGTGATGACCGCTTTTTTGGCGCGGGGGAATTTTTTCATCAGTTGAACGCATACCGATTCAAACTCGGAGGCGTCCACTTCTCCATGCGTTTTTTCCGCGTCGAAGCGTTCGGGTTTTATGCCAAAAACTTTTTCCGCGTCTTCTTCATTTCCCAAGATGAGGTCGCAGCCTTCCGTCAAGGCGGGCATGACGTCGGAGGCTTGCTTTCCATACGCCCAAAGATTTTTTCTGTAATTCAAATCGCATGAAACGGCGACGCCCATTTGGTTCGCGGTCTTGACGGCTTGCAGACAAATATCGGCGGCGGCTTGCGAAAGAGCAGGCGTGATGCCCGTCCAGTGAAACCATGCGGCGCCGTCCAGTATTTTTTCCCAATCAAACATATCCGCCTTGGCTTCGGCAATGGATGAACCCGCGCGGTCATAAACCACTTTCGACGGACGAGCCACCGCGCCTGTTTCCAAAAAGTAAATGCCCATTCGATGGCCGGCGCGCACAATATTTTTTGTCCCGACGCCGTATTTTTTCAACTCCATTATACAGGCGTCGGCGATGTCGTTTTTGGGCAGGGCGGTTACAAACTCGACCTCCATTCCATAGTTGGCCAACGACACCGCCACATTGGCCTCCCCTCCGCCAAAGGAGGCGTTCAACTGTTTGGCTTGCGAGAAGCGTTCATAGTGCGGCGTGGCGAGTCGCAGCATGATTTCGCCAAAGGCCACAATCTTGTTTTTTTTCATAAGTCATTTGGTGTTTAAATTGTTTAAATACAAAGTTATAATAAATAATGGTTAATGAGTAAGGGTTAATGAGTAATGAGTGCGGGCGCTCATTGGGGGACGCGGGGAGGCCGCAGGAGGCGGCGGGCGCTTGCGACTCAGACCGCCTTGCGCCGACGGACTCTCATGGATCATTAAAAGTAATCCTAAAATCTTAAAATCCTAATCAGAAAAGGAGTATTTTTGCCGTCATAATGAATACCATATTATTTGACGAAGCTAAAATTCGGGAGCACTTGTTGCCGCTGACTTACACGCGCCCCATAGCCTGCCTGCGGGTAGGCATATTAACCATTGCGGAAAAGTGGGAACGCTTATTGAATGAAAAGGCGTCGTTTTATGCGGCGACGTATTTGCGGGAAAAATTTCCGCCGCATATCGACGATGACAATTATTGGATAAACGGCGCCGTTTGTCCCCATGAAGATTGGGTCACAAAAGTAAAGAATTTAAAACAGGGGGAAGCTCTGACCAAGAACGGAGTACTGATTGCCGCGCGAACCTCCGCGCCTGTTCCGCCGACGGACGTCGCGGGAACAGAGTTGGAAAATCCGATCACTTGCCTTGACCGTCATTGGAAAATGGTATATGCCGCCGCAGACGAATTGCCGCGTGATTTTACCCGACTGACTTCGGGCAGAAAGTCGCAGCCCATTGCCGACATTCACACCCGAACTTATGCGCCCGAAAATATTTTTTTGGAAGAAGGCGTAACCCTTCGCGCGGCCATTTTAAACGCTTCGGAGGGCCCTATTTATTTGGCAAAAAATTCTTCGGTGGGCGAAGGTTCTGTTATCACCGGGCCGGTTTACATCGGCGAACATTCGAAGGTGAAGCCCTTGTCGCACATTCGCGGCAATACGATAGTCGGACCTTGGTGCGTGGTTTCGGGGGAAGTGAGTTGCTCGGTGATGATGGGTTTTTCCAATAAATCGCACGCGGGTTATTTGGGACATTCCGTCATCGGCGAATGGTGCAACCTGGGCGCAGGAACAAGTACCAGCAATATGAAAAATAATTACGACGTAATAAAGGTGTGGAACTCTGCCTCCAATTCTTTTGAGAGAACAGACAAACAATATTGCGGCTTAGTGATGGGCGATCACAGCAAATGCGGCATCCACACCATGTTCAATTCGGGCACGGCGGTGGGTGTGAGCTGCAATATTTTCGGAGGCGGTTTTCCCGTGAAGAATATCCGCTCATTTTCTTGGGGCGGGCAGAAACTGATAACCTATCAACTGCAACAAGCCATAGTGACCGCCCGCCGCGTACTGAACCAAAAAAATATGGAGCTGACAAAAACGGACGAGAAAATTTTAGAAGATATTTTTGCCCACGTGGTATTGTCATCGAAAAATTTCAGCGATTGACTGCCCCTCCGCAGAAGGATGCCGTTTGCCGCACAATTTCCCGATTTATCAATTGTCGTGACAGCGTCACGACAATTGAGCGGGTCGCATTTTATCGCATTATTGCCGCTAAAAAGCCAAGAAGCAAAATTGTATTATGCCCAAACATTAGGGGTAAGAGAACGGCGCAAACAAATTAGCGCCAACACATTTGAACAAAGTCGCATAGCCCATTGGCAACACACCCGCAATCACCCGGCCATCCATAACACTTTTAAAGCCCCCTGTTTTTTAGATTTCTCAGGACTTCAAAATACTTAATTTAGAAAAGGACGCGGAAATTTTGAGGGCGCCCCGGCGTTTGATTTTTCCAAATACTCCTCAATTCTTCGTACTTTTGTCCTTCATTTTTTGTCCATGATCATTTTTTTCAAAGCGCCTGCGAAAGTGTATGCCGCAGAAACCCCCTCCTTGCTTTCTGTTCAAGAGTTAGAAAAATTAACTTGGCTTTTCGGCGGCGCCAAGTTGCGGAAAGAGGCGGAGTTGAAAGGATATTTTTGCGGGCCGCGAAAGGAAATGATCACGCCGTGGAGCACCAATGCGGTGGAGATTACGCAGAATATGGGCATTAAAAATATTCGTCGCATAGAGGAATTTTTTGAAGTCGGGATTCCCGATGCGGCGCACGATAAAATGTTGCAAGTCATTTATTCGTCCTTGAATCAAGAAATTTTTGCCGTTCATTCGGCGCCCGAACCCGTTTTTGAAATCGGCGATATTGAAGAATACAATGCCAAAGAAGGGCTGGCGCTGAACAACGAAGAAATTGAGTTTTTGAAACACGTAAGCGCCGAGTTGGGGAGAAAACTTACCGACAGCGAAATATTTGGGTTTTCGCAAGTGAACAGCGAACACTGCCGCCATAAAATTTTTAACGGAAAATTTATTTTAAACGGCATAGAACAAGAACAAAGTTTGTTTGAGTTGATAAAGAAGACCGCGAAAGTGAATCCGAATTTTTTGGTATCGGCTTATAAAGACAATGTGGCGTTCATTCAAGGGCCGTTGGCGAAACAGTTTGCGCCCGCGCGGGCAGATGTGCCTTCTTATTTTGTAGAAAAAGATTTTCAGTCGGTGTTGTCGCTGAAGGCGGAGACCCATAATTTTCCGACTACCGTGGAGCCGTTCAACGGCGCGGCAACGGGAACGGGCGGCGAAATACGAGACCGCATGGCGGGAGGCAAAGGCTCTATTCCGTTGGCGGGCACGGCCGTGTATATGACCTCCTACCCCCGGTTGGACAAGCGCCGCATTTTTGAAAATCATTTTGAAGAAAGAAAATGGCTTTATCATTCTCCGTCTGAAATTTTAATCCGCGCCTCCGACGGCGCCAGCGATTTTGGAAATAAATTCGGACAACCCCTTATCCACGGCAGCCTCTTTACTTTTGAATATTTTGACCCGCAGTTTTCTTTGGGATACGACAAAGTAATCATGCTGGCGGGCGGCGTGGGCTTCGGAAAGGAGGGCGATTGCAAAAAAGGAATTCTGCAAAAAGGCGACCAAATTATTTTGCTGGGGGGCGATAATTACCGCATCGGAATGGGGGGCGCGGCGGTGTCTTCCGTGGCGACGGGGCAGTTTCAAAATGCCCTCGAACTCAATGCCGTACAGCGTGCCAATCCCGAAATGCAGAAGCGGGTGATGAATGCCATTCGCGCCGCCGCGGAGGCTGACCGCAATAAAATTATTTCTATTCACGACCACGGGGCAGGCGGACATTTGAATTGCTTCTCGGAATTGTTGGAAGAAACAGGCGGGCGACTGACCCTCGACAATCTTCCCGTAGGAGACCCCACGCTTTCGGACAAGGAAATTATCAGCAACGAATCTCAAGAGCGCATGGGACTCGCCATTCGCGCCAAGGACAAGGCTTTTTTTCAACGCCTCGCCGCGCGCGAACAAGCCCCCTTCTATGAAGCAGGCGAGGCCACAGGCGACCATCTTTTGATTTTTGAAAACAAGAAAAAAAAGGTCTTGCCCGTGAACGTAAAAATGAAACATCTCTTCGGTTCTTCGCCGCTTTTTGTGATTCGCGACGAGAAGAAAGATTTTCGGTTTGAACCCTTGAAGTACGACGTCCGCCGCTTTGAATTTTATTTGGAACAGATACTGCAGTTGGAAAGCGTGGCGTGCAAGGATTGGCTGACCAACAAAGTCGATCGTTCGGTTACGGGGCGCGTAGCGATGCAACAAGCCTGCGGGCCTTTGCAGTTGCCGTTGAATAACGTCGGCATTATGGCCTTGGATTTTTCGGGTACTAAAGGCATCGCCACGGCGTTAGGTCATGCGCCGGGCGCGTCGCTGATTGACGCCGGCCTCGGAAGCAAACTGGCCGTCGTCGAATCGTTGTTGAACCTGATCTGGGCGCCGCTTACCCATGGTTTAAAAGGCGTTTCTCTTAGCGCCAACTGGATGTGGCCGTGTCAGGCGAAGGGCGAAAGCGAGCGGCTGTATGAAGCGGTGAAAGCCGTCTCTGATTTTGCTTGCGAGTTGGGCGTCAATATTCCCACGGGCAAGGACTCTCTTTCAATGACTCAAAAATACGGCGACCGACAAGTACATTCTCCGGGAACGGTTATTATTACCGCGGCCGGCGAAGTCGAGAATTTTAGAAAAGCCGTCTCGCCCGCGTTGAAGAAACAGTCGGGTTCTAAATTAGTTTACATTGATTTTTCAGGCGACGATTTTCATTTGGGCGGCGCTTTTGCACAGGTGTTAGGGCAAACGGGAAACCGCGTCCCGAAGGTCAAGAACGTGCCGCTTTTTATTCAGACTTTTGACGCCGTACAGCAATTAATTAAGGAAGGAAAAATATTGGCCGGTCATGACGTTTCGGCGGGCGGTCTCATTACGACGTTGCTTGAAATGTGTTTCCCTCATAACGGCATGGGGATGAAACTCACCTTAGAAAATTTAACCCCCGATATTTTCTCTCTCTTCAGCGAGAAGCCCGCCATTGTCATTCAAGTAAACGATTTGTCCGATATTTCTTTTTTAAAATCAAAAGGAATTGCGGCCGTCGAAATAGGAGAGACTGCGAGCGGCGATATTTTTTCTGCGGGGGAACATCAATTCTCTGTTTCAGCCCTTCGCGAAAAATGGTTTCACGCTTCTTATCTGTTGGACGAAAAGCAGCGTCCGACTCATGCCAAGCGGCGGAAAGAAAATATTTTTAAACAAGAATTGTCTTATCAATTTCCGACGCATTTCATCGGCAAACGCCCGATTTGCGATTCGTCCGCCAAACCCAAAGCGGCCGTCATCCGCGACAAAGGGGTGAACGGAGACCGCGAACTCGCATATGCTTTTTTCATGGCCGGCTTCGACGTGAAAGACGTCCACGTGACCGACCTGATGCAAGGCCGGGAAAATTTAAGAGAAGTTCAGGCGATTGCTTTTGCAGGCGGGTTTTCAAACTCCGACGTATTGGGTTCGGCCAAGGGCTGGGCCGGCGCTCTTTTATATAATGACAAAGCCAAAGCCGCCTTGGAAAATTTTTATAAACGCAGCGATACCTTAAGCCTGGGCGTGTGCAACGGATGTCAGTTGATGATGGAACTGGGATTGGTGATGGAGTTGGAAATGAGCAAGCACCCCAAAATGAAACCCAACGGCTCGCAAAAGTTTGAGTCTGCCTTTGTCTTGTTAGAAATCCCGCCTCACAATTCTGTGATGCTTAGTTCATTTGTCGGCGCTCGGTTGGGCGCATGGGCAGCTCACGGCGAGGGACGTTTTGACTTGAAAAATCATTCGGGATATAATATCGCCGCATCGTATGCTTACGACGAGTACCCCGGCAACCCCAATGACTCCGATTTTGCGGCCGCCGCTCTTTGCTCCGACGACGGACGACACCTGGCCATTATGCCGCATCTGGAACGCTCTCTTTTCCCCTGGAATTGGCCTTGCTATCCCGACCGTCAAGATGAAGTCTCTCCTTGGGCAGAGGCTTTTGTCAACGCCAGACGGTGGGCGGAAGGGGCGCGGCGAAAGGGCAAGGGGTAAAACGGGCTTACTCAAACTCCGCCTTTGGCAAGCGCTCTACTATCTCCGCCGTTTGCACGCTTACGTTGATGATGCTTAACAGCAAATCAAGAATATACTTGGGGTTGCCTGTTTCCTTTGCCCAATCGTTCGGATTGTTCACAATGCGGCTTTCCTTATAATCGGTCATTTTATAGCGTTCCATAACCCACTCAATGGCGCTTTTTCCATTGACTACATATTCATACGCTTTCAAAGGAATTTTGCAAACGGAAATCCGCGAATTGTAAATGATGGTATCCTTTTGATCTTTCTTGGGAAACTGCATTTTCTGCACTTCATAGTCCGCATATTTAATTTCGCCTTGCGACAGCGACTTCATGGTTTCTGAAATAGTAAGCGGGGTGTGAACCACCTCTGCTCCTTCGAAGGGCGGCACGCTTTCATAATTCAAATGCAATTCTGCCAACGCTCTGCCCGCTTTGCTGAACGCCCAAAAGTCTTTTGCCTCTTTCAGCAACGGCAAACGGGGCAGCATTTTTTTTAAATCGTTGGCAAACGCAACCCTGTATTCTTTGCTGTGCAAAAACCCATATACATAGTAAAATATATCTTCTTTTGTTACATTTTCGCCGTATTGTTTTTTGGCTTTGTCCAAAATGAAGTCGCTGACGGCATCTCGGCGGATATAATCTTGCTGTTCGACTCCGTCATAGAAGTCCATTTTTGGAACGTCTTTTTTTTCGTAATAATAGAGCGGGAAACATTGGGCATTAGCCAATAATTGCAGATCAGGAACTGCTTTTGTAATTAATGTGCTAAATTCTTTTGTTGTTCCAACACCAGAAACGCAGATCAGTATGTTATTAAGGGCGGGGGCGGGGAATAGTTTTGGCATTTGATACCTTTCTTGATTTAGATTATCAGCAAAATAGCTATTCACTTTGGTAAAAGGTCTGTATAGCGCTTTACGATATTCTGTATTATCTTCAACTATTGTATTATTTTTCTTTAAATGATTAAGCCAGTCTCTTGTCCAACTTCCTAAAACAGCATCTTTTATAGGCTCTGGTTGCTGATTTTTTGTAATCAAAAGCCTTTGATCATTGTAGTGGGCTATTGTTTTCTTAATGTTTGATTTTAAGATTTCTAAAGAGAAATTATAAACCCAAGCATCTCTGTTTGATGCTACCCCAAGTGATTGCGCTAAAAAATATGATTGTGAGCTTGGCATAAATTTTTTCTCGGGCGCTAAT
>G312J29652_10000389_pt1 | contig 10512 bp, 9 predicted proteins | sample EareggfetidaYelm_FD_29652 | JGI IMG/M metagenome (IMG submission 29652) | reverse complement strand
CCGTTGTGCACCCAGTACCGGGCGTAGCCGTGTCCCGCGGCGTTGGACTGGGCGAGCTCGTTTTCGTGGTGCGGAAAGCGCAGGTCAAGCCCGCCGCCGTGGACATCAAACTCGGTGCCGAGGTAGCGGCTCGCCATCGCCGAACACTCGAGGTGCCACCCCGGACGTCCCGGTCCCCACGGAGAGGACCACGCTGCAGACTCGGGTTCGTGCGCCTTCTGCCCCTTCCAGAGGGCAAAGTCACGCGGATCGCGCTTAGCGCGCGCCTCGGTGTCGGTCGCGGCCTCCATTTTGTCACGCGACTGTCGAGTAAACGACCCGTAATCGGCCCAGCTTGCGGTGTCAAAATAGACGTCTCCGGAGGCATCGGGGGCCACATACGCGTGACCGCGATCAATCAGCGTAGCGATGAGCTCGTGCATAGTCTGGATGCTGGCAGTGGCCCGCGGCTCGTAGCTGGGCGGCAATATTCCCAGTGAGGCATATGCCGCACTGAACTCAAGCTCGACGCGGTATGCACGCGCCCACCACTCTTCCGGCACCGGTGCCGTGTCATCGGCCGACGCCTGCAGGATTTTGTCGTCAATGTCGGTGACGTTTCGCACGAAAGTGACCTCATAGCCGCGATGGGTGAACCATCGCCGCATGATGTCGTAGACCAGTGCGCTGCGCAGATGTCCAATATGCGGACTCGACTGCACGGTTGGCCCACAGACATACATGCCCACTCGGCCCTCGTGCCGTGGTTCGAACGCGCGCATTTCCTGCGCTTTCGAATCGTAAAGGTGCACCCGCCCAGCCTAGCTGGACCGACAGACAACGGCTGTTGCGATGGCCGCGATACCCTCACCCCGGCCTGTGAAACCCAGGCCGTCGGTTGTTGTTGCCGAGATGTTCACGGGAGCACCAAGAATCGATGCGAGCAGTTCCTGGGCTTCCACCCGACGCGAGGCGACCTTCGGAAGATTACCGACCACCTGCACTGATACGTTCCCAATCCGATACCCGGCAGCACGCGTCCGTGCCACGGTCTCACGCAGGAAGTATTCTCCGGCTGCTCCGCGCAGCTGCGGCTCTGCTGTTCCAAAATTGCTGCCAGATCCCCCAACCCGGATGCGGCCAATAGCGCGTCGCAGATCGCGTGCACCGCGACATCCCCGTCCGAATGGCCCGACAGTCCACGATGGCCTGGCCAGTGCAGCCCAGCGACCCACAGCGGAACATCTTCGGCCTCACCAGCAAACGCGTGACTGTCGACACCGGTACCAACCCGCGGCACAGACACACTTGAATCAGCACTCACAGTATTCAAAATACGACTGAAAGTGTCTGAATCAACATTCATAATATCTGAACCATCGCCCGCGGCATCCCACGTCATCGCTCGTCGGAGATCCGCCGGGGTCGTGATCTTGAACGCTGCCGGATCACCCGCAATGACATCAACCGGATGCCCCGCCGCAGCCATCACGGCCGCATCGTCGGTGTAGTCTTCGTGCGCCACCGCATACGCGGCAATAAGGTGATCGCGCGGGAAACCCTGCGGGGTTTGCACGGCAACGAGCTCCGATCGATCAACCGTTGCCACCACCGCGCGGTGGCCGTTGACGCGCTTGATGGTGTCCGCAACATCCAACGCGGGCACGATGCCGCGGCCACGCGCCCGCACTGCCGCAACAACCTCGTCAAACAGGTGTGTCGGAGCGAGTGGGCGGGCGGCATCGTGTACAAGCACCGTGCGCACCCCTGCTGACACCCGGTCAAGACCGCGAGCAACCGATCCCTGCCGAGTCGACGCACCAGCAGTCACCACGATCGAGGGTGTGGATGCCCCGGCCAGCACCTGTCGCGTGGCATCAATGTGTTCTGGCGCCACCACGACGATCACCTGCGGCTTGTGCCGCATCCCGAGCGCTGCGAGCACCGCGTGCTCGAGGAGGGTGCGCCCACTAAGCAACACAAAGGCTTTCGGTGTGGGGTGCCCCAGCCGCGTGCCACTCCCTGCCGCAACGATAACGACCGCGACATCCGGACTGCTCTCCATCATTCGAGCGTAGCGCCCGAGAACGCAACAACAACCGACACACTGACCGCACAAACTAGCGGCGACACCGCACCGCCCAAGCTACGACGCGAGAACCTCGTCGAGAACGTGAGAGGCTTTCTCCTCGTCGGTCTTCTCGGCGAGCGCGAGCTCAGAGATGAGGATCTGCCGTGCCTTGGCCAGCATGCGCTTTTCGCCCGCGGAGAGGCCGCGGTCTTGATCACGGCGCCAGAGGTCGCGCACGACCTCGGACACCTTGATGACATCACCCGATGCAAGCTTCTCAAGGTTCGCTTTGTAGCGCCGCGACCAGTTGGTCGGCTCCTCTGTGAACGGGGCACGAAGCACCTCAAACACACGGTCAAGGCCCTCACGACCAATGACATCGCGGACACCGACGAGGTCAATATTGTCGGCCGGAACCTCGATCACCAGATCGCCCTGCGTGACATTTAGTTTAAGGTAGAGCTTTTCTTCCCCCCTAATGGTTCTCTTCTTCACCTCAGTTATTGTTGCGGCTCCGTGGTGCGGGTACACAACCGTCTCGCCAACCTCAAACAGCATGAATTGTCATCCTTTCGGCATGTCCTATACTAGCACATCGGCGCCCCGTGCTATGCACACCCGTGTTCAAACCTGAGGTACACCGCTGTGATGTTGTGACACGTGTTCGAGGGAGAAACGCAACGCGTGGCGGTATCACATTCGCTGAGTCGAAGGTTGCGCTTCCACCTCGAGCACGGAACGCCGCCGAACCGCGCTGGCAAGACTTCGATGTCGACAGCGTTTCCACCTCGAGCACGGAACGCCGTCAGGCCAGAAACCGGCGTCCGAGACAGCGGGACGGAGTATCCGACCCGCTCGGCATACGGCCTCGCTGCAGCCGGCGTCCAAGACAGCGGGACGGAGTCGACGACGATGCTGCGACAGCGGGCCAACGCTCCTGGCCTACGCTAAGATCGAGGTCGATTCCACCGCGCGTTCTTTTCACCGGACCGCGCCGAACTACGGGAGTAAACGTGAAGGTTCGTGTCGCGGCATCCGCAGTCTTGGCTGCGGCGGTCACCCTGGCGGCCAGCGGCTGCACGCTGACGGCGTACCAGGCAACGCTGGCACACTACGAACCGAGCGACGGCGTCTCCGCCAGTGTGGGCTCACTCGACATTCGCAACATCCTCGTTGTGAGCGCTGATGGGAGCGTTGGAAACCTCATCATGACGGTCATCAACACCGGAACAGAGGATGTCGCACTCGGCGTGCAACCCGGCGCGGGCGGGGTGACTCAAACCGTCCGGGTCCCAGCCGGCAGCACGGTGTCACTCGGAACCGGAACCGCCGACGCCGCAACCGGCAGCACGGTGTCGCCCACCTCGACGACCCGCCCGATAACCACCCAGGGGAGCGCGTCCACCACCCCAAGCACCACGGTCGCAACGGCGACGGGCACACCCGCTGCTACCGCACCGGCAACAACCGGTCCTTCACCATCATCAACCTCAGCGGGAGATTCCACCCCGCCCGCGGTGCCATCTCCCGCCGGTGCCCGTAAGGCACTGCCCCTGAGTGGATTCCACACCCAGCCGGGTGACCTGGTCTCGCTCTACTTCCAGTACGGCACCGCCGAGGGTGTCGTCACATCGGTCCCGGTGCTTGACGGTCGGACCGGCCACTACCGCGCTTTCGTCTCCTAGCCGACACTCCCGCGACACATCGTGGCCTCTCGACGAAGTGGCCTGAGCTGTTGTGCCCCTGCTCCCCCACCTCCCGCAGTGACGCTAGTATTCGAATCGATACCCGAGACCACGCACGGTCACAAGGTGAACCGGCTCAGACGGGTTCTTCTCAATCTTTGAGCGGATGCGTTTGATGTGCACGTCAAGCGTCTTGGTGTCACCGAAGTAGTCTGATCCCCACACCCGGTCGATGAGCTGCCCGCGGGTCAGCACTCGGCCCGCGTTTCGCATGAGCAGTTCCAATAGCTCAAACTCCTTCAAGGGCATCGGGATGCCTCGGCCGCTGACCTCAACGGTGTGGCGGTCGACATCCATCCGCACCTCACCACCCTCCAAAATCGACGCGTCGTAGTTCTCGACCTCCACTTGTCGGCGTAACACGGCACGAATACGCGCCAACAGCTCGCGAGTGGAGTACGGCTTGGTGACATAATCATCCGCACCGAGTTCTAGCCCCACAACAGTGTCGATCTCAGAGTCTTTCGCCGTGAGCATAATGATGGGCACCTGCGAGCGAGTGCGCAGTTCCCGACACACCTCAGTGCCCGACAACCCGGGCAACATCACATCGAGTAACACGAGGCCGGGAGTTGATTTGTCGAAAACGCTGAGCGCCTCCAACCCGTCACCAACAACGGTCACCTCGTACCCTTCGCGTTCGAGCAAGAAACTCAGCGGCTCACTCAGTGCAGGTTCATCCTCGACAAGCAGAATGCGGGTCACTCTGTTGCTCCTCAGCTTGATGCGGCACATGCCGCGGGTTTGATGGTGGCGTCAGTGAAGCTGCTCGTGGCTAGGTGAGTAGCCTGGGTGGGCGGGATGGACTCGGCGGGTTCCACAGGCGGAGCGGATCCCACAGGCGGAGCGGATCCCACAGACGAGGCGGGCTCCGTGGGCGAGGCGGGCTCCGTGGGCGAGGCGGATTCCGCGGGCTCACGTGCCTCTCCCACCGCCAGGTCAGGATGAGCCGGGCCGGGTTCCGCGAGTGGTAGCCGAATTGTGAACGTAGAACCGCGCCCCGGCTGTGACCACACTCGCACATCACCACCGTGATTCTGCACGGTGTGCTTGACAATGCTCAACCCTAATCCTGATCCGCCCGTGTGCCGCGAGCGGGCCTGATCAACGCGGTAAAACCGTTCGAACACTCGGTCAAGATCCTCCGGCTCAATGCCGATGCCCTGGTCCGTGACCGCAATCTCCACCACCGGGCCATCCACCCGAACCCCAACCCCGACACGCCCGCCCTCGCTGGAGTATGCAACGGCATTGGAGATGAGATTGTCTACGGCGACGACCATCAGCGCACGATCACCGTAGATGCACGCCCCAGAGGAGGCACGGACCGCGATATCCACTCGCCTGTCAGCGGCAATGATCCGATTCTGATCGGCCGCAGCCCGAACAATCTGGTCAACACTGACGAGCGTATCGGGGCGCAGCGCGTCATGAGCCTGCAGTCGGGAAAGCTCGATGACATCCTTCGTGATCAACGCGAGCCGTTCCGCCTCGACGCCGAGCCGGGTCGCGAACCGTTTAACCTGCTCCGGCTCGTTTGCGGCAGAATCGATTGCCTCGGCCAAAAGGCTAACCGAGGCAATCGGGGTCTTGAGCTCATGACTAATGTTCGCGATGAAGTCGCGACGCACCTCGTCGAGCCGGTTGGCCTCTGTCCGATCCTCCGCAAGCAGGAGCACGAACCTCGTACCGAGGCGTGCACCCCGCACCCACACGCGGATTGTCGCGTCACTGAATGGTCCGCGAGCAAGCGAAATCTCCGTCGCGATCGGTGCCTCCGACCGGCGCACCGCGGCTGCCAGCTCAACAAGTTCCGGGTGCGCGACCACCTGCTGCCGAACCAGACCCATCGCCAACGCGCCCGGCGAGGCCCGCAGCACATTGTTCGAGGGGTCGAGAACAATCCCCGCGGACTCCAGCACATCCAGCACCTGATTGACTCCATCGGGCAGTTGCGGCATAACGACGTTCGCCGCGTGACGGCCCCGACGCTCGGCCAGACGAAGCACCACCACGACAATAACTCCAACGGCAGCACCAAATACCAGCGCGACGAGCACCAGCCAGCGTGAGTCCATGGCTCTTACCCTAACCAGGCTCAGGCGAGTGTTTACCATGCGGCCACCTAAAGAGGGCTACGTTAGTCACTGTTCAGGTTCCCGGCACCTGCCGTTTACCTTGTCCCGCGAGGATGGGACACGGGCGCACAGGTGTGTCCTGGCGACAAGCGACGACATCACCCGTCGACGCGGAGAGGATGACATGCGGGAAGTTTTCCAACAGGAACTCCAGGAGGTGCAGGAGCGTCTCGTGGAAATCGCTAGCCTCGTTGCGCGTTCCATCGAGAAGGCCGTGCAGGCGTTTAATGGCTCGGACGTTGCCCTCGCCGAGGAGGTTATTAGCGACGACAACGAGATCGACCGAGCCGCCGTCGAGTTGGACGAGCTGGCCATCACGATCCTGGCTCGGCAGCAGCCCGTTGCTCGCGACCTGCGAATCGTCGTGAGCACCCTTCGGATCAGCGCATCACTCGAACGGATGGGGGACATGTCGACACACATCGCACAGCTTGCTCGCTACCGCTTCCCCGATAAGGTCATCCCGAAATCAGTTCGGCCTACGTTTGCCGACATGGGTCGACTGGATGTGGCCATCGCCAACAAACTCGTCGAATTGCTCCGCACCGAGAACCTCGCGCTTGCCGAGGATATCCGCAACGAGGATGACGCGATTGACGCGCTCCACCTCACCGTTTTTGAAAAGGTGCTCGGCGAGAAGTGGAAGGGAGAAACGGTCGACACGGTCGATGCGACACTCGCGAGCCGCTACCACGAGCGGTTCGCCGATCACGCGGTGTCCATCGCGAAAAAGGTGCAGTACCTTGCAACCGGCGATTGGGTGCCAGAAAGCGCGTGATGCCTTTACCCTTACCGTGTATCCCTACCCTGCGCGGCCCTGCGCGGCAACCGCCGCAGCGCCGAGGCGGGCGGCATCCGGATCGAGGTACTCGCCCGCCGACAGCGGCAGGAAGTCCTCCCCGAGCTGATACACGAGCGGGATGCCGGTCGGAATGTTAAGCTCGGCGATGTCCGCGTCGCTCACCCCATCAAGGTGTTTCACCAGGGCGCGGAGCGAGTTGCCGTGCGCGACCACGAGCACAACTTTTCCCGCCGCAAGATCGGGGAAGATGTCGTGTTGCCAGTACGGGAGCATCCGCGCAATGACGTCCTTCAAACACTCCGTGCGCGGTAGCTCACCGTCGGCGACACGGGCATACCGGGGGTCGTTGATCTGTGACCACTTCGCGTCATCAGCCAGTGCCGGTGGAGGCACATCGAACGAACGCCGCCAGAGCTGAAACTGCTCTGGCCCGTACTTCTCGAGCGTCGCGGCCTTGTCGAGCCCCTGCAGCGCCCCGTAGTGCCGTTCGTTGAGCCGCCAAGAACGACGCACGTCAATCCACGCCCGGGCGGCTCTGTCAAGCGCAATATTGGCAGTCTGGATGGCCCGCGTGAGCACCGAGGTGTGCACGACATCGGGCAGGATGCCCCGCTCGGCGAGCAGCACTCCGGCGTGCGCAGCCTCCGCCTCCCCCACCTCGCTCAATCGGACATCCACCCAGCCGGTGAAGAGGTTCTGCTGGTTCCAGACGCTGTTGCCATGGCGAAGAAGGACAAGGGTGTGTGGCATTCCCTCAGCCTATCGGGGGGATCCGATCGGATGCTTGATGGCTGGTCTCCCAACATGAATTCCCTCAGCCTATCGGGGGATCCGGGTCTCCCACCGTTTTGGCACGGCAATGGATATGGCGCATGTGATGAACCCTGTTGGGGTCTGTTCCCGTCACGCGCCGCACGGCTACTACTAAAGTCACAGGGGCGATGAGAACATTCACTCGACCATTTGGCCCGCGAAGGAGCGCACGAGCATGACCGATACGATTGATCACACACTCGAGGAACTGCGCCGGTTCCCACCGAGTCAGCACTTCAGCGAGCAGGCGGTGGCCACCGAGGCGGAGTATCACGAAGCAGCCGCCGACCGGCTTGAATTCTGGGCGCACAGGGCACGCGAACTCCTGGAGTGGGAGACACCGTTCACCCGGGTACTGGACTGGTCAACCCCACCGGTCGCGCGGTGGTTCGACGATGGCACGCTCAATGTCTCGGTCAACTGCCTCGACCGTCACGTCGCAGCAGGCAACGGCGACCGGATTGCCCTGCATTTCGAGGGCGAACCCGGTGATTCGCGAAGCTACAGTTATGCCGAGCTCACGACAGCGGTGAAACGCGCTGCCAACGCCCTGAGCTCACTCGGAGTTACGGCGGGCGACAGAGTCGCGATCTACCTCCCACTCATCCCGGAGGCGGTCATCGCTATGCTCGCCGTGGCGCGTATCGGTGCCATCCATTCGGTGGTCTTCGGCGGCTTCAGCGCCGAAAGTCTTGCCTCGCGCATTGACGACGCCGAAGCATCCCTTGTGATCACCGCCGACGGGGGATACCGCAAGGGCAGGGTATTTCCACTGAAACCCACCGTTGACGAGGCAATTGCCCGCACCCGGGGCAGCGTTCGACAGGTCCTTGTTGTGCAGCGCGGCGACAACGATATCGACTGGCAGGAGGGTCGTGATATCTGGTGGCACGAAGCGCTCGCCGACGCCTCACCGAACCACACACCGCAGGCGTTTGCGGCGGAGCATCCTCTTTTCATTCTCTACACTTCCGGAACGACCGGGCGACCAAAGGGAATCCTGCACACCTCCGGCGGGTACCTCACCCAGGCCGCCTTCACGCACCGCAGCGTCTTTGATCTGCATCCACAGACCGACGTGTACTGGTGTACCGCGGATATCGGATGGATCACCGGTCACACGTACGTCGTGTACGGGCCGCTTGCCAACGGTGCCACACAGGTCATCTACGAGGGAACACCCGACACNCCACACCCCGGCCGGTGGTGGGAGATCATCGAGAAGTACGGCGTCACGATTCTCTACACCGCCCCCACCGCTATTCGTACCTTCATGAAGCTCGGCACCGAGATCCCCGGACGCTTTGACCTGCGTTCACTGCGCCTGCTGGGCTCTGTCGGTGAACCGATCAACCCCGAGGCCTGGGTGTGGTACCGCGATGTCATCGGCGGGGGCACCACACCCGTCGTGGACACATGGTGGCAGACCGAGACCGGGGCAATCATGATTTCGGCGCTGCCGGGCATCACAACACTCAAGCCGGGCAGCGCACAGGTGCCAGTTCCCGGCATCAATATCGACATTCTCACCGACGGTGGTGTGCCCGTGACGAGCGAGGATGGTGGCCTCCTTGTCGTCACCGATCCGTGGCCATCAATGCTGCGCGGAATCTGGGGAGATTCAGAACGCTTCCAGGAAACCTACTGGGACAAGTTTGGCGATAAGTACTTCGCTGGCGACGGTGCCCGGCGGGACGCCGACGGTGACATTTGGTTGCTCGGTCGAGTGGATGACATCATGAACGTCTCCGGGCACCGACTGTCAACAGCGGAAATCGAATCATCGCTGGTCGCGCACCCGTGGACCGCTGAAGCAGCGGTGATCGGGGTGTCCGATGCCATCACCGGGCAGGCGGTGATTGCTTACTGTGTGATCAAGCAGTCGCACGAATCAGATCACGACCCTGCGGAGTTTGAACGCGTTCTCCGCGACCATGTCGCCAAGGAGATTGGTGCAATAGCAAGGCCCAAGCGGGTCTACATCGTTGGTGAGCTACCGAAGACCCGGAGCGGCAAGATCATGAGACGGCTCCTCCGCGACGTGGCCGAGGGTCGCCCCATCGGCGACACGACCACCCTCGCTGACCCCGCAGTGATGAAGCTCATTGAGCAGATGAGTCGGGCGAGGTAACCACTGACTCCGGCAGGCCTCTGGGCACCGGCTGACCGCGAGGTTGAGCGGGTAGCCACCGTCCGCGCCGAAGGTCGGTGTTCGCTGATAGTATCTTCGTGTGAATGCAGATAAACAGCAATGCGAACTAAATCCAGATTCGGAGTTCATCGAGCTGGCTGTCGAAATCTTCGCGATACTGGCTGATCCAACCCGAGTAAGGATCGTGCTCGCCCTGCGGAGTGCGGCTGAAATGTCGGTGAATCATCTTGCTGACACGGTCGACAAGTCTCCCGCCGCAGTTTCTCAGCACCTCGCAAAGCTGCGACTCGCAAGGATGGTGACGACCCGGCAGGACGGGACTCGGGTGTTCTACCGGCTCGCTGACGAGCACGTTTCCGACCTTGTCACCGACGCCATCAAACAGGCCGAGCACTCCGTCGCACACGGTCGAGTGCCTCGACACCACCACAATCAGATCGAAACAGTCGAGTGAGCGGGCAGCACGATCACGGTCTTTCACACGAGCCCCCGCACCCGCACCCGCACCCGCACGATCGTGATCGCCCGCACGGCCTCCGCGGTGTGCTCCACGGCCTTTTCGTTCCGCACTCGCACGATGCGGCCGACACCATAGACGACGCGCTTGAGGCTAGTCGCGCCGGTGTCCGAGCGCTCTGGATCAGCTTGGCGGCGCTACTTGCAACGAGTCTTCTCCAGATCGTCGTCGTCATCCTCACCGCCTCGGTCGCACTGCTGGCGGACACCGTTCACAACTTCGCTGACGCACTCACCGCAGTACCGCTTCTCATTGCCTTCGCGCTCGAACGCCGCCTGCCAACCCGCCGCTACCC
>G312J29652_10000386_pt1 | contig 10533 bp, 10 predicted proteins | sample EareggfetidaYelm_FD_29652 | JGI IMG/M metagenome (IMG submission 29652) | reverse complement strand
CAAGCATTTGGCCTGCATCATCGACGTTGACGCCCCAGGCCCGGCGATGCTGGACTTCAGCCGACTACCCTACCGGTTTCTTCCACGCAGCCGGCTTTCCTGAAATCACCTCACGACGTTTTCATGGCCAAATTGCTTGTCGAGAACTTGCATGAATCCTGCGGCATCCACGGGGTGCTCGGCATGGTGCTCCAGAAATTCAATCCGTGGTCGCAAATGCCAGTATCGGAAAATGCGATCGAAGCATCTGTCCATATACCGGGTTTGTCATGTCCGCATGCCATCGGGCATGCCCACCATCACCTCGATAAAGTCGGTATCACCGACAGCGGTGTGGGCCAGTCTGCAAAGCGTTCGCCTGCAACGGTGCTTGTCGGGCGCGCTGCGGTGACGCACTCCGGGGTCACCTTCGGCGCCAAAGAGACTGGGTAACTACCCTGCGGGGAAATCATGAAACGCAAATTCCTCAAGCAAATGCTGGCGACAGCTGCAGGGCTCGTTCCTGCAATGCAGGCGGTACCCGGCCTCGCCCAACCCGCGACGGGCTGGCCTGGCCGTCCGATACGCCTGATCGTTCCATTTCCTGCCGGCGGTGCCACTGACAGTTTGGCGCGCGCCATTGGTGAAAGCATGGCAACGGAGCTCGGGCAATCGATGATCATCGACAATCGCCCCGGTGCAGGGGGGATTATCGGGGCGGAGGCAGCAGCACGGGCGGCAGGCGATGGATATACGTTGCTGATAGGAACCAATAACCCTTTGGTGACGGGCAAGTATCTCTACCAGAAACTGCCCTACGACCCGTCGCAGTTCGAGTTGATCGGACTGATTGGCATCACACCGCTCATCCTCCTGGCAAACTCCACCGTGCCCGCGAAAACACTCCACGAACTCGTTGCCCATGCCAAGGAAAATCCGGGAAAGCTGTCCTACGGGTCATTCGGCAATGGCACGACTTCACATTTGGCCGGGGAGTTGTTCAAGCAGATGACGGGCACCGAGATGCTCCATGTGCCATACAAAGGTGCATTCGAGGGAATTCCTGCCATCTTGAGCGGCCAGATTCCGTTGTACTTCGACACCATCGTGACAGGACTGCCTCATGTGAAGAGCGGAAAGCTGCATGCGCTGGGTATCACGACGGCCCACCGGTCTCCCATGATTCCGGCAACGCCGACCATCGCCGAGCAGGGATACCCAGGCTATGACATTTATCCCTGGTACGGTTTGGTCGCACCCAAAGGCATACCCGGGGATGTCGTCGAAAAGCTGTGGCGCACACTGAATCGCAGTCTGCACGACAAGCAATTGGTGGCGAAAATCGAGATGACAGGTGCCGAGGTCACTGCCGCTTCCCCGGCGCAGTTCGCGCAGATGGTGCGTCAGGATGCTCTCAAAACCGAGAAATTGGTACGCTTGGCAGGCATCGNTCTGCGTTAGTGNGCCGGCCCGCAAATGACNGCACATGAAAATGGCGCCTGGCGCTGGCCTTGGCACGAAACGCGGCGATTTCATTTCGTGCAGCCATTGACGGGGCGGCATACCCGCCGCGATGCAGCCGCTATGGTTCATCCCCCCATGACGAGGTACATATGAGTTCCTGTTTCGATGCCTTTCCGTACCGCTCCCAGCGGATGCCGGTGTTCGCACGCAATGTGGTGTCGACCAGCCAGCCTTTGGCCGCGCAGGCGGGTCTGCGCGCATTGCTCGCGGGTGGCAACGCTGTCGATGCCGCACTGGCAACCGCCATCACGTTGACCGTGGTTGAGCCCGTGATGAACGGGATCGGCGGCGACATGTTCGCCATGGTGTGGGACGGTAGCGCACTGCATGGGTTGAACTCCAGCGGCTGTGCGCCTGCCGCGTGGACGCGCAAGCACTTTGCCGGACGCAGCCAGATGCCTCGGACCGGATGGGATACGGTGACGGTTCCAGGCCAGGTCGCCGGCTGGAAGGCCCTTGCCGACCGTTTTGGCAAACTTGCATTCGCGCAGCTTTTCGAGCCGGCCATCGACTACGCGCAGCAAGGGTTCCAGGTGTCGCCGCGCATCGCACGCCAATGGGCGATGCAAGCGCCCGCGCTCATGCATGAGCCGGGCTTTGCCTCTGCCTTCGCGAAGGATGGAGCGGTGCCGCGTGCGGGCCAGTCGTGGCGCTTTCCAGAGCAGGCGCGCACGCTGCAACAGATTGCCGAGACCGGTGGAGAAGCGTTTTATCGCGGCCCCCTGGCCGAGGCCATTGCCGCACATGCGCAGCGTACCGGAGGCTCGATCAGCCTGGCCGATCTCGCGGCGCACCGCGCGCAATGGGTGACGCCGATCGCGCAAAACTACCGGGGATTGACGCTGCATGAGATTCCGCCGAACGGGCAGGGCATTGCTGCGTTGATCGCACTGGGATTGCTGGAGCACTTCGATCTCGGCCCCGTCGATAGCGCCCGGTTCTATCACCTGCAGATAGAAGCGATGAAACTGGCTTTCGCCGACTTGCATGCGCATGTCGCCGATCCGGCCGCAATGACCGTGCGCCCCGAAGCGCTGCTGGATCCGGCCTATCTGGCCGAGCGTGCCAGGTTGATTGATCCGCACCGCGCCAACATGCCGACGGCGGGGCTGCCAAAGAGCGGGGGAACGGTCTATCTGACCGCCGCCGATGCGTCGGGCATGATGGTGTCGTTCATTCAATCGAACTATCGCGGCTTTGGCTCTGGTGTCGTCGTGCCCGGAACCGGAATTGCGCTGCACAGTCGCGGCGAGAATTTTTCGCTTCAAGCGGGGCATCCGAATGAAGTGGCACCGGGCAAGCGGCCTTTTCACACGATCATTCCCGGCTTCGTGACCCGGCAGGGGGCGCCGGTGATGGCCTTTGGCGTCATGGGTGGCGCGATGCAGGCGCAGGGCCATCTGCAGATGATGACGAGGCTGGCCGATTTCGGCCAAAACCCTCAGACCATGAGCGACGCCCCGCGCTTTCGCGTGGACCCGGACTGCGTGGGCCTCGAAAGCGATGTCGATCCGCAGGTTGCCGCGACATTGGGCCGATGGGGCCACAATGTGGCGATTGCAGCACGGGACAGCCTTGAGTTCGGCGCAGCGCAACTGATCCAGCGCTCTGAGGCGGGCTACGTGGCGGCGTCCGATGCGCGGCGTGATGGCCAGGCCGTGGGCTACTGATGGCCGGACCGCCGCATGGCCCGCATCTGCCGACAATGGACAGCGTTCTCAAACCAATGGAGTATCGACAATGAACGGAGCGAAAAGTCTCGTCCTCACCCTGCTGGACTCGGGGGTCGACACCTGCTTTGCCAATCCCGGAACCAGCGAAATGCATTTCGTTGCGGCCTTGGACCAGACCCCTGGAATGCATTGCGTGCTGGGGCTGCAGGAAAACGTCGTCACCGGCATGGCAGATGGCTACTACCGGATCGCGCGCAAGCCTGCCTGCACGCTGCTCCACTGCGGGCCGGGACTGGCCAACGGCCTGGCGAATTTGCACAACGCGCGCCGTGCGCACAGCGGCATCGTCAACCTCGTCGGGGACCAGGCCACCTACCATCGCCCGTTCGATGCGCCGCTGACTGCCGACACCGATGGCCTGGCGCGCACTGTCTCGGCCTGGGTGCGCACCAGCACCCATGCTTGCGATGTCGGGCGCGACGCTGCTGCCGCAGTGCAAGCGGCGAGCAGCTATCCCGGTCGGGTGGCCACGCTGATTTTGCCGTCCGACACCTGTTGGAATGAGGGTGGAACGGTCGCGCAACCGCTGCCTGTGCCCGCACCTGCGCCGATGGACCCGGCGGCGGTAGAGAACGCGGCCCGCGTGCTGCGCAGCGGCAAGAACGTGCTCATCCTGCTTTCCGGCCATGGCGTGCTCGGAAACTCCCAGGCGCTGGCCTGGCGCATCGGTCAAGCGACCGGTGCCGCCATCGAGGCTGATTTCATGGCTTCACACTTGGCGCGCGGACGCGGCCATATGCAGCTTCAACGTGTGCCGTACAACACCGATCAGGCCATCAAGGCATTGAGCCGCTTCGAGCACATCATCCTGGTGAATGCAAAAGCCCCGGTTGGTTTTTTTGCTTATCCGGGCAAGCCATCGACGCAATATCCTCCGACGGCGCAACTGCACGTTTTGTCGCGGCCCGACCAGGATGCGCAATTGGCCCTCGGCGCCTTGGTCGACGCACTGGGAGCGCCCGAATCCGCCATCCCGGACCCTGGCCCGCGCCCCATCGCAGCCAAAGGCGCTCCGACCCCTGAGGGGCTGGCACAGACACTGCAGCGCTGATGCCGGAGCATTCGATCGTGTCCGACGAGAGCATCTCCTATGGGCGCGGCTTTTACCCCCAAACGCATGCAGCGCCTGACCACGACTGGCTCCATTTGGCCGGCGGAGCCATCGGCGGCGGCCTGCCGGTTGCCACTGGCGCAGCCATCGCCGCCGGGGGAAAGCGTCGGGTGATCAGTTTGCAGGCAGACGGCTCGGCCATGTATTCGGTTCAGTCGCTATGGACCCAAGCGCGCGAAAAACTGCCCTGCACCACGATCATTCTGAACAACGGCAAATACAACATCCTCATTGGCGAATATGCCAACGTCGGCGCCAAGCCTGGCGCGACCGCGATGAAAATGCTCGACTTGGGCGACCCGGATTTGAACTGGGTGAAGATCGCCAATGGCATGGGAGTGGAAGCCGCGCGCGCCTCGACCATGGAGGAGCTTGCCACTTTGATGGCGCACAGCTTCCGGCAAGACGGGCCATTCCTGATCGAGCTAATGGTTTGATGCGGAGCACCGGCGGGTCGTCGGCTCCGGCCTGTCCGGCCCCGGGTAAACCAGGGTCTTGACCCCCTGGGCCGTGCCCAACAGGCAGACCGATGCCTTCTGGTGCGCAAACACCCCCACGGTCACCACGCCCGGCCATTGGTTGACTTGCGACTCGAACGCCGGTGGGTCGGTGATCGACAGTCCCTTGACATCGAGGATATGCTGGCCGTTGTCGGTCACCAGCGCCTGCCCGTTCCTGAGCCGCAGACTGGCCTGCCCGCCCATGGCTGCAAAACGGCGGGCGATGTGCCTGGCCGCCATCGGGATCACCTCGACGGGCAGGGGAAATTGCCCCAGCGTGCGCACCAGTTTCGACTCGTCGGCAATACAGACGAAGCGCTCGGCCAGCGCTGCCACGATCTTCTCGCGCGTCAACGCGGCGCCGCCGCCCTTGAGCATATGGCCCTGGCCATCGATTTCGTCGGCCCCGTCGATGCAGACCGATAGCGACGGCACGGCATTGGCATCGAACACCGCGATGCCCAGGGCCTGCAGGCGTTCGGTGCTCGCCACCGAACTGGACACGGCGCCCTTGATCTGCTCTTTCATGCCCGCCAGAGCATCGATGAACTTGTTCACGGTAGAGCCCGTGCCCACCCCCACCGATATCGCCCGGCAGCACATAGCGCAAAGCGGCCTGGCCTACGCGGGTCTTGAGTTCGTCTTGGGTCAGGCCCCGGGGCAATTGCCGAGGCAAAGGGGGCGTGGTCGTCATGGGAGAATTATCCCCCCATGCCCCTGCTCCCCTACGCCCTCACCCGCCCCTTTCTCTTTGGCCTGGACGCCGAAGCCGCCCACGAGCTCATCATCGACCTGCTGGCACGCGGGCAGCGCACGCCGCTGCAATGGGCCTGGTGCAACCAGACCGTGGATGACCCGATCGAACTGGCCGGGCTGCGCTTTCCCAACCGCGTCGGCCTGGCTGCGGGCCTGGACAAAAACGCCCGGTGCATCGATGCGCTGGGCGCGATGGGCTTCGGCTTTGTGGAAGCGGGCACGGTCACGCCCCAGGCACAGCCGGGCAACCCCCGGCCACGCATGTTCCGCCTGCCCGAAGCCCGGGCGCTGATCAACCGCCTGGGGTTCAACAATGCCGGGCTGCAAGCCTTTGTGCACAACCTGCAGCAGTCCCGCCTGCGCGCNGCAGGCTCTGCGCTGCGGCTGGGTTTGAACATCGGCAAAAACGCCAGCACCCCGATGGCGCAGGCCAGCAGCGACTACCTGGCCTGNCTGGAAGGCGTCTACCCGCATGCGGACTATGTGGCGCTGAACATCAGTTCACCGAATACNCAGAACCTGCGCACNCTGCAGGGCGACGCGGCGCTNGACCANTTGCTCGGCGCAATCGCCGAGCGCCGCGCAACGCTGGCCGCGCGGCATGGGCGGCGCGTGCCGGTGTTCGTCAAGATCGCCCCCGATCTGGATGAAGCGCAACTGTCGCTGATGGCCGCCACATTGCAGCGGCATGGCATCGACGGCGTGATTGCCACCAACACCACCATCGATCGTGCCGTCGTGCAAGGCCAGCGCCACGCGCAGGAAAGCGGCGGGCTCAGCGGCGCCCCCGTGCTGCAAGCGAGCAACCAAGTCATCGGGCAGCTACGCGCCGCCTTGGGCAAGGGCTTTCCGATCATCGGCGTGGGCGGCATCATGAGCGCCGAAGATGCGGTGAGCAAGATCCGCGCAGGCGCAGACTTGGTTCAAATCTACACCGGCCTGATCTATGAAGGCCCGGCGCTGGTCGTGCAGGCGGCCCGGGCGATCAAGGCCATGGGCGGCTGCGGGCCTGTCATTGCGTTGCCAAATCGTTCGTGAACGCGAAGACGGGGCGCAGACGGTACGAATGCCCGGCCAGCGGCGCCGACGAAGTGCACGGATGATTGAGCAACGGAATCAGCGTTTGAGGCGCACCAGCACCGGCAGCAGCACCCCCGCCCAGCGAACGAGCCTGCGCGGCCCGGCCACGGCGGCCAGCAGCACCATCGCGGCCACGGCCCAAGGGTGCTCGCGCACGAACCAGGCGGTGCGCAGTACGAGGGATTCATCGGCGCCAGCGCCGGCATGGCTTTCGGCGACGGCCAGCGGCCGGTCATGTGCTGCGCGGCGGGCGCGCAAGCGTTCACGCTGCTGCTCGATGCGGTCGAGCACCAACTGCTGCGCGGCCGTCGGCGGCGGTATCCGCACCGGCTGCGACACCTGCTCCGGCTGCGCCGGGGTCGAAGTGGAAAACGGCATGCTCACAGGCGCTCCTTGATGTCACGCCAGTCCTGCGCCAGTTCGCGGCGGGTCAGTGCCAGGCCATTGCCCGTGCGTTGCGCCACGCGACCCAAGGCCGCCAAGCTGCAAAACCAGCCCGCAGACCATAGGCCCGCGACCAGCCAGGCCACCAGTTGGCGCTGGGGGCTGTCCCAGAAATGCACCAGCACGGCCAGCGACAGCATGATCAGCGCCACCACCGTCAGAGCGACCACGGCGATGGTCAGCACCAGCAGTTGCTGGAGATGGCGCTTGAGGTCCTGCCACTCCAGACAGGCCAGGTGCATCCGGTCCTCGGCGGCGCTGGCCGCTTCGATCACATGGCCGCGCCAGCGGGCGAACCAACCCTCCAGCCCCAGCAGCGAGAGCCATTTCATGCGCCGCCTCCGATGATCGGCATTGCGCGCCGATCAGCAGCGGCGTGCCAGCAGGAACCCGATCAAGGCGCCCACGGCCAGCGCAGCGCTGGCCACACGCCAGGGTTCGTCATGCGCATAGCGGTCGGCGGCCAAAGCCGCTTCCTTGGCCTGCCGGGCCGCGTCCTGCGCTGCGCGCACTGCCGAATCGCGCACGCTGTGCATGCCATCGTCCAGGCGCTGGCGCAGTTGCCTGATTTCAGGAACCGCGTCCAGGTTCTTGTTGGCCAGCAGCCCGCGCAGATCGGAGACCAGCTTTTCCAGATCGCCCTGGGTCGTAGCCGTAGCCGTGGTCGTGGTGGTGGTGGTGTCAGAAGTCGTCATACAAGCCTTTCCGTGAAGCAACGAATCACAACAAAAACAATCCAAGCGACGGGGATTGGCGCCTATCTTACCAATCTGCCCGCAGGCCCATCCCGGAACGGGGGCGCAGGAGGTTGGCAATGGCAAATCGCTGGCCACCTGCCAAACCGGTGCAGCCACAGGTTCGGCAAGCGCCAGGGCCGATGTCAAGCCAGCAGCGCTGCGGCCAAACCGGCGCCTTGGCCGGTCATTCGGCGGCGCCGAACCAGTTCAGCGGGCGCGGCGCCAGGTTGATATAGCTGTGCTTGAGCTCGGTGTATTCATCGAGGCCCCCCGGCCCCAGTTCGCGGCCGATGCCGCTGGCCTTGTAGCCGCCCCAAGGCGCTTCAGGGAAATAGGGGTGGTAGTCATTGGCCCACACAGTGCCAAAGCGCAATGCACGCGAGACGCGGTTGGCGCGATCGAGGTCACGGGTCCACACGGCGGCGGCCAGGCCGAACGGCGTGGCGTTGGCATGGCGTANCGCCTCTTGCTCGGAGCCAAAGCGCTCGACGGTCAGCACCGGGCCGAAGATTTCCTCGGTTGCGAGCGCCATCNCGGCGCGCACGTNGGTGAGCACAGNCGGCTCCAGCCAGAAGCCGCGCCCGAAGGTCTGGCCGGCCTGCGCTGCGGGCGCCTTGCCGCCACAGCGCAGCACTGCGCCTTGCTCGACACCGGCAGCGACCATGGCCATTACCTTTTGGCGCTGCAAGGCCGATTGCACCGGCCCCATCTGCGTGCCATCGGCAAAACCGTTGCCCAGGCGGATGCGGCGCGTGCGCGCCACCAGCGCATCGACAAAGCGGTCGTGGATGCCGCCTTGCACCATCAGCCGCGAGCCGGCCGAACAGACTTGGCCGGCATGGAAGAACGCGGCGTTGAGCGCGTAATCGAGCGCTGTGTCGAAGTCGGCGTCATCGAACACGATGTTCGGGTTTTTACCGCCCAGTTCCAGCGCGAGCTTCTTGAAGTTGCCGCTGGCCGCGTTCATCACTGCGGCCCCTGCCAGCGCGCCGCCGGTGAACGACAGCAGATCCACCTCCCGATTGCGCGCCAGTTCGGCGCCGGCCTCGCCGGAGCCGGTGACCAGGTTGAACACCCCCGGAGGCAAGCCGATGTCGATCAGCAATTCGGCCAGGCGGTGCGTGCTCAGCGGCGTCAGTTCGCTCGGCTTGAGCACCACCGTGTTGCCCGCGCCCAGCGCTGGCGCGAGCTTCCAGGCGGCCTGCAACAGCGGGTAGTTCCACGGCGTGATCAAGCCGCACACGCCCACCGGCTCGCGCAGCGTGCGGCTGATGACATGCGGCGGCGCCTCGTTGACCCGGCCCGACGCGGTGGCCACCAGCGCTGCGAAATAGCGGAACGTGGCCGCGATGTCGCCCATGTCGGTGCGGCTTTCGCTGATCGTCTTGCCGGTATTGAGCGATTCGAGCGTGGCCAAGTGCTCGGCATCAGCGGCGATGGCCTCGGCGATGCGGTGGAGCCAACGGGCGCGCTCGCGCGTGCCGCTGTCGCGCCACGGGCCTTCGTCGAACGCACGCCGGGCCGCAGCGATGGCGCGCTGCACATCGGCTGCGCCGGCCTCGGCGGCCTGCGTCAGCAAGCGCTCGGTGGCCGGATCGACGATGTCACGGTAGCGCCCGCCTTCGGGCTGTACCCATTGGCCGGCGATGTACAGATCGAGACGGGGGGCGATGGGAGGAGAGGCTTGCATAGGGACCGAACATGTTCTGAGTGAACTGGACAGGATTGTCCACCGAGTTTCAGCCCCATCCATACCGCCAGGCTGGGGGCGGCCAGCAGCACGAAGCCGAAGGCCGAGCCTGGTGCCCGGTTGAAGCGGGTGATGAATGGGGTATGGATTCGTTCGGTGAACCATTGGCTGCTTTTGCCGCCCAGGTCGTAGCCGGCTTCCACCAGCGAATCGTCGAGCATTTCCAGCACCGGGACCAGGGGCACGATCATGGTCGGGACAGTTCACCTTGGGAAAAAGCCGCCCAGAGTCGCATTCAGGCAAATATTGGTCGCTGTACGTCAATATCGAGACGCTGACAGAGGGCAAATTATCTGCTTCGTCAAAGCGATTGACCGCTGCCGCAACCGACCTGAGAGGTACCCGTGACCACTCTCGCTTCTGAAGAAGCCGGAACGATGAAAGCCCCTGCCGTCAGTCTCATGACGGAGGCGCAAGGATTTGAATTGAGCAAGTCTCGAACTGGTTTCCCTTGGCACCATGATTCACTGAGTTTTCGTTACATCCGGCCCCAGGACTCGGCTTACAGTATTTGGATTCCCCTCGACAAGGTGGACGTGGAGCGCGGAGGCGGAGTATGGCTATGTACCCGAAAACATTTTGTCTGCAAAAGCCAATTTTCAGCTTTCCAGCATGTCGTCCTCGAAAATGGCGCGCGGGGAGTCACTTGACGAGATGGCCGCCCCGTTGGGCCAAATTTTCAGCACGCCGAGCTTGCTTACGGGTCTCATGGAGGAACACCAGGAGGAGGACGACTTTGAACCGGGCGACGCCTTTTTCTTTACCAAGTCGGCTTGGCACCGATCTGGCCCATTGAAAACCGAAGGGCCCGATTTCAAGCTGGCGGTAACGATTCGATTCCTTGACTGGCGTTCCCGGTTGGACCGCATCATGTTCGACGGCGAATCCGAAAGCGGCGGTGGTGTGGGCATGGGCACCG
>G312J29652_10000383_pt1 | contig 10567 bp, 6 predicted proteins | sample EareggfetidaYelm_FD_29652 | JGI IMG/M metagenome (IMG submission 29652) | reverse complement strand
TCGTCTATCATGATGACGCCGGTGACTACAGTACGAATGAACCAACGATGGACGGCACTGCTTCACTCATATACCTGCTTGCTTCTATTGAACATCAGACACCGTCAAAAAAAATCAGGGACAATTATGGTGCGATAAGAAATGGCGATACTTCATCTAAAAAAATGGCGATCGTATTTACCGCAGATGAATTTATGGAAGGTGCGGGCCCCATTATGAACACATTTTCCAGAGAAAAGATCAAAGGGTCTTTTTTTCTGACGGGAAATGCCTACCGCAATCCATCATTTGCAGCCGCTATTAAACAACTCAAACGTGAAGGACATTATCTCGGCCCGCATTCAGATAAACATTTATTGTATGCCAATTGGGACAGCCGTGATAAAACCCTGATCAATGAAACGGTATTTCAAACCGATCTCGATAACAACTTCCATGAGATGGAAAAATTCGGGATCAGCAGAAGTGATGCATTTTTTTTCCTGCCACCCTATGAATGGTATAATGCGGATATTGCTGAATGGAGCAAAAAAGCAGGATTGACGTTGATTAATTTTTCCCCGGGAACAAGATCAACGGCGGATTATACATATCCTGAAATGGGTGGCAAATACGTTAACTCCGAAGCTGTTTATAAATCGATCACTGATTTCGAAGAAAAGAATCCTTCAGGTCTGAATGGTTTTATTTTACTGATCCATGCCGGCGCCGGCCCGAAACGCCCTGATAAATTCTTCAACAGTTTACCGGAACTGGTCAGGTGGCTGAAAAGTAAAGGATATGAACCGGTGAGAATAGATGAATTGCTGAACAGGTAACTTGATCTGCAAACGATCTGCGATCTGATAAAAACCAGGAAGAATATACTGGTCCTGCTCTCTTTGTTACCGGTCAAAACCGGCCGGGTGCACTCAGCGTACGTCAATTCAACGTCCAACCATCGAACATCGGGTGCCGGTTAAAATATCCGGCCCGGGGGCAACGTTATATATACCGCAGTACGATCTGGATTAATCAACGGTGAATTTTCCTTTTTAGAAGTGTAAGCATTGGAGCAATAAACAGCCGCCATTGAGCAACCGGAACTGCAATACATTTTCATAATCATTTATTCATATGCGTTTTATAAAGGGTCAGGCGCGGATTCCCGGGATAATAGTGCTATAGTAAAAGCACGTTTTCCGTTTTATATTCAACGCGCTGGAATTATGCCATAACCCGAACAATTGTTGGAGACGATTTGATAAAAAAGCAGATCTGTCGATTTTACCGATACTTCTGTCTGATTAAGCGGTATGTAAGTGAAAACCTTAAAAAATCCGGTAAATTTACACCCGATGCGAAAATTGATCATGGCGTTATTTTGCGGCCTTAGTTTTTGGATGGCTAATCCGTGCCAGGCCCAGTTGCAGACCTGCCCTGTTAATATTAATTTCTCTACCGGAGATCTTGCCAACTGGTCTGCCACGACAGGTCTTGTGGGAGGATCTCCTATCAGTTATCCTGCACCGAACGCCGGCATTTCCACTCTTCCCGAATTTAATATTCAGACCACGGGGATACGCGTGATCACTACCTCCTCGCAAGATCATTATGGAAAGTTTGAGACCGTTCCTGTTGTAAATGGCTATGCGTATAATTATTCGATACAGCTGGGGTCAACATCCAATTCGCATGACCTGAACTCGGGCAGTCCCAACCCCGGAGGATTCACCAGATCTGTTTCTTACGTGATCAATGTGCCGCCGGGGTCTACAGCCGTACCGTATACAATGACCTACGCCTATGCGCTGGTGCTGGAAAATGGTACCCACAATTCGAACGAACAGCCTTTGTTCAAAGCAACATTGCAAACAAAAGACAGCATTATCACCTGCGCATCGCCACAGTATTATCTGCCTACACTTAACGATGCTCAAAGCGGAGGCGGTGGCGGTGGCGGCAGCTCTACCGGCGCCACACTCGATTCAGCCGGGGCATTGGCCGGCGGATTTACCAATAGCCCGGAACTGTTCCTATCCTATTCCGGCCAGGCCGGCAACAATGGCACCTGGCTGCAGGACGTGTGGACAAAAGGCTGGACTGAAGTGACCTTTGACCTTTCTCAATATCGCGGACAACAGGTTACACTTAGTTTCGAAACAGACAACTGCCGTCCGGGCGCGCATTTTGCATACGCCTATGTGGCATTGCGTAATACATGCGCAGGCCTTGAGATCAGCGGGCCTGATGTGGCCTGTACCAACAGCAGCCTGACCTATTCCATTCCCGCCCTTGCCGGCGGCACTTATGCATGGACCGTTCCTTCAGGATGGACGATCATATCGGGTGCGAACTCAAACATTCTGACGGTTGAAGCAGGAGCAACTGGCGGAGAGATCATCGCACAACAATCCAATAGCTGCGCAAACCTGAAAGATACAATACAGGTAACAACAACGCCTCCGACTGTCGCCGGTCTGGTGAATGCCGACGCAACCGTCTGTAGCGGCAGCAATTCAACACTGCTCGCAAATGCCGGCGCAACCGGTAATGTAGTCAACTGGATCTCCTCCACCAACGGAACAAACTGGACCTCGTTGAACGTAGTGGCCAACCAATACACGGCACAAAATCTGACGGCTACCACTTATTACGCCGCGCTTGTACAGAATGGCCCCACCTGCCGGATCGATACTGCAACAGCCGCGATCATCTCAGTCGATGAAAAAACTGTAGCCGGCAGCATTCAGCCTTCCGATATTAATGTTTGCCTGAATCAACCTTTATTACCAACACTTCAATTGGCGGGCAATACCGGCGCAGTGGTAAACTGGCAACGCTCAGCCGATAACACAAGCTGGAACAATTTCAGCCCCGCAAATCAGCAATCAAGCTATCAACCCGCATCAATCAACTCAACCGTTTACTATCGCACAATTGTAAAGAATGGGGTTTGCCCTGCGGATACAACCGGTGCAGCAGTAATCCGTTTTTATAATACGGCGTTCCCATCGGCTACCATTTCGCCAGATAGCTCCTGGATCTGTTATGGAAAATCGGCGATCCTGAACGCGACGATCACCACCGGAACAAGCTACAGCTGGAGCACGCCTTCCATAGTCAGCGGTGGCAACGGAACAGTCACCTCGCTCCCCCGCAATCTGACAGTAACAGCAACACCGTCTGCTACAACCGACCTTATACTGAGTGTGAATAACGCCGGTTGCCCAAACCCGTTTACCGATACGTTCCATATTAATGTAGCTCCTCCGATCAGGGTATTTGCAGGAAATGATACAGTTGTTGTGGTTGGTCAGCCTTTGCAATTGAATGCTACGGTAAATGTTCCCGAGGCCAACGCATTTCTATGGATGCCATCAACAGGATTGAGTAATACGACGATACCCAATCCTGTCGCGCAGTATACAAACAACGATCCCTCATTGATCACATACAAGGTCTCCGCTACAACACCAGCCGGCTGCCAGGGAACGGATGAGATCAGGGTAACAGTATTCAAGACCGGTGCGGATATTTTTATGCCAACTGCATTCACGCCAAATGGCGATGGACACAATGATCAGATCATTCCCATTTGTGTTGGTGTACAGCAATTGAACTACTTCCGCATTTATAATCGCTGGGGACAGCTTGTGTTCAGCACTTCCGTCATTGGCAGAGGATGGGACGGAAGAATTAGCGGAACGATGCAGGCTTCTTCAAACTTCGTTTATATGGTGCAGGGAATTGATTACCTGGGAAGGGTGATCACCAAAAAGGGGAATTTGCTGCTGATTAGATAATTTGCCACAGGAACCTTGCCCTAACAGCTTATAACGGATCGAAAACAATTGCGCCATTCTGTCACAGCAGCCTTTCAAAACGGCTGGGAACAATTCGATCTTCTCCTGATCCGTTCGCTTTATAAACTGATGATCCTGACGAATTGGTGATCGTGTCAGCACACTAAAAAAGGGCAACAAATGCTGCCCTCAAATATCATTCAGAGAAAAGTTCCAAACCGCTCGAAGTGACAGGTATAACCATTTGGCCGTTTTACCAGGTAATCCTGATGCTCCTCCTCCGCCGGCCAGAAAGGCTTGTATGGCTCAAGTGTTGTCACCACCTTCCCATCCCAGCGGCCTGATGCGTCTACAATTTTGATCATTTCTTCCGCCACTTTCTTTTCTTCATCATTCTGAAAAAAGATCGCGGAACGGTAGCTGGAGCCGATATCATTTCCCTGCCTGTCAACAGTGCTTGGGTCATGGACCCGGAAAAAGTAATCCAGCAATTGTTTAAATGAAGTCTTTGAAGGATCGTATGTGATCTCGATCCCCTCCGCATGACCAGGGTGATTGCGATAAGTCGGGTGATCGTTCTGCCCGCCTATATACCCCACTTCCGTATCTGTCACACCGGGTTGGATACGAAACAGCTCTTCCATTCCCCAGAAGCAGCCACCTGCGATGTAAGCCTTTTTATAGTCACTCATAACATAAATTTTAAAAACATAAGTTTCCAACGTTTTGTTCAATACTGATCGTACATACATGTTGGACTGTTGCCACTACCGCGCAAAAACAGTTCCATCGTGAAAAAACAGACATTGTGGCCGGAAGATCACCGACCGCAGACGCTTCTTTGATTCACACCAATCTTCCCCGAAGGGCTCATTTGTCGTATGGACAGAAACGCCCTGTTATGGAGAGATAACCTGCGCGGATCGGACAAAGACTTTTTTCAGCTGGAGAACTATAAGGCGACCTTCTGTTATCAACGAATAATTCCGAAGCATTCTTTCATCTTATTCCCCTCTCCGCATCAAATATAAAGGGAGTGACCAGCAATTGCGGATCACCCCCTTTATAAGACTTACCCTCCGGATTTTATTTGTTAACCGGAAAACAATTGAGTTAACATACATACAACCCGCAGCGGCCATCACCTTTTAAAATGAATATCTCAACGTTGCGCCAAACGTTCTTGGGTCACCCAACACTGATGCATAATGCCCTGCATTACCGCCCGCCGCCAGCAATTGTTCATGATAGTTCTTATCAAAAATATTGCGGGCCCAGAGATAGGCGGACAATCCCTGTGTTGCTTTGAAACCGATCCGTCCGTTCAACAATGCGTAACCCGATACATTTAAATAAGCCGAGGGTGATGCGCTGGAAGAAAAAGATGACCTTGAAAATCCATCCAGCGCAATAAAGAATTTCGACGCATTACCCAGGAATGCTGACGGCGTGTTGAACTCACCACCCAATGAACCCGCCCATTTGGAAATACCAGGAAGCGCACCACCGGAAATATCCTTAAATGAAACCGAGGCACCTGTTTCTTCCAATGGCAATGGAGCGTTGGTAAACTTCACATACTTCCCGTCGGTATAAGCAAGTGCGCCATAAAATGAAAAGCTTGAACTGGCACGAAGATTTGCATCTACTTCAACACCTTTTACATTGACCTTATCCGCATTGGCTATATAACCACGGTTCACGCCCAGCTCTGCCGTCTGCACATTTGTCTGGTAGTCTTTGATATCAGAATTATGGAATGTAACGTTGAAAGTGAAATTATCAAACGGCGTTGTTTTTACGCCAACCTCATAATGCTTGTCATACTCTGGTTTGATGACGGCAAGATCCAATGCGGGCTGACCACCCACTGTTGGCAAACCAGCAACATTCACACCAACGGGCTTAAAGCTGGTTGAATAAGTTGCAAATGCATTGATCCTTTTATTCGGGCGATAAGCTACTGTCAATTGATAGGTCACATTATTTTCAGAAGCAGAAGACGCATAAGCCTGACTGCTGTATACACCGTTCTTCAATGCAATCAACTGCGGATCGCTTGTTTCAAGACCACCTCTTGCCACACGATTATAATCAACATCCTTTTCATCGTAATTATAACGGATACCGGGCAACACATGCAGGCCTTTCAATAATTCCCAGTCAACATTTGCAAACACAGCCGCGCTCAGCGATTTGATGGATGCATCTGTGTAGATCCCATATCCTTCAAACAACCCGGGTGTTTTCCATAATTCGCTTGTAGAACTTTGAGAAAAACGCCATTGCGCATTGCCTGATTCTTCCGTACCGGTGATATCTACCTTTTGTCCCAGCAAAAATACGCCTACCACACCACTCAGTTTCGGATTGATCTCCCCGGCATAACGGAATTCCTGCGACCAGTTCTTATGCTTTGCAGGGTTTTGCGATTTTGCCAACGCCTGCAAGCCTGTGAAATCCCTGTCATTGGAAGGATCCCAGTTCCAGAAACGATACGCTGTAGTGGAAGTCAAAGTGCCCGGGCCGATCTTAATATCTGCATTTGTTGAAACGCCGCCAAGATCATTACCCGATCTCCATGGCGTATCATGGTCCACTACCCTGTCAAATGCATTGTAGCTCGGCGGCGCATAATGCAGATCTGCAATAATGGCGCTGAACTGGCGATACGCGGCGCGCTGCGTCGGTACAACACCAGCCAGCACTTGCGCATATCCGTTCGGCCGCTGACGCGAATAATCGCCGGACACGGTAACCGATACGTCATCAGAAGGTTTATATAACAACTGGCCTTTCAAACCAAGGTTATTGATATCATTGATGTTTTGCTGTGTACGTTCATTATAAACGGTGCCATCACGCTGTGTTCCCGAAAACGAAAAACGACCAGCGATCTTTTTTGTCAGCGGGCCAGTAATGGAGGCTTTAGCCTGCACGAAACCATAATTACCATAGCTCACTTCAAACGTGCCGCCCGGTTTGAATGACGGCTTCCGCGTGGTGATATTGAATGCTCCGGCCGTTGTATTCTTTCCGAACAATGTACCCTGCGGGCCACGCAGCACTTCGATCTGCTCTACATCAATAAAGTCGAGCGTGGCAACCGCAGGACGGGCAATATATACACCATCAATATAAAAGCCCACACCAGGGTCAAGACCGTCATTTGTCAATCCAAATGGGGAACCGATACCGCGGATATTAACACCGGTATTCCGGGGATTGGAAGTATACATCTGAACAGACGGGATCACTTCCTTCACCCGTGTAACGTTGAAGGCGCCCGATTCATCCACCTGTCCGCCTCCGATCACAGAAATAGGAATCGGCACATCCTGCAATACCTCACGGCGCCTGCGGGAAGTAATGATCACTGTATCCTGCTGGTACAATGCCTGCAATACGATCTGCAGGCTGCCGGCCGGGGCATTTTTGACAGTTGTTTCATAAGGGCGGTAGCCGACAGATGTAACAACAATGGTAAATGGATATTTATCAGGAATGACCAGCGAAAAACTGCCGACAGAATCCGTGCTGGTACCGGTAGCAGTATTCTTTACCGTTACAGAAGCAAAAGGAATCCCCTGGCTTTTTTCATTAATAACACGCCCCGTGAGCTGCGCAAAAGCCAGTACAGGGAAAAAAGAAACAATAAATAATATAGAACGTTTCATGATGGTTTTGGTATGTTATAGTCTATATGTTTAATAGACTAATTAAGCAAAAAAATATCGATCATGCAGTACAGGATGTACTATAAATAAGCGACACAACATCGCCGAACGTTCTGTTTTTGAAAATTCATGTCCTGATTTTTACAATATAATGCGTGCAAACATACAGGGGAAGTTTTAGTCCACCAAATTTGTAGACTTATTTTATTAATTAAATTCTGTATACGGCACACCGTTGGTATCGGCTGAAAACGAACGTATTCATACTTAAATGACACCTGTTCACCCCGTAATAAAGACGGATCTCCCGACGAAAAGGCCGGATCACTGAGCTAACTATAATATCTATTGGATACGCGTATCGACGAACCTGCCTATGTCATCCTGCGGCCTTCTTCCCCCAACAGCCTCAGTCGCCAGCCAGTTTCGGACAAACGCGTGCAGACCGCAACATCAATCATCTCCCACCACTGAAGAATCCGCATTCGCCGGAGCCTGAGATGCAGAAAGCAATTTCTTCACTTCCTTCAATAACCTGCGGTGCGCAGAAGAATGATCTTTTAACCACTTGTATTGTACCCGAAAAAGCAATTGATGCTCCTTCAAATCAAAATTATTCAACCAATAAGTATCCAGGCAGGATAGCGACACATTCAGATCCTGGAAACTCCCAAGCCCGTCCAGCAAGGCAACAAGAGACTGTTCATCTTTTTTCAGCAGTTCCTTCTCCAATGATTGATACTGCCCGCCATCATATACCCTGAAAGAATAGTAAACATCCTTGAGACGTTTTCTTATTTCATGCAGATGCACATCTTCAATTCTTCGCCTGCTCACCAGAACAGTTATAGCTGACCATTGCTGAACAACAAAGCGCCGTAGATCATCAGGCATCAATTCTTTCGGAAATTGCCTGAATGCTTTATTTTTTCCGGATGATGATGCAGTCTTCAACAGTAGCTTTTTTAATCCTGCTGAACGTTTCCTGATCGTTTTCTTCAACGTCTTCAAATACTCTTTTTCTGTTAGCCCTTGATCACCCGCAATCTCTTTGACCCGTTCCTGTTGGTTCTGCAGATCCCTGATCCCGCCACAGGCTGCATACAATTCTTTCAGTTTTGAAGACATGCTGATCTTCGACGGAACCGACGGCACAGATGAAAGCAACCGGTAAAACGCACGCAGCTTTTTATATTCCACGCGGAATGCATGAATGGCTTCGGCATTCTTCTCCGAATCCATTTCATCCATCGATTGTTTCAGATTTTTGTAATAACCACCGGAAATATGTTTAAGCTCTTTTAACGTTATGGGCATTCAGAACCTGTTTATGAATATCAATAAACCCGCAGCACCACTTTGCTGTTTCACCAGATTAAATTTAAACAGAATTTCCATCAGAGAAGGATATATGATGATTTTCCCCATAAACCGGTAAAAATATTTTCTGCAAACAACAGATCAGTTGCTACAAGCCTCGGCTGTTCATCAGAAATCTCATCCTCATATATAATGCTCCGCAGCCTTTAGCCGGTCTGCGGCATCTGGCGCAAATCCGGCACCGCGACAAGAGGTTGACGGATCGCAGCGGTTTCAGAAAATAATGCTGATAATACGGACCTGCGGCACGATCCTTTCTTGCTTACAGGCAAAATCTGCCTGCTATGTATATCGTACTCGGAGCCACTGGACATGTAGGATCGGTTGTTGCTGATGAATTACTGGACAAGGAGGGGGATGTAACGATCATCACCCACAGCCATGAAAAAGCAGCAGATTGGGCAAAAAAGGGAGCAAAGACCGCTATTGCCGATGTGAAAGACACCGATCTTCTGACCAGCATTTTCAACACCGGAAAATATCTGTTCTTATTGAACCCGCCAGCACCGCCGGATACAGATACTGATAAAGAAGAGCGGCTTTCGGTCAAATCTATCCTGAAAGCACTGGTGAATACTCCCATCGAACGGATCATTGCTGCATCAACCTACGGCGCACAGCCGGGTGAGAACATCGGAAATCCCGGTACACTTTACGATCTTGAACAGGGACTGAAGGATCTGCATATTCCCTATACCATCATCCGTGCTGCATACTATATGAGCAACTGGGAAAACTCAGTAGCATCTGTTACGAAAGAAAACAGGCTCTATACATTTTTTCCGCCTGACTATAAATTACCAATGGTTGCCCCGGAAGATATTGGAAAAATTGCGGCAGCTCTTTTAACAAAGGAAATAGAAGATACCAGTGTCAGGCATGTAGAAGGGCCGGAACATTATTCTGCAGCTGATGTTGCCAATGCATTTGGAAAAGCACTCGGAAAACCGATCGGAGTAAAAACGATTCCCGAAAAGGATTGGATTCAAACAATGAGATCGATCGGGTTCTCTGAGCAAGCTGCGGCATCATTTGCCGGCATGATAAAACTTCTGCAATATGAAAATCCCGAAATACCGGCATCACCATTTAAAGGCAATACTACACTGGAAAAATATATTCGTACTATGATAGAACACCAACAGAGGTAAGAGGCTCAAAAGTTCCGGAGAATATTTCGCACGTTATTGAAAGACATCAGGGTTCAGAAAACCCTACCCGATAACCGACAACATTCCGTCAGGCCTCTGTCAATCCCCTACCCCTATCGGTTCATTCCTCCAACAATATCGACAGTTTTTGCCGATCCGCCGATCAGCGGCTTTTTCGACCCGTTATTTAAACCAATATTGTATCGTATTAAATAACCGGACATGCGAATCAATACAGCCAGGGCGATCCAACGCGCAATAATACTGTGCGCCTGGTTCCTGCCAATAATATTAAATGCCCAGCAAACAGGTGCTGACACCTTACACCTGAGCATCCCAAAAGCAGAAGAGATCTTCCTTCAAAAAAATCTTTCGCTCCTCAGTGCTCAATATAATATTGACATCAATAAAGCATTGGTGCAACAGGCAAAACTGTGGGACAATCCAGTTCTCAACACCGATCAGAATATCTATGACGGCAAATTCTTCCGCCACACCACGGAGAACGGACAATATTACGGGCAGGTGTATATTCAGGTACAGCAACTCATCCGTACCGCAGGAAAGATCAAAA
>G312J29652_10000382_pt1 | contig 10575 bp, 9 predicted proteins | sample EareggfetidaYelm_FD_29652 | JGI IMG/M metagenome (IMG submission 29652) | reverse complement strand
GACGGGGATAGATATCGCTACCGCGAGCAGCGGATTCTCCGGCAGTGCTGCGCCGACGAGTGCGCCGATGCCCGCGTTGTAACAGGCCCACGTCACGCCCGCGACGGTGGAGAGCGGTAGATAGTGTGCGAGCGGGACGCGCCCGGCGCCGGCTGCGAGGTTGACGGCAATTCGGGCAAACGGAATGTATCGGGCGGTAAACACGAGTACAGCAGTGCGCCGGTGCACAGCCGTGCGAACACNCGCGATTGCGCGAGCGACGCGCCCGCGACGCTGCCACTGCCACCTGTCCAGTCCGACCCGGCGACCAATGAGGTAGCAGAGCAGGTCACCGGTANTGGCTCCGANCGCCGCGATCGGCAAAACTGCGAGAAGTGGCGGCGATCCGGTAGTCGCAAACAGGGCACCCAGCGCAACGACCGCGGTTTCGCTCGGGAGGATAACGAGGAACGCGTCTCCGACCACAAGCGCGAACAGGGCAGGGAGCAACCAGGGCGAGGCAGCGAGGTCGTTCGCCCACGGAGCATCCATGTCTCTTGTCTACCCGGTGTGGATGAACGGGAGACGAACGGGCGTGATAATCGATGCCACGGGGGCAACGGTCTGAGAGGAGGGGGCGGGCTTTTGTTGTGCGGGTGAAACGTGCGCGGCAAGTTCCGCCTCCAAGACCCCCAGGGGCGGGCTCTCGTTGTGCGGGTGAAACTGGTGGCGACGCGCATCTGAACACCTTGCAACCGTGTGATTAATCCTTGCGTGCGCCCGGTCAATTCGGAGGCTTAGTGCAGCAGAGAGGCCTCAACCTGTAATCGTGAAGGTTCTCTTGCTTGCAGAGTCGTTTCTCCCGCACATGAACGGGGTGACGCACTCGCTGCTGCAGGTGCTTTATCACCTTGAACGGCGTGGCCACGAGTCGCTCGTGGTTGCCCCGCGATCCGGTCCCATTGACCAGTCCCTGTGTGGAGTCGAGGCGGTGCTGCTGCCGTCGATACCGTTGCCGAGTTATCCCGATGTGCGCCTGGCGCTTGCGAGCACCAGGCGGCTTGCGCACCTCATGCGCGAGTTCGACGCCGACGTTGTGCACCTCGCCTCTCCGTTCGTGTTGGGATGGCGCGGGGTCCTCGCCGCGGAATCGGTTGGCATTCCCTCGGTTGCCGTCTACCAGACGGACATCCCGGCCTACGCACAGCGGTACGGTATGCCGGGGCTCGCCCCCGCGCTCGACCGGCATCTGTCGCGCCTTCACCGCCGCGCAACCCTCACTCTCGCGCCCTCATCCTCGGCCATTGAGCGGCTCGCTGCGATGGGGGTGGGGCAAGTGCAACTCTGGGGTCGGGGAGTCGACACCGAGAGGTTCGGGCCATCCCGTCGGAACGATGCGTGGCGAACACAGATCGCACCGAACGGTGACACCATCGTCGGTTACGTGGGTCGGCTTGCTCCCGAGAAACAGGTGGAGGACCTCGCTGTGCTCGCGGACATCCCACACGTGCGACTCGTGATTGTGGGGGAGGGACCCAGTCGGGCTGACCTCGAGAAGGTTTTGCCGACGGCGCATTTCACGGGATTCCTTGGTGGTACACAGCTCGCGGAGGTGCTCGCCAGTTTCGACGTTTTTGTTCATCCGGGCGAGCATGAGACCTTCTGCCAGACCGTGCAGGAGGCTCTTGCGAGCGGCGTTCCGGTCGTTGCGACGGGCCGCGGGGGTCCGCTCGATCTTGTGAACGACAGTGTGACGGGATGGCTCTACCGCCCGGGTGACCTCGCCGACCTGCGCGAACGCGTGCGAGATCTAGCCGGGGATGGCTCGAAGCGCCGTGTATTTGCACTCCGGGCGTCCGAGTCGGTCGAGGGTCGCGGTTGGGATCGTCTTGGCGACGAATTGCTCGGGTACTACCGGTGGGCAATGGGGCACGCCACCACTGCTCGCGCTCCGCGTGTTGTCCGTCGAGCGGCCGGTCAGGTCGTGCCGTTGGTGTGTCAACCGGATCTGATTGCTTCGTCGTCCGGGTTGTCGAGCAACACAATCGTGCCTCCTGCGGTTGTATCTGTGCGCAGCACGGTTGTGCCCCGAGCGGGTGTGGGTGCGGCGGCGGAGCATCCCGACCCCCCCATCAAAGCTGCGCTGGCGTCGCTATGTTGCTCTCGGAGATTCACTCACCGAAGGCCTGTGTGACCGGTCGCGGATGCCTGATGGTGTCTACCGGGGGTGGGCTGATCGGCTTGCGTTACTGCTTGCGCTCGCCGAGGGAACTTGTGGGCGCGCGGGAGAGGGGAACAACCCCGGCGCGGGTGTTGTGAGTGGGGGAATTGAGTACGCGAATCTTGCCGTACGCAGTCGCAGGGTGCGTGATGTCGTCGAGACGCAGGTGCCGCGTGCGATGGAGCTGGGAGCTGACCTTGTGTCAATTCTGATCGGGGCAAATGACCTGGTCAGAGCTGGAAATGATCCTGTTCAACGTGCGGCACTGCTCTGTGACTCGGTGGCGGTGCTCCGAGGATCGGGATGCGATGTGCTGCTTGTTACCCCGTTCTACCCGCTGCGCCCGGTATCCCGGTGGTTCACTGCTCGGTTTGCTGCATTCAACCGGGTGCTGCGTGATTGTGCAGCGGATACCGGTGCACTGCTGCTGGATGTTGCCGCTGATCCGGTGCTTGTTGGAACAGATCGGTGGGCGGAGGACCGTGTCCACCTCAATCCCGCCGGACACCGCGGATTGGCGTACGCTGCGGCCGAGGTGCTCGGGGTTCCTGACGCGCAGTTGCTCGCTGGGTTGGAGCGGGCCATCCATGACACCTCCGGTGAGGACGCTTCGACAGTTGTTGGTGACCTTGTCTGGTTTCGTCGCTACGCAATGCCGTGGATTGCGCGGCGAGTGCGCGGGCGTACGGCGGGTGAGGGCATGGTTGCCAAGGATGACACGGTGATGTCGGTCACTGTGCCACCGGTGCTGGTGCCGTCGTCGGTGCCGTCCACCGTCGTACGGGCATCGGGGGTCACTGTGCCGGTGGGAGTCGGAACGCGGGGCATCCCGAATGTCGGACCCTGACTGCTAGCATAAGTAACGTTTGGAGTGGGCGGGCTGGAGCTGGTCCCCTGTGGTGGATTACCAATCGTGGCAATCAGCGTAAACGAAAGAACAGTTGATGCGTGTGCGAGTGGTGGACCTCTACTGGTGACCAGCGTGACCCGTGTTCGTCGGTCAGATGCCTCTGTCTGCTCCTGACACGGGCGTGCCGGATGGGTGCGACCGAGTATGAGTCGGGCTTGCACGGAGTGCGACGCAAAACAAAGGAGAAGACCTCTTGGAAGGTCCAGAAATCACGTTCGCCGAAACCGTTATTGACAACGGAACCTTTGGCACCCGCACTATTCGTTTTGAGACCGGTCGGCTTGCGCAGCAGGCGCAGGGTTCGGCCGTTGCCTACATTGATGACGAGACGATGCTGCTGTCCGCGACATCCGTCTCGAAAGAACCGCGCGAAAACTTTGACTTTTTTCCACTCACGATTGATGTTGAAGAGCGGATGTACGCGGCAGGCCGCATCCCCGGCTCGTTTTTCCGCCGTGAGGGCCGCCCTTCAACCGAGGCGATTCTCGCGTGCCGTCTCATCGACCGCCCGCTTCGTCCTTCCTTCGTTGACGGTCTCCGCAACGAGGTGCAGGTCGTCGTGACCGTTCTCGCGATCAAACCCGACGAACTGTACGACGTCCTCGCGATCAACGCAGCGTCCATGTCCACCCAGCTTGCCGGGTTGCCGTTCTCGGGCCCTATCGGTGGTGTGCGCATCGCGCTCATCGGTGGCCAGTGGGTTGCATTCCCTAAGCACTCGCAGCTGGTTAACGCCGTTTTCGACATGGTCGTTGCGGGGCGAGTCGTTACCGAAAAAGACGGCTCGAAGGATGTCGCGATCATGATGGTCGAGGCTGAAGCTACCGACGGCTCATGGAATCTCATCAAGGGCGGTGCCACCAAGCCGACCGAAGAGGTCGTTGCCCAGGGGCTGGAGGCGGCGAAGCCGTTTATCCGTCAGCTCGTGGAGGCACAGGAAAAAGTTGCCGCCGCTGCGGCAAAACCGACCGCTGACTACCCGACGTTCCCGCCGTACCAGCCGGACACCTACGAGGCGGTCGCTGCGCTTGCGCAGGCTGAGCTCGGAAAGGTGTACCAGATCGCGGGCAAGGTGGAACGGCAGGATGCCGACGAGGCCCTGAAATCAAAGGTCAAAGCCGAGATCTCCGCGAGGGTGGAGAGGAGCGAACTTCCCGAATCCGCACTCGGTGAGGTGTCCGCTGCCTACAAGTCGGTGACGAAGAAGGTTGTCCGGTCACGGGTGCTTGATGAGGGTGTTCGGATTGATGGGCGGGGGCTCGCGGACATCCGCCCGCTCGACGCTGAGGTGCAGGTTGTGCCGCGTGTGCACGGCTCGGCCATCTTCCAGCGTGGTGAAACCCAGATTCTTGGGATCACGACGCTCAACATGTTGAAGATGGAACAGCAGATTGATTCGCTGTCGCCGGAGACGAAGAAGCGCTATATGCACAACTACAACTTCCCGCCGTACTCGACCGGTGAGACCGGCCGAGTGGGCACACCGAAGCGGCGAGAGATCGGTCACGGTGCGCTTGCTGAACGGGCACTCGTGCCGGTGCTACCGGGTCGTGAGGAGTTTCCCTACGCGATCCGCCAGGTGTCTGAAGCGCTCGGCTCCAACGGGTCAACCTCAATGGGCTCCGTGTGTGCCTCGACGCTATCGTTGCTCAACGCGGGTGTTCCGTTGCGCGCGCCGGTAGCGGGCATTGCGATGGGGCTCATCTCCGACGAACTGGATGGCAAGACGCGGTATGCGGCACTGACCGACATCCTGGGAGCGGAGGATGCCCTCGGCGACATGGACTTTAAAGTCGCTGGTACGAGCGAATTTGTCACGGCGATTCAACTCGATACGAAGCTCGACGGCATTCCAGCTTCGGTGCTTGCCGGGGCTCTGGCGCAGGCAAAGAGTGCCCGTACGACGATCCTTGCGGTGCTGAGCGCGGCGATTGATGCTCCCGACGAGATGGCTCCGACCGCTCCGCGTGTCATTAGTGTGCAGATCCCGGTCGATAAGATTGGTGAGCTCATCGGCCCGAAGGGCAAGACGATCAACGCTATCCAAGACGAGACCGGCGCGGAGATCTCCATCGAAGAAGACGGCACGGTCTACATTGGTGCCCTGGACGGCCCATCGGCCGAGGCCGCCCGCGCCCAGGTGAACGCAATCGCAAACCCGATGAACCCGGAGATCGGGGAGCAGTTCCTCGGTACCGTCGTCAAGCTTGCTCCGTTCGGCGCGTTCGTGTCGCTGCTGCCCGGCAAAGACGGTCTGCTGCACATCTCGGAGGTGCGCAAACTCGCCGGTGGCAAACGTGTTGAGAACGTTGAAGACGTCCTCAACATCGGACAGAAGGTGCTCGTGGAGATCATGAAGATTGATGATCGTGGCAAGCTCTCCCTGTCGCCCGTGCTTCCCAAGAGCGAGAATACCGGGGCGAGTGCTGCGGTCTAGTTCACATCAGTGACAGGGATGCCCCGCCGCGCGCGTGCACGGCGGGGCATCCCTGATCGGTGACGGGTTCTGTAGCCCTGCGGATCGGTGAAGTATCCTGTGACCCTGCGGATCGGTGACGGATTCCGTGTTCCTGCCAGGTATTGGCGTGACAATCGCTCTGGTCAATCTCAGCGTTTCCCCACGGGTATCTAGCACCTGCGTGTCCGCCGTGGGACGCCGACTCCCGTTCGGCCTCGGTCGGGAATCGGCGATCAGCCCACGAGCAGGTTGGGCGAGAGAGTGTCGCGGAAAGTCCCCTCGGTCCCGGTAGGCTGAACGGGATGAATGGCTCAGTTGCTCTTCCCCTCCACCAACCAGAACTCTCTTTCGTCGCGGCGGGCGGGACACGCGTGCGGCGTACCGTGCATCCCTCCGGGTTCCGAGTGCTTACCGAGCAGATGCCGGGTAGCCGGAGCGTGACGGTCGGCTTTTGGGTCGCGGTTGGATCGCGTGACGAGGAAAAGGCTGGGTCGGAGCATCCCGCGAGCCTCGGGTCGACACACTTCCTCGAGCACCTGTTGTTTAAGGGCACGACGACGCGCTCGGCGCTTGACATTGCCATCGCGTTCGATGAGGTGGGTGGCGAGCACAATGCACTAACCGCGAAAGAGCACACCTGCTATTACGCGAAGGTACTTGATCGTGACCTGCCAATGGCAGTGTCAGTGCTCGCAGACATGTTCACATCATCGCTCATCGGGGAAACCGAGTTTGAGAGCGAGCGAGGTGTCATCCTGGAGGAACTCGCCATGGCGGCAGATGACCCGTCGAATGTCGCGAGCGAAGCGTTTACCGAAAAGGTATTGGCGGGGCATCCACTCGGTCGACCCATCGGAGGAAACCCGGAGACGATTAACGCGGCCACTCGCAGCGGGGTGTGGGACCACTATCGTGCCAACTATCGCCCACAGGATCTTGTTGTTACCGCGGCCGGTGCGGTTGATCACGACGAGCTTGTCGCGGGGCTAGTTGCTGCGCTCCATGCGGCACGGTGGGAGTTGGATCGCGAGGGTGTCCCGGTCGCGCGTCGGCTTCCCGCGGCTGTCGACACAGCCGGTCACTCCGGGATCGGTAGCGTTGGTGATACCGACCTGACCGGGCTCAGCGCCGCGAACCTTGTGAGCACCGGCTCTTTCAGCGGCCGCGTTCCCCCGGGTGCTGCGTCACCCGCCGCCGCCGCCTCCGGAAGCGCCGTGGACAGTGCTGCGTCGTCGGCCTCCCCGCTTGCGGTCACCGTCATTGAGCGTCCGCTCGAGCAGGTGAACCTCATTCTGGGAATGCCCGGTCTCATTGCCAGCGACGAACGACGATGGACAATGACCGTGCTCAACTCCATCCTCGGGGCTGGAATGTCATCCCGACTCTTCCAGAAGATACGGGAGAAACGAGGCCTTGCCTACTCTGTCTACTCCTTCGCACCGGCATATTCCGATGCCGGAATATTTGGGATGTACGCCGGATGCGCCCCACAGAACGCAGCCACCGTCGCCGACCTTATGCGCGCTGAACTTCGTGGAATCGCCGAGCACGGCGTGACCGAGGTTGAGATCCGTCGCGCCAACGGCCAGCTTGCGGGTGCTTCAGCGCTCGCTCTGGAAGACTCCGACACCCGGATGTCCCGTCTCGGACGTGCGGAGCTGGGTATTGGTGAGTTTAATGACCTTGATGAAACACTTCGTCGCATTGGACTTGTTTCAGGGGCACACATCCAGGAACTGGCAGCAGAATTGTCTCAGCGCTCGTTCTCGCTCGTCGCCGTTGGCGATATCGGCCGGGACGCGTTTCACAGCGGATAATCGACAGGGCATGCCGACGTAACAACGGGAGACGAGCCAGTGACCCATCACATCTACCTCGTGCGCCACGGCGAGCCGCTCGATGCTGAGCACGGCCTGTCGGACGGCCCCCTCTCACCTCGCGGACGTCGGCAGGCTGAAAGTCTTGCGCTTCGGCTCAGCGGTATCCCGTTTGATTCGGCATGGCATTCACCACTGCAGCCAGCGGCTGAAACGGCCGCGGTGATCGCGGCGAAACTCCCTGCGCTCACACCGCAGCCGTCAGCGCTGTTATTTGACTGCATCCCGTCTGGTCCGAGCCCCGAGATGCCGCCCTACTATGCGCCATTTTTCGGGTCGGTGACGGAGGATGAGATTGAGGCTGGGCGGGCGCAGCTAGCGGATGCTGCGGTCGAGTTTTTCCGGAACCATCGCGGTGATTGTCATGACCTGCTTATCACCCACAACTTCGTCATCGGATGGTTCGTGCGCGAGGTTCTCGGTGCGCCCGACTGGCGCTGGGTGTCGCTCAACCAGGCTAACTGTGGGCTCACCGTGCTTGCCCAGAAAGCGGGTCGCCCGTGGAGTCTCGTGACACACAACGATCTTGCACACCTGCCAGCCGAGCTACGGACGGGGTTGCCTGATCCGTACACACTGTAAACACTTGTGGGTCGGCGTGCGAATGACAGGTTTTATATTCGCCGTGTGATGATCCGCAGGCAGAGTGCGTGGGTGGAGGCTCGTGGGTTGGCGCGAGCGACATTTTGACCCTGTGATTGGTGGTGGGCACCGGGTGGATGGTGCAACGCAGCGGTGGTGGGAACGCGGGCGGTGCGGTGGCTGCCCGCGCTAGGCTGGGAGCATGGTGATTCGGGTCGCGGTGGTTGGGGCAACGGGCAGGATGGGTCGGCTGGCGCTGTCGCTGATTGCGGAGTCCGATGACCTCGTGCTACACGCGGCATTGGATTCCCGATCGAAATTGACGGAGTGTGCGGGAGCGGATGTCGTGCTCGATGTCACACATCCGAGTGCGAGCGGCGAGATTGTGGATTATGCGGTGGCGCGTGGCATCCCGATCGTGGTGGGCACCTCGGGGTGGTCGGAGGAGCGAATTGCGCGTGTTCGCGTGCAGGTCGCAGTGCGGGACTCTCACTGGGACACCACGCCCGACGCGGTTGTCGGTGACGGCATGGCTGGCGACGCGGCCAGTGGGGCAGACGGTGCTGAACTGAGAGGTCACCCGTCACACGGCGTCACTGGTGAGGGGCCAGAGAGATCCGGCGGGGTGATTTTTGTGCCCAACTTTTCGCTCGGGAGCGTCGTTGGTACAGTGCTCGCGGCGTACGCTGCGCGGTTCTTTGACTCCGTCGAGATTGTGGAGTCACATCACGCGGGCAAGGCTGATTCCCCGTCGGGAACGGCGGTGCGAACCGCCGAGCGGATCGCCGCCACCCGTGAGGCGGTGGGGCCGATCAGTGCGCCACATCCTGAACAGCGTGCCCGCGGTGAACTCGTCTCCGGGGTACCGATCCACAGCATGCGGCTTGCAGGTGTGGATGCCGAGCAGCGGATCGTGTTCGGCGGTGTGGGGGAAACCCTCACCTTTGTGCACACAACGGTATCGTCCGTAGCCTACAGGGCGGGGTTGCTGCTTGCGTTACGTGCCGCACCCGTGACACCCGGAGTGATGGTGGGGCTCGAGACACTGCTCGGGCTTGATCTGTCTGGCGTAGACGAGGGTCTGTGAGGCGGGTGTGGAGTGGGCGCGGTTTTGAGTGGGTTGTGCACCGCTAAATCGGTGAGGAGTGTTGATGGCCCGCCCGCAACCTAGCGGGCCCATGGTGTCGGCGATCGTGATGGCCACGATCCTCGCGATCTATCTGGTGTTGGTGGGATGGCGCGCCCTCCAGTTTTTGCAGACTGGGAACCCCGTGGCCGTCGTCATGGGGAGCGCTCTGCTCGTGCTCCCCCTGATCGGCGCGTGGGCACTGTGGCGGGAGCTGTGGTTCGGGATGCGGTCGGCGGCGCTGGTACGTGAGCTTGAGGCCGAGGGCGGTCTCGAGCTTGGAATTGTGCTCGGACCGACCGGACGCCCGACACGAGCCGGGGCGAGCGCCGCGTTTAGCCGCTTTCGGGACGATGCCGAGAGTTCTCCCGACTCGTGGCGTGTGTGGCTGCGACTCGGTGTTGTGTACGAGGCAGCGGGCGACCGCCGACGGGCGCGGCAGGCGATCCGCCACGCTATCGAGCTTGCGCAACAGAACCGTCAGGATCGACGTGAGTGAATCCGCCGAGGGTGCGTTCAACAGGAGCGTCGTGGGCTGTTGCTAAGCGAGCTCTGCCTCGATTGTGATCGGGATACCGGTGAGCGCCCGGGAGATAGGACATTCTGATTTTGCACGGGTGGTAAAAGCCTCAAACTGCGCCTCAGTGAGACCGGGNACCCGGGCACTCACAAGCAAATGGCTGCCGAGCACGCCCTTGCCCACCTCGAATGTGACGGCGGCCGTGGTCTGAATGCGTTCTGGTGGGCTGCCCGCTTCGGTGAGGGCGTGTGAGAGCGCCATCGAGAAACAGGATGCGTGCGCAGCCGCGAGCAGTTCCTCCGGGTTTGTTGTGTTCTCGGTACCGAACGAACGAGCCTTCCACGTGAGTGGAAAAGTTGCAGTGCCGGAGGAATCGAGCACCACGGTGCCGTCACCTTCGAGCAGCGTCCCGTTCCATACTGCGGTGGATTCGCTTGTAACGGGCATGGTGAGCTCCTTATGGTTCGGGGCTTCCAGCCTAGCGATGTGCGTGGGGCGGTGGCAGAAAGAAGGCTGTGTCTGGCTGTAATGTCGGGCCCTGCCGCTAGCATCGTCGTGATGAGTACAGTGATTGCTACCCCCTATGAAGATTTGCTTCGCGAGGTGCGTGCGGTCGGTGCGATAAAATCCGACCGTACCGGCACGGGCACGCGGAGCGTGTTTGGGCGACAGCTTCGGTTTGACCTCAGTGCGGGATTCCCCGTTACCACGACAAAACGCGTGCATGTGGCATCAGTTATTTACGAGCTCCTGTGGTTCTTGCGCGGGTCATCCAATGTTGAGTGGTTGCACGAGCACGGCGTCACCATTTGGGACGAGTGGGCCGATGCATCCGGTGATCTTGGTCCGGTTTATGGTGTGCAGTGGCGCTCGTGGCCGACTCCGACCGGCGAGACGATTGA
>G312J29652_10000378_pt1 | contig 10597 bp, 12 predicted proteins | sample EareggfetidaYelm_FD_29652 | JGI IMG/M metagenome (IMG submission 29652) | reverse complement strand
TATTGAGAAAATCGCCGTTGCCCTGAACCTGACATTAAAAGAATTTTTTGATGACGCCAAGTTTGATAACCCTGCAAAACGCAGTAAATGAAACTTAGATAAAATCCGCGGCGGGAAAATTTTAGCTCTTTTTCGGGTTTGCTTTGCGCCCCGCGACGCGCAAACAGACGCCGCCCGAACGGAGACCAGACCCAATGCCTGACATAATAAAAAAAATCAGCCTGATTTTTTGCGCAATGGACTTGACTTGTATTATATTGCGTGTGGAACGCAACCCATAGCGCATTTGATGCTAACATTTCGTCGCCACAACAAGAACAATGGACAGTAACAGTCAAGCTAAAATCGGCAACGCCGCAAACTTCAAAAGTGAAATTATTCACCGCTTACAAGGCTTTTTGTCCGCTTGCCGACAAGCCTGCTTAACCCTTATCATTCATAAATTAACCTTTAATCATTGAAAAAAAGAACCATAAAAAAAACGCGGTGATGGGCGCAGGCGTCATGGGGACGGGCATTGCTTGCCATTTTGCCAATATTGGATGCGAGGTTGTTTTGTTGGACAGAGCCGCGGGCGAAAATCCGAACTCCTTGGCGCAAGCGGCCTTGGAACGGTGCGCCAAAATGTCTCCCTTGCCGCTTTACAGTCCTTCATTTTTGAAGCGCATCGCCGTCGGCAATTTTGATGACCTATCCGTTCTCGCCTCTTGCGATTGGATTATTGAAGCCGTGGCGGAAGACTTGGAAATTAAACTTGCCCTTTTTGAAAAAATAGAAAAACACCGCCGCCCGGGCACGCTCATCACGACCAACACTTCAGGCATTCCCATACGCCTGCTGTCGAAAGGAAGCGACGATTTTAAAAAACATTTTGCAGGCGCTCATTTCTTCAACCCGCCGCGCTATCTGCCCTTGCTGGAAATTATTCCCGCGCCTTCAACCGACGCCGAAGTGATTCAATTCCTGTTGCATTACGGCGATTTATATTTGGGAAAAACCACCGTGCTCTGCAAAGACACTCCCGCTTTCATTGCCAATCGCATCGGGGTGTGGGCAATGATGAAAACGCTTGAAGTCATGCAACGCCTCGGGCTGACCGTGGATGAAATAGACGCGCTCACCGGTCCCATCCTCGGGCGCCCCAAGTCGGCCACGTTTCGCACGCTGGACATGGCAGGGCTTGACGTCTTGGCCAATGTGGTTGTCGGTCTTCATCAGGCATTGAAGGGAAAAGAAAGAGACGTTTTGCAGTTGCCCGACTTCATGAAAAAAATGCTTCAAAATAATTGGCTCGGCGACAAAACCGGCCAAGGGTTTTACAAAAAAATTAAAACAGAAAAAGGATCTGAAATTCTCACGCTCGATTTGCACACGCAGGAATATGTCCCGCAAAAAACGTTCGGCTTAAAAGGAAAAGATTTAAAGGAGTTGCTCGTCCATGAAAAATACGGCGCGTTTTACCGCGAAACCTTGGGCGGACTTTTCTCTTATGCCTCGCATTGCATTCCTGAAATCAGCGATGAAATTTACCGCCTCGACGAAGCCATGCGCAGCGGCTTCGGCTGGGAAAAAGGGCCTTTTGAAATGTGGGATGATATGGGGGTGAAAAAAACGTTGCCGTTTGTCGACGCCGCGCCGTGGGTGATAAAGATGGCGGAGGCAGGAAAAAATTTTTACGAAAAAGGAAAATGCTACGACCCTGTTTCGCAACGTCATAAATCAATCCCTCACGACATTCTCATTCTTCGACAAACAGAACACATCGTTTGGGAAAAAGCAGGCTCAAAGGCGCTCGACCTAGGCGACGACATTCTTCATTTTTCATGGACAAGCCCCGGACACACCATCGGTCAAAGCGTAAGGGAAGGACTTCATCAAGCCCTCGATTTAGCAGAAGAAAATTTTGCGGGTTTAGTGATCGGGCACAACGGCGCCGATTTTTCTTTCGGCGCCGATTTGAGTTTGGTGTTGGCGCTGATAGAGGCAGGAGATTTTGAAATGCTCGACGCAAAAATTCGCGAGTTTCAAGAAGGCATGATGCGCCTTCGTTATGCTTCTGTCCCGGTGGTGGTTTGTCCGCGCGGGCGCACGTTGGGCGGCGGCTGCGAGATGACGATGCACGCCCAGGCCCAAGCGGCGGCGGAGTCTTATATAGGATTGGTGGAGGCGGGGGTCGGTCTTATTCCCGCCGGGGGCGGCACAAAAGAAATGGCGCGCCGCCTCAGCCTTCGGAAGCGCGAAGGCGATGCGGAAATGAATGTGTTGCAACAAGCCTATTTGAATATCGCGACGGGAAAGGTTTCCACGAGCGCCTGCGAAGCGCGACAAATGGGTTTCCTTCGTCCGCAAGACGGCATTTCCATTAACAAAAACCGTCAATTAACGGATGCGAAAAATAAGGCAATAGCCCTCGCGAAGCAAGGCTATTCGCGTCCGTTGCCTGAAAAAATAATGGTGCAGGGGCGCACGGGAATCGCGCTTTTTGAAGCGGGTATCGCCGGCCTGAAAGCGGGGAATTTCATCAGCCGCCATGACGCCGCCATTGCTTCAAAAATTGCCTACGTGCTCTGCGGCGGCGACTTAAGCTATCCGCAAGAAACGTCGGAACAATATCTGCTGGATTTAGAGCGAGAGGCTTTTTTATCGCTTGGCGGCGAGAAAAAAACAGAAGCCCGCATTCGCTCCGTGTTGACGAATGGAAAACCTTTGCGAAATTAGCCGTACTTTGCATGCAATTTTAAAAAAATTTTTTATCCCTTTCGGTTATACTGAAATGAAAACAGCATTGATAATCCTCGTCCTGCTTCCGGCCTTGGTTTTTGCGCAGGAAGAGGAGAAAAAAGAGCCGGAGCCTTTTGGGCAAGAAGGAGATTTTACCTTCGACACCGACCGTCCGTTCAAGTTGCTTGAGTTGGACGAAAAAACGGAAGAGCCTGTGGCGGCGAAAAAAAAGAAACCCAAGAAAAAAGTCTTTTACGGCATCAAGACCAAGAAAAAATTCGCCGCCAAAGGAAACGGAAAGAGCCGCGTGATCGAACTATTTTTCGTGCTGAAAAAACACGACCCGCCCAAGGGATTTGTGCGCGACTACTATTGGTACGACTATCGCCGCCGCGAGTTGCGCCGNACGCCGCCGTCGCAATTTAACGCCAAGTACGGGGTGTTGGCGCACGGCCCCTACAAAAAAATGATGGGCGACCAAGTGCTGGCCGAAGGCATTTTTTATAAAGGCACAAAACACGGGCGATGGACAACCCTGTCGGCAAATAATATTTTGACGGATAAAGAAAAATATTACAAAGGCTGGCCAAAAGAGTCCATCATCACCTACTACGATCCCGACGANCGCAAGAAGTTGAAAGAAGTGATTCCCATAGAATACGGAGAGCGCGAAGGCTATTATTACCTCCTTCATGAAAACGGAAAAATTGCCGTGATGGGCGAATACCGTTGGGACCGCAAAGTGGGAAGCTGGCATGAATATTACGAAAACGGAAAGCGCAAAAAGATCTTGGAATATCCCGAAAATGCTTTTGAAAAAGTCTTGAAACCNGCCGTGAGATCGGAATGGGACGAAAGCGGAAAAGAAGTGTATTCTTCGACCAAAAAAAAATAATCTATTCCCCTTCGACTTCGTCAATCGTGAAGGCGTCGGCGTCTAAATAGGCGGGAAATTTTTCGCGAAACGACTGAAGAGCATTGGCGCTGAGCGTAATGGTTTTTGCTTCTTCAATTCCTTCTACCGAAAACACTTGGTCGCCGCGCGGCCCCGCCACTTCCGAGTGTCCGTTGTATTCAATTCCGTTTCCGTCGAGGCCTATGCGGTTCACGCCGGCCACGTAACACATATTTTCGATAGCCCGCGCTTTGAGCAACACCTCCCACGACTGAATGCGCACCTGCGGCCAGTTGGCCAGATAGACCAATAAATCGAAATCCAATTTTTGGGTAACCGCATTATAACAGTTGCGGCTCCACACGGGAAAGCGCAGGTCGTAGCACACGAGCGGACAAATTCTCCAGCCTTTCCATGTCCCGATGAGAAGGCTTTCGCCGCGCGAAAAAATTTTATTCTCGCCCGCCAAGCTGAAGAGATGACGTTTGTCGTAGGTTTTATATTGCCCGGCGGGTTCCATCCACAACACGCGGTTGTAAAATTTATCGTGAACGTGTGCCATAAATCCGCCGATGATGAGCGCGCCGGTTTGCTCCGCCATTTTCTTCATCCATTGAAAGGTGCGCATGCCCATCATTTCAGCCAGCGCCGTATTGTTCGTAAAACCGGTCGTAAACATTTCGGGCAACACGATCACATCCGTCGGGCCTGCGGTATTGATTTTATCTTGAAACAAATCGAGATTGGCGTCGATGTCTTCCCAATGTATGTCGCACTGAATGATGGTGAGTTGTAAATCTTGCATAAAAAGCGGGGGATTGTGAGCGGTTAACGTTTGGCGGGAATGATGCGATAGTCAATATCCACCTTGCCTTTGGAAATATCGCTGAATTTCCCCTTGAGCAATTTTTTCTTGAGCGGCGGCAGGTAGTCGGTGAACAGGATTCCTTCGAGGTGGTCATATTCATGTTGAATAATCCGCGCGGCAAAACCCGCATATTCTTCTTCTGTTTCGTTCCATTTTTCGTCGAAGTAGCGGATGCGCAAACGCGACAGGCGCGTAATTTTTTCGCGGATGCCGGGGATGCTCAAACAGCCTTCTTCGATGGAAACCGATTCGCCGCTTTCTTCTAAAATGAGAGGATTGATAAATGTCTTCTTAAAATCTTTGAGGCGAGGCTCATCCTCGTCAAGCGAGGAGGCGTCCGTTACAAAAAGGCGCACGTTTTTTCCGATTTGCGGCGCGGCAAGTCCCACGCCGTTTGCGGCGTGCATCGTTTCATTCATATCGGCAATCAGTGCGCTGACGTCGGTTCCCTTCAAAATCTCTTCCGAAGGTTTGCGCAACACACGGTCGCCGTAAACGGTTATTGGCAAAATCATGGCGCAAAGATAATGGTTAATGGCTAATGATTAATGCTCAATGATTAGCCGCTAATGCTCAAGGCGGGTTATTGACCTCCGCAAGCCGAAAAATACTTCTCCTCAAAAGCGGGAGGCAATTCTGATGACCGTTTAATTGCCTCCGTTTTTAAACGGCGGTTTTCTGATGGTCGATTACTCATTAATATATATAGTGTTTGCCGACAAGTTTTTTTGCGCCCGCCCTCTGCTTTTCCAGACGTTGCATCCTGTTATTTTGAATAATAAGTTATTGATTATTAATGCGGAGGGGAAACTCTTCTTGTCCCGACAACTCGGAAAGCGTAATTGTCCGACAACCTGTTGGACAATTTGGTTGCGATAAAAGCAGTTGCTTTTATTTGCGCCGATTGCTCTGCTGTTTCTTCGTTGAATTTCATTTGCCTTTCCGTTTTTTCAGTTTCTCAATATCGCTTTCTATTTCTTTCAAACTCTGTTCTTTTTGAATTTTCTTTTCAGCCGCTTTGTATTTTTCAAACTCCATGCCCGATTTTTCCAATGCTTTTTCATGGCTGATTTTTCCTGCGTGGGCTAATAGCTCCCTTCCGTTCAATTGCAGAATGGCGTCTAATCTCTTGATCCAATCGGTCATATACATGGGGGTTTGTTGTTGCGCCATGGTTTCGGCAAAGGCAAGATATTGCTCTGTTAGCAGTCCAAGCAGTTTTATTTCATCTTCGTTCAGATAGTTTTTGGCAATGCTGACGTCCGATTTTTTAATAGAGACCGCGCCTTTTTTGTCATACGACAACATTCCCATTAAGGGCAATTTGGCATCCGCCCTGCGATACACCAATTCCGCCGCGGTTTGCTCGCTGATAGCCCACAGCAATTTATTCTGAACTATCTTAAAAAACTCAATGGTCTTTTCGTCTTTGGGGTCATAATCTATGCTGGTGGCGTAGATGTCTTTTATTTTCTGGTAGAAGAACCGTTCGGAAATTCTTATTTCCCGAATACGTTCTTGCAACTCGTTAAAATAGTTCATCGAATTGCCCGACTTGAAACGGTCGTCGTTCAGGGCAAACCCTTTGATAATGTATTCTTTAAGTCTTTGGGTAGCCCATATACGGAACTGCATGCCTTGGGGAGATTTTACCCGATAGCCAACTGAAATGACAACGTCAAGGTTGTAGTAATTCGAGGCTTTTTGCTGAAATTCGGAAATTCCGAATTTCTTCATTGTAGCCGATTCATCAAGCTCTTGTTCCTCGTATATATTCTTGATATGTTCGTTAATGGTGGACTTTGCCTTGCCAAATAAAGCAGCCATTTGGTCTTGGGTAAGCCAAACCGTTTCTTCTTCCAACCGCACCTCTATTTTAATGCAGCCGTCGGGGTTTTGATAGATGAGTATTTCGCTGTGATTCATTTAATTAATGGTTTGTTGGCAAATCCTTTGTCGGGCTTGCGGGTAATTGTAATGCCCAAGCGGCGGGGAAACCCTTCTTGTCCCGACAACTCGGAAAGCGTAATTGTCCAACAACCTGTCGGACAATTTGGTTGTGATAAAAAAGTTTACTTCTTTGTCCTGCGTTTTCCCTTCAATGGCGCCGTGTCGAGTGGTGTGTCGGAAATTCCGACATAGCACTTTTTCACCCGATTCGCCTTCTTCAAATATATTTTGAATGTGCTCGGTAATGGCAGTTCTGCCTTTGCCAAAAAGCGCTGCCATTTGTGCTTGGGTAAGCCAAACCGTTTCTTCTTCCAACCGCACTTCTGTTTTAATGCAGCCGTCGGGGTTTTGACAGGTGAGTATTTTGCTGTGGTTCATGTTGGTTTTCGCAGATTTTAAAATAATGGTTAATGAGTAACCCGACTTGCAACCAAGCCGCCATAAAGCATTGAATGAAGATTTTCATTTTTTTGATTCCGATTTTGAGCGTGGCGGATTATCGTTTGGCGATGAGCGCGTAAAACGGAACAGAAAAATTTATAAGCGCAAATTTAGCTAACGCCATACATAAAAAGAAATGGAGGCCTCTCGGATTTTTTGGGTCAATCCGTCCCCTTGCCCCTCGCGCCCTAAAACCAATCCGCCGCTTTTCAACGCTTTTGCATGACAAGTTATTTATTATTTGGCAAACCCTTAAGCTAACAGTGAAGCGAAAATTTGCGGCGCTATCCTGCCCCCATTTGAAAATGGCGGAGGCCATGGAGGACGCGGCGGCGTTCCATTAACCATTAATTATTAATTATTTTAGCTGTTGGATTTTAAGTTTAAGTTCATTAAATTTGCCAATCATTTTAAAAAAAACTCATGGGAAGAGGAGATAAGAAATCAAGGAAAGGGAAAATTTGGAAGGGTTCGTTTGGGAACTCTCGTTTGAAAAGCAAAATAAAAGAGCGGTTAAAGCGCCTGAATTCTGCGCCTAAAGCCAAAGCATTGACGGATGAAAAGTCTGCGCCTTCGAAAATAAAAGAAGAATAATGGAAAACAGAATTAACATTTGGCGGCGTTGCGATCCGAACCATCGGACAGCCTTCTCCTGTTAATGCGTTGATAGAGTTTTAAAGAGGCCCGTTCCGATTTCCGTCGGAGCGGGTTTTTTATTTTTAATTAATGAGCATGAAAAAGTTTAATTTAAAAGTCCGTCAGAAAAAAATGTTGGCCGACGTCCACACGCCGGTGAGCATTTACTTAAAAGTGCGCGATGCGTATGCCTGCAGCATCTTGCTCGAAAGCTCCGATTATAAGGCGCACGAAAATTCGGTGTCGCTTATTTGTTGCCGGCCTATTTCGCGTTTTGAAGTGCGCGGACAGGAAGCCTTCGTTCAATGGCCGGATCAAACCAGCGAAGAAAAGCAAGTGACCACTTCCGACGAACTTGCCTGCGCATGGACGGAATTTATTCAATCTTTTTCCATCCCTGAAAACCAAGGATTCAGCGGCGGACTGTTTGGTTATATGTCGTATGACACGGTGAAGCTGGCGCACGGCATTCCCCTGAAAGGAGAGGGAGAAACGCCCGATGTGCTCTATCATCTCTACCGCCTCATCATTCGCATCGACCATTTTTCCAATGAAATGACGTTGCTTGAATTGTCGCTCGACGACAGCGGCGGCGAATTGGAAAAATTGCAACAACTAATCCAAGCCAACCGAACCGCAACCTATCAATTCAAAAAATTGTCGGAAGAAACCACGAATCTCACCGACGAGGCTTTTTTGGCCATGGTAGAGAAAGGACGCGAACATTGTCAGCGGGGCGATGTTTTTCAAATTGTTTTGTCGCGCCGTTTCAGCGCCAAGTTTCAAGGGGACGAGTTCAATGTGTATCGCGCCTTGCGTTCGATAAATCCTTCGCCTTACTTATTTTATTTTGATTATGGAAATTTCAAATTGATGGGGAGTTCGCCCGAAGCGCAGTTGAAAGTGAACGACGGCGTGGCGGAGATTTCGCCCATTGCCGGCACCCACCGCCGCGCGGGAAATGACAAAGAAGACGCGGAAACCGCCGCACGACTGGCCGCCGATGAAAAGGAAAATGCAGAACATGTGATGTTGGTTGACTTGGCTCGCAACGACTTGAGCCAATATGCCGACCATGTGAAAGTAGAGGTATTCAAAGACGTGCATTTCTATTCGCACGTCATTCATTTGGTGTCGAAGGTAACGGGGAAACTGGACAAAAATTCTTCCCTCATCAAGCTCGCCCTCGACACTTTTCCCGCAGGCACTTTGTCGGGAGCGCCGAAACATAAGGCGATGAACTTAATTAACGAAATCGAAAATTGCAATCGCGGTTTCTATGCGGGCGCCATTGGCTATATCGGCTTCGACGGCTCGTTTAACCACGCCATTATGATTCGAACATTTTTAAGCAAAAACAACGAACTCATTTTTCAAGCGGGCGCGGGCGTGGTTTCAAAATCGAAGGCGGAAAACGAACTGCAAGAAGTGAACAATAAATTAGCCGCCTTGCGCAAAGCCGTGCTTATGGCAGAAACTATTTAACAGAGCCGCATGAAAATTTTAGTGATTGACAATTACGATTCTTTTACCTACAACTTAGTGCACATTCTTCGCGAGTTGGGAACGCCTCCCGACGTGGCGAAGAACGATCAAATTGATATGGACGGCGCGGCTGCTATGATAAAATTTTAATCTCTCCCGGCCCCGGCCTTCCCAAAGAATCGGGTCAAATGATGGAGGTTATCAAACGCTATGCCGCCGTCAAAAGCATACTCGGCATTTGCTTGGGTCATCAGGGAATCGGAGAGGCGTTTGGCGCCGCGATTTATAATATTCAAAATGTCTTGCACGGCGTCACCTCGCAGTCGAAAGTGATTTGCCGCGATGAATATTTATTTCAACATGTCCCTTCTGTTTTTCAATGTACGCATTACCACTCCTGGGCAGTGAGGGCGGACAGCATCCCCCCCGACTTGGAAATAACCGCGATGAATGAGGAAGGATTGGTGATGGGACTTCGCCATAAAAAATACGACGTGCGCGGATTGCAGTTTCATCCCGAGTCCATTATGACTCCCGAAGGGCCGCAAATGATAAAAAATTGGGTTCTAAATAAAAATTGATATGCGGCAATTGCTCAACCGACTTACCGGCCATCAATCGCTCACGCGCGAAGAAGCCAAAACTGCTTTGCTCCATCTCACTTCGGGGCAATTCAACGCAAGTCAAGCGGTGGCTTTCATGACGGTGTACATGATGCGCACCATTACCGTGGAAGAACTCACGGGCTTTCGCGAAGCCATGCTTGAAGTATGCCGAAAAATAAAATTCGATCAGCCCGTGATGGACGTTTGCGGAACGGGCGGCGACGGAAAGAACACGTTCAATATCACCACGATTTCTTCTTTTGTGATTGCCGCCGCGGGTCAGCCCGTAGCCAAGCACAGCAACTATGGCGTGTCGTCTGTTTGCGGCTCTTCGAATGTGCTCGAATATTTGGGATGCCGCTTGACGAACGACGAAAGCATTTTGAAGCGAAGTCTTGAACAATCGAATTTGTGCGTCCTTCATGCGCCGCTTTTCCACCCCGCCATGAAAAATATTGCGCCTTACCGAAAAGAGCTGGGCGTAAAAACTTTTTTCAATATGCTCGGGCCGCTCACCAATCCCTGCNTCCCCGCCATACAGTTGTCGGGCGTTTTCAGTTTAGAGTTGGCGCGAATGTTTGGCTATTTGTTGCAGCAAACCTCTCATCTGTTTACCATCCTTCATTCGCTCGACGGCTATGATGAAGTTACGCTGACNGCGCCCGTGAAATGTTTTTCAACCGCAGGCGAACTCTTGCTCACTCCTCCCGATTGGAATTTTTCTCTCTCCCGTCCCGAGGCGTTGCGCGGCGGAAATACGATTGAAAAATCGGCGGATATTTTCACCGCCATTTTACAGGGAAAAGGAAGCCGCGAACAAAAAGAAGCCGTGGTGGCCAATGCCGCCTTGGCGCTGTTTACCGCGCGTCCCAAGCCGGGGTTTCAGCAAGCGGTTTCCGACGCCGCCGAAGCCTTGCGGTCGGGCGAGGCCTTGAGACGATTTAAAATATTTTTAGAAATTAATAAACCGTGATGAATATCTTAGATAAAATAGTC
>G312J29652_10000377_pt1 | contig 10597 bp, 9 predicted proteins | sample EareggfetidaYelm_FD_29652 | JGI IMG/M metagenome (IMG submission 29652) | reverse complement strand
TTCGCCTTGTGAAAGATTAAAATGCCCGAGTCCCAAACCCGCGACCACAAAACAATGCCCATTAATAATCATCCGACATTCTAAACCTTAACCCGCCACGGGCAACCCGCCGCCGGCCGTAATAGCCTGACGGCAAAAGCGGCGCGTCAGATTTTCGCCAGACTGTTTTTTTTTCATGAATTTGAAGCGTGTGCTTCGCATGAAAGTTCAAGCCGTAAAATGGCCCGCCTTCGCCAAGCCGCAAACCGTTATATTTGCAAAAAATTTGATATGGGAAAAGAGATAACCGAAAGAAGCGCCGACTACTCGCAATGGTATATTGATTTAGTAAAGAAAGCCGACCTCGCCGAAAATTCGGACGTGCGCGGATGCATGATCATCAAACCTTACGGCTTTAGCATCTGGGAAAAAATTCAGCAGGCGTTGGATAAAATGTTTAAAGACACAGGCCATGTGAATGCCTACTTTCCGCTCTTTGTTCCGAAAAGTTTATTTGAAGCCGAAGAAAAAAATGCCGAAGGTTTTGCCAAAGAATGTGCGATTGTAACTCACTATCGCTTGAAGGCCGATGCGGCAAATAAAGGAAAGCTCATCGTGGATCCCGAAGCCAAGTTGGAAGAAGAACTAGTGGTTCGTCCCACGAGCGAAGCCATCATTTGGAGCACGTATAAAAAATGGGTTCAATCCTATCGCGACTTGCCTTTGCTCATCAATCAATGGGCGAATGTGGTTCGTTGGGAAATGCGCACGCGCTTGTTTTTGCGCACCTCCGAATTTTTGTGGCAAGAGGGACACACCGCCCACGCCACGCGCGAAGAAGCCGAAAAAGAAGCCCTGCTAATGATGAATGTCTATGCTGAATTTGCCGAAAAGTTTATGGCTCTTCCCGTATTGCGCGGAAAAAAATCGGAGGGCGAAAAATTTCCCGGCGCCGCAGATACCTATTGCATCGAAGCATTGATGCAAGACGGAAAAGCCCTGCAGGCAGGCACGTCGCATTTTTTGGGACAAAATTTTGCCAAAGCTTTCGATGTGCAATTCACCAATAAAGAAGGCAAGTTGGAATTCGTGTGGGGCACATCGTGGGGCGTGAGCACCCGCCTCATGGGCGCTCTCATCATGGCGCACGGCGACGACGACGGATTGATAATACCCCCGCGACTGGCTTCCATTCACGCGGTAATCATTCCTATTTTCAAAAATGAGGACGAACTCAAGCGCATTTCCGAAAAAGCAGAAGCCTTGAAAAAAAATCTTCAGCAAGCGGGGCTTACCGTGAAATACGACGCCCGCGACACGCACAAACCCGGGTTCAAGTTTGCCGAATATGAACTCAAAGGAATTCCCGTGCGCATCGCCATTGGCCCGCGCGACCTTGAAAACGGAACGATGGAAGTGGCTCGTCGCGACACGAAAGTCAAGCAAGCAATGAAGTTTGAAGACGCGGCAAAAAATATTCAGGAGCTGTTGGAAGAAATCCAAGCGAACTTGTTTGAACGCGCCTTGAAATACCGCGAAGAGCATACCACGATTGTCAACTCTTACGACGAATTTAAAAAAACGCTCGATGAAAAAGGAGGATTTGTTTTGGCTCATTGGGACGGCTCTTCCGAAACCGAAACCAAGGTAAAGGAAGAAACCAAGGCCACCATTCGTTGCATTCCATTGGAAGAAAATCAGGAAAGCGGCGCTTGCATTTTTACGGGAAAACCTTCTTCGCAACGCGTAGTTTTTGCGAGGGCATACTAATTTTTATATTAAATAATAATGGACGCTATGATAAAATGGAACACTCTCGACGACGAGGCGCAGTTGCCCGCAATTCTTCAAGAATCGGAAAATATTCCCGTGCTGATTTACAAACACAGCGCCACCTGCTCCATCAACGCCATGGCCAAACATCGCTTGGAGTCAAGGTGGGAAGACGAAATCCGAAGCAAAAATTATTTCCTCGACCTGCTTTCCTATCGTCGGGTTTCCAATGCCGTGGCCGAGTTGTTTTCTGTTACACACGAGTCGCCGCAAGTCATTTTGGTTTCCAAAGGAAAAGCGGTGTATCATGCTTCGCACAACGGCATCGAATACCGCACGCTGAAGAAGGAAATCAAAAAATTTGATTAAAATTCAAAAACAATAGTTTGTTTTACGTCCGCCGAAAGACTTAAAGCCACGGGACAAGTGTGCGCCGCATTGATTAACTTTTGCCGTTGCTTGTCGTCAATTTTCAAATTGGGATGACGCAAGGTGATTTTCACTTCCGCTATTTTGCGCGGGCTGACGGCGCTCATTATTTTCTCTGCCTCCCCCGTCATTCCCTCCAAGGCAATGTTTTCGCGTTGAGCCACTTGCCCCATAATTGTGAGCATGCAACTGCACAAAGCCGCGCTCACAATATCGGTCGGACTAAAAGCCTCGCCCTTTCCTTGATTGTCTGTTGGGGCGTCGGTAATTACTTTATTGCCCGAGCGAAGGTGTGTCATTTCCGTCCGCAAACTTCCCAAATAAATTACAGTTGCTGTTGCCATGTGTTTGAAATTGATTTTTAATTCCCAAATATAAGTTTAAATTTGTTCTTGCAATAATTCGCCGATGCCTTTTTTGTTTTGTTTCCTTTTGTTAATTCCGCTGTTGTCGTTTGCGCAGCCGGAGGAGTCTTATGCTTATACCAATGAATTTCTGTATGGCTTTAATAAAAACTCTTCCGGCGGCCGCTTGGGAGGATTTGTTTTTAAAAAATCAAAAAAGATAAAAGAGCGTTGGTTTGAGACTTATGGCTTGGAAATCATGAATGTGAAAAGCAATTTGGAAGTGCGTACCCAGTTAAGCAACGGCGCCACTATTTTATTCGGAAAAAGCAATTATCTCTATGCCATTCGCCTGCAATATGGCCGCGATATTGTTTTGTTTTCCAAAGCCGCCGTGCAAGGGGCAGAAGTAAAGGCTTGTTTTGCGGCAGGTCCTTCTATCGGCGTCGTGGCTCCCTATTATATAAAGAGGCAGGATGACAACGGCTATCTTATCAGCGAACAATACGACGCCTCAAATCCTCAACATGCCATAAGCAGCCTTGCCGATCACGGCGACTTGTTGGAAGGCATTGGGCAGTCAAAAATTCAACTCGGCCTCAATTTGAAAGCGGCGCTCAACTTTGAAATAGGGGTTTCCAAGCGCTCGCTCAGCGGCTTCGAAACGGGCTTTTTAGTGGATGCTTACAGCAAAAAAATTCCTCTCGTTCCTACGGGAAAAAACCCGTCTGTTTTTCCGACTGTCTTTCTCACCATTTTTTACGGACTCAGGAAGTGAGACAACGGGTAACTTTTTAAGCGAAAAAAATATTTTTTTTTAACCAAAAAGAACCCCGCGGGGCACGAAAGAACGGCGTTATTTTCTCGCCAACTGCCTGTGATTCAGGAGTACGGAAGTTTGTCATGCCCCGTCGCAAACAATTTTTACCCCTAATTAATGGGACGTGGGTTTTTGATTCACAAAATTTACCCCTAAATTTGGAGTTGCAATAATTTGTTATGCCTTTTTTACTTTTTATCTTTTTATTGTCATCGCTTGCCTCGGTCGCTCAAGCGCAACCGGAGGAATCATATACCTATACCAAAGAATTTTTATACGGCTTTAACAAAAACTCTGCCGGCGGCCGCTTGGGAGGATTTGTTTTTAAGAAGTCAAAAAGGATAAAAGACAACCAACTTGAAACGTATGGCTTGGAAATTATGAATGTGAAAAGCGATTTGGAAGTGCGCACCGGCTCAAACTCGGGCGCCAGTTTTATTTTTGGAAAAAGCAACTATCTCTATGCCTTTCGTCTGCAGTATGGCCGCGATTTTATTTTATTTTCTAAAGCCGCTGTGCAGGGGGTAGAAGTAAAGGCTTGCTTCGCGGCAGGGCCCTCTATCGGAATTGTAGCGCCTTATTATATTAAGTGGCAAGACTCAAATGGCTATCTGGTGAGCGAGCAATATGACGCCTCAAATCCCAATCACATATTCGCCAACATTTACAACCACGGCGATTTTTTGGACGGTTTTGGGAAATCGAAAATTCAGCTCGGACTCAATTTGAAAGCCGCGCTTAATTTTGAGATGGGAGTTTTCAGGCGTTCCCTCACGGGTTTCGAAGTGGGCTTTTTAGTGGACGCCTACGGCAAAAGAATTCCGCTCGTTCCCAGCGGAAAAAATCCCGCTGTTTTTCCTACCGTTTTTCTTACCGTTTTTTATGGGAACAGGAAGTAGGCGCGGACGGCGAGAGCTTGTTTATTTTTTCTAAAATTCCGATTTAGGCAACGCTAAAGGGAATAGTTTCAGAATGGGGTTCTCAAAGTTCATGTAACCGGAAAGTTTACGCTATATGAAAGTCGAAGCCCAATGCAACATCAATCAAATATTTAGCGTATGTTTGGGGCGGGAAGTGCACAAAACCCATTGGAGAGCAAACCGAAATAAACTAAATTGCGCTATGATTACTCAAGATGAATTAGACCAATTACTTCCGACTATGGAGCAGGACAGGGTAGAAAAAACTACTTCAGTTAATGACAGCGTTAAGTTTGGAGAAGCCATCTGTTCGTTTTGCAATGATTTTCCGAATCATCAAAAAGCAGGCTATTTAATAGTGGGGGTACATGACGACGGAAGACGTTGCGGCATGCCCAAAGACGAAAAAATACTTCAANCTCTCATGGACTTTAGAACCGACGGCAGAATAGTGCCGCCGCCNGTAATCTTGGNCGCAGGTTTTGAATATTCNGATGGTTATGTTGCCGTAGCGGAAGTGAAACCAAGTTTTCAGCCGCCTGTGCGGTTCAAAGGCAAAGTGTGCATCAGAATAGGNCCCAGAAAAGGAACCGCCACAGAGACGGAAGAACGAATTTTAAGCGAAAAAAGAAGTTCGTTTGCAGACTCATATGATACATTGCCGCGTTATGGCAGCGCTTTAAACGATATAAGCGTAGATATTTTTAAGCTCACTTATTTGCCCGCCGCCATCGATGAGGAAGCATTGGCGGCTAACGGCAGAGAAACAAAAGAGCAATTAGCCTCCTTAAAATTTTATGATTTAAAAGCGGATTGCCCGACCAATGCCGCCATATTAGTGTTTGGAAAAAATCCGCGTTTTTTTATCCCCGGGGCTTATGTGCAGTATGTAAGATTTACCGGCGACGACGAGATCAGTGATTTTGAATATGAAACTAAATTTGAAGGAGACCTCGCCACTCAAATGAGAGTAATGGAAGAATTTGTCAAATCGCAAATAATTAAAAAGGTATTGCATAATATCGGCGAAGAGCATCAATATAATTTTCCTTTTTCTGCCCTTAAAGAGTTGCTTTTTAATGCGATTATTCATCGTGATTACCAATCCAATGCGCCGATAAAGTTTTATGAATTTTGCGACAGGATTGAAATATCCAATGCAGGCGGCTTGTTTGGCAGAGCAAGACCGGAGAATTTCCCCAAAGAGAATGATTACAGAAATCCCGTCATTGCTGAAGCCGCGTATAATTTGGGGTATGTAAACCGATTTAATTTAGGAGTGCAAAGAGCGACTGTGGCTTTAGTCAAAAATGGCAATCCTGAGCCAAAATTTCTTTTTGACCAACGTACTAGTTTTTCAGCCATTATTTATAAAAAGAAATCATGAAAACCATAGCATTTTTCAATAACAAAGGAGGAGTGGGCAAAACTGCTTTAGTTTATCATTTTTCGTATATGTTGGCTGAATTAGGGCATAAATGTCTTGCGGTTGATTTAGACCCTCAAGCAAACCTTACTTCCATGTTTCTTTCTGATGAGAAACTGAGCGAAATATATGAAAATGAAAATGAACGCCCCACTATCTTAGAAGCCGTAAAACCTTTGGACAGAGGAATTGGAGACATAAAGCCTGCCAAAATTTATGAAATATCTAATAAAATAGGTTTACTGGCCGGCGATTTGGAGTTATCTATGTTTGAAGATAAACTAAGCGAAAACTGGGGGAAATGTAACGATGGCGATGAGGCGGCATTCAGAATAATTTCATCTTTTCACAGAATCATAGATGCCGCCGGGAAAGAAATGAATGCAGACTANTGTATTATTGACATAGGACCAAACTTTGGCGCAATAAACAGAGCCACGCTAATTGCCGCAGATTATGTAGTGGTGCCTATGGCCGCAGATTTGTTCTCATTGCAAGGCTTGAAAAACTTGGGGAGCAGATTGGAGAAATGGAGAAAAGAATGGAATAAAAGAAAAATGGAGAACCCTGACCCTGATTTACTCCTTCCAAATTCGGCAATTAGACCATTAGGGTATGTGATAATGCAACACGGNATAAAAGAAAGTCGTCCGGTTAAATCATACTTAAAATGGGCAAATCGAATACCGAGAGTTTTTATTGAGGCCGTACTCAAACAACAAATGGGAAAAGATGTTTCAGTGGAAAACGATGAAAATTGTTTATCGCTTTTAAAGCACTATCACAGCCTTGTGCCCATGGCAATGGAAAGCAGAATACCTATTTTTCTGCTCAAACCGGCAAACGGGGCAATTGGGGCACATTTTGGGGCAGTTAAAAATGCCTATTCAGATTTTAAACAACTGTCTGAAAAAATAATCTCCCGAATAAATGAGCAAAAAAAATTAATGAAGCCGCCTCTGCAGGTTTGCTCGCCATCCAACAGTTAGCATTGGCGATGCTTTATTCTGCCGGAAGGTTTACGGTATTTCAGAAAATCTGAAAAGAGATTACGGCAATAATAAATATTCGTTGCGTAGCGCTTTTGTTTTGCCTGACCGTTTTTATCAAACTAAATTTGAGTAAAAATTGGGTTCAACGCATAAATTAATATAGCATGTCACAATTTGTTTCCTTCAATGCTATTATTGGGAATGGCAAGTCATACAAGACGCCAATCTATCAAAGAGACTATTCATGGACAAAAGAAGAGCAGGAAAATTTGTGGAGCGATATACTTGAAATACCCAATGATAAAACACATTACTTAGGCTATATTGTATTGCAGCCTGCAGAGGAGCAAAGCGAGGAATCACACCGGATAATCGACGGGCAACAGCGTTTAACTACCTTGTCTATTGTTGCGCTTGCCGTTACTGCTTTATTGAAAGAATGGAGCGAGAAAGGCATTGAGACGGATAACAACAGAGTAAGGCTTGACAAAATAACCGAAAGATACCTTGGCAATTTTTCAGCCTCTAAACTTACCATTTCTCCTAAAATAACGCTTAACAGAAACAATGACGACTATTACAAAAGTTGGTTATTGAAGTTGAGGCGACCCGTCTCGCTTGCAAAACTCAAACCCTCTCAACGATTGTTGCAAAATGCGTTTAATTACTTTTTTGAGAAATTAGCAGAGAAATTCCAAGATAATACTTCAGGGTCAGATTTGGTTGATTTCCTCGAAAAAACGATAGGAAACGGAATTCAATTTACCCAAATTATAGTAACAAGCGACCTTGATGCTTTTAAAGTATTTGAAACTATTAATGCAAGGGGAGTCAAATTATCAACCGCAGACCTTTTAAAAAACTATCTGTTTAAACTTACTCATCAATTAGGCGAAATTGATTTGGATGCGGCCGAAAGACAATGGAACAATATTGCCGATGCCATACGAGCCGATGATTTAACCGCTTTTATTCGCCATTACCGGAACAGCGCCTATAAATTAGAACGGCAACCCACACTCTTTAAGGCAATTAAGCGCGAGATAAATACAGCAGAAAAAGCATTTGAGTTTTTGAATAAGTTAGAAACAAGCAGCCAATATTACACTGCTTTCAATAATCCCAATGACGAGTTGTGGAGCAAAGACGAACGTTTGCAAATGCAATTAATAAATTTGCTTGATGTTACAACCTGTTTTCCTCTGATGTTAGCCGGTTTAGAAAAATTAGAGCGAAATAACTTTTACCTATTACTGAGAGAAATAAGCGTTATTGCTCTGCGCCATACCATGGCCAATTTGAACCCGAACACAGCCGAAACTATTTATTCCGAAGCCGCTAATCAATTGCAAAACGGAGAAATAAAAAAGGTGAGGGACGTCGTGATGGCATTGCGATGCATATATGTCGATGATGCAATGTTTGAAGAGTCCTTTGCGAAAGGGCAAATTAGCACAAGAAGAAAAAAAGACTTGGTAAAATACATATTGGTAAAGCTCGAAAATCAAATAGGAAATACAGAATATAACTACGAAGACGCCTCTGCCACTATAGAACATATACTGCCCGAAAACCCCGGCCGCGTTTGGGAGCAGACATTCAGCCCCGAAATACAAGATGATTTTATTTATCGCTTAGGCAACTATACTTTATTAAAAGCAGGCGTAAATAACAAATTAGACAATGAAACACCCTTTGCTAAAAAGTTGGAATACTACCGACAAAGCGCGTACAAGTTAAGCAGCGAATATTGTTCGTATGATGATTTTAAGCCAACTACCCTGCAATTGAGGCAGGAAAGAATGGCTAAAGCAGCAAAAGCAGTTTGGAAGAGCGCATTCATTGAATAATACGCCAAACTCAACCCAACCGTAAGCGGGCGAAAAGCCTTGCAGATACTGCTTCATTTTTGAGTAGCGGTTTGAGCGTTGCAAATTTTGGTTTGTTACTGTTGGCTTGCGGTGAAATGTTGAACTCAAGTATATTATAAACCAAATTCCGTAAAACCATAACTTTGCGCCATCAAATTCAACTGCCTGAAGAGGGGGCAAGCGATCAGCGGAACAAGGGGGGATTCTATAATTCGTCAGGCCATTTTACCGCAGAATTATCTTTTTGATAGGCAGGCATTTGAGCATTCCATTTTTTTAGTTTTTCTGTTAATTCTTTGGCTAATTCTTTGGTTTTGGCATGATTTGATGCGGAAAGATCTTGTTGCTCGCCAATGTCATTGGCAAGGTTGTAAAGGGCTAATTTTTGCTCTTTCATCATATAGATTAACTTCCAGTTTCCTTTACGGATTCCGCTGGCATAATTGATGCCGGGGCCTGTTCCGCCCCATTTGTTAGGGTAATGCCAAACAAGCGATCTTTGCTCGTCTTTTTGGGCGGGGTTTCGGAGATAAGGAACGAAACTGACTCCGTCTATAGGCTGAATGATATTATCTTTTTGAGCCGATGCAATTTCTAGCAACGCGGGAAAAAAGTCTTCTATGATGATGTATTGGTTGCAAACACTATTGGGTTTTACTACCCCAGGCCAACTTACAAGCATCGGTTCGCGTATTCCTCCTTCATGTACAGAACCCTTTCCTGACTTCAATGGCAGATTTTGGGTGTGGGCAACTCCTCCGCGGAGTTTTGCTTGGCTCAAGCCTCCATTATCGGACATAAAGATGATGACCGTATTTTTATCCAGCCCATTGTTTTCCAAATAATCCATTATATCGCCTAAGCTCTTGTCCATCCCTTCTGTCAAAGAAGCATATCGGGCTTCAACGGAGTCGATGCCTGCCGCTAAATATTTTTGAAAATAGCGCGGGTCGGCCTGAATAGGGGTGTGTACGGCATAATGCGCGATGTGGAGGTAAAAAGGCTTTTGCTCTCTCACGGGCTGTTCGAGCGCTTTCAGAGCCTCAATCGTAAGAGCTTCTGACAAAAATATTTCCGAGCCATAATATTCTTCTAAATCGGGCACCGCATGATACGTCATTTTACCCGGGAGATTCCCATAGTTATCTTTTCCTTGATAACTTTGCGGATGACCTGCCGCGTGACCGCCGATATTGACCATGAATCCCATATTTGTCGGATTTGCGCCGGGCGTTCCCATCGATCCCCAGTGAGCTTTTCCGGTGTGTATGGTATAGTAGCCCGCCTCTTTCAATAGTTGCGGCAAAGGCGTTGCGTGAACAGTTTTTGGAATATCTTTTATGGGGCTAAAACCATTGATGTTCCAATCTACAGGCGAGAAAATGTCATCCGGGCTGTCTGTATTTATATTCTTCGAAATATTCGTCCAGTTGGTTACGCGGTGGCGAGCGGCATTCATGCCCGTCATCAAACTCACTCTTGTGGGGGTGCAAACAGGCGTGGCATAAGCATTGGTAAATTTCATTCCCTTGCGGGCAAGCCTTTCCATGTTAGGCGTACGGTATCGCTTGTTCAGGGCGGTGGTTTCAACATAGAATGGCACAGAGGTGTCCTGCCATCCCAAGTCGTCAACCATAAAAACGATAATGTTTGGCTTGTTGCTTTTCTTGCTCTGGGCATGGCCGGTATTCAGCGTATTGGCTAAAAACAGCAAAAAAAGAAAGCGCTGAGTCAGATGCTTCATTTTAGTATTATTTTTTGTCTTTAACCCAACTTGCAGGTAAGCGGACGAAAAGCCTCGCCAACACTGAATGGTTTCATTTTTGAGTACCGGTTTGAGCGCTGCAAATTTTCGCTTGGCTGTTTACTGCGGCTCATTGTTATTATCGGCTTTCGATGAAATGTTGAACTCAAGTATATTATAAACCAAATTCCGCATGCAATATAATACATGTCAGCTCATTGCGCAAAAATCCATTTGGCTTGTTTTCTATACGCATTAAAACCTTTCGGGTTTATTCAGACTGTTGCTAAACGGAAAAT
>G312J29652_10000376_pt1 | contig 10611 bp, 8 predicted proteins | sample EareggfetidaYelm_FD_29652 | JGI IMG/M metagenome (IMG submission 29652) | reverse complement strand
AGCCGCTAACCATTGACCGACCGCCATTAGCCGCTAATCATTAGCCGCTAACCATTGACCGCTCTCCATTAGTCGCCCGCCGTTAGCCGCCCGCCATTGACCGCTCTCCATTGACCGCCCGCCACTAGCCGCTCCCCATTAGCCGCCCGCCATTAACCGCCCGCCATCGACCGCCCGCCATTAACCGCTCGCCACTAGCCGCTCGCCACATTAACCATTAATCATTAACCTTTCGCTTTTAGCTCTTTTATTTCGCAAAGATTAGTTACTTTTGCGGCTTGAAAATCTGCAGAGACATGGGAAGAGTTTTTTTGATTATTCTCATTGGCAGCGCTTCGCAACGCTGTTTTGCGCAAGGAAAAAAAGAGGCATTGCTCACGGTGGGCAAAAATGTAACCACCTCTTCGGACTTCGAATACTTGTTTAAAAAGAACAATAAAGACCCGAAAACAGGATTGACCGAAGCAGGCATCAACGAGTATTTGGAACTGATTATCAATTTCAAATTGAAAATTGCGGAAGCCTTGGGAAACGGATTGGATACCACCGCCGCTTTCCGAAAAGAGTTTGCCAACTATCGCGAAGAGTTGCGCCGCCCTTATTCGGCCAATAAAAACATCATGGATAAATTGACGCAAGAGGCTTATGACCGCTTGAAATGGGAAGTGAACGCGGCGCACATTCTCATTCGGGTGATGCCCGACGCCGCGCCGAAAGATACATTGAACGCTTATAATACTATTGCTTCCGTCCGCGACAAGTTGTTGAACGGGGGCGATTTTCAGGCGCTGGCACGCGAGTTTTCGGAAGACCCCTCGGCGAAACAGAACAGCGGAAATTTAGGATATTTTTCGGCCCTGCAAATGGTTTATCCTTTTGAAAAAGCAGTCTATGGATTGAAAAAAGGAGAGGTTTCGCCTGTTTTCCGAACGCAATTTGGTTATCATCTGGCGAAGCTGATTGACAAACGTCCTGCGCGCGGAGAGGTGGAAGCGGCGCATATATTAATTAAGAAAGGAGAATCGTCGGAGAAAGCAAAGGCAGAAATTTTTGACATATATAATAAGTTGAATTCCGGCGCGGAGTGGGATACGCTTTGCCGTGCCCGATCGCAAGATGCGTCCACCAAAGACAAGGGCGGAAAACTTCGTCCCTTTGGGGTGGGGGCTTTGTCGTCGGTGCCGGAGTTTGAAGCGGCGGCTTTCGGCTTGCAACACCCCGGCAATATTTCAAGCCCGGTGGAGTCGCGCTCGGCGTGGCATATTATTAAGCTGATTAAAAAAATTCCGCTTTCGGATTATTCGGAAATGGAGGCGTCGCTCAAGCAACGAGTGAGCCGCGACGAACGATTGCGGACAATGGAAGCCAAGGCGTCGGAAGAAAAGAAAAAGAAGCTGGGATTTGAAGAGAACGCCTCGCTGAAAAAAGACCTTTTCGATTTGGCAGACTCCACCTTGGCGAACGCGCAATGGAAATATAAAGGAGGAAAAAATTTATTGTCTATGACGCTCTTCTCCGTTCAAGGCAGACCGCCTGTGAAGGGAGGAGAGTTTGTGAAATTCGTCGTCGAGCGGCAAGGCAAAGAGTTCCAATCGCCGCGCACCTACATGACTCAATTATATAATCAGTTCGTCAATGAAAAGATAGGGGAAATCGAAGAAGAAGAGCTGGTGAAAACCAATGCCGATTTTAGAAATCTTTTTAACGAATATAAAGAAGGGATTTTGCTTTTTGACGTGATGGAGAAAGAAGTGTGGCACAAAGCCTCAAGCGATTCGACGGGACAACTCCATTATTACGAGCAACATAAAGACAAGTATGCCGCCGGCGAGCGCGTAGAGGCACGGGTGTTCACGCTGAAGTCGGCGCAGTCTTTGGAAGAGATAAAAGAAAAAATCACTAAAGGCGATACGCTCAAACCCGCCGACCTGGAAAAGTTTTCAAGCATTTCGGAGGCGCGTATGTATGAAAAAGGGACGTCCAAGGCCGTGGACAAAGTATCGCGGGCGGCCGGCATCTATTTTCCTGAAGTCGAAGGCACGGCTTATGTGGTGGAGGTGTTGCGGTTGGCGCCCCCCGGAATCAAATCGTTTCAGGAAGCGAGGCCTGCCGTGGTGGCCGATTATCAAAGCGAATTAGAAAAAAACTGGATCGCGCAACTGCGAAAAAAATATCCCGTAGAAATAAACCGCTCCGCGCTGAAAGCCGTGAAGAAAAAAATATTGAGCAAAAAGCCGTCATGATTTACCGCCTTCTTTGTTTCGCGCTTATGGGTTTCGCGTCCTGCAATTTTTTTAAAATAAAAAGAGAGTCCTCGGACATGAGCAAACTGCGCATTGCCAGAGCGGGAAACAGTTTTCTCTATTTGAGCGAGTTGGAAAAACTGGGGCCGTTCAAGAGCAAGGACGACAGCACGACTCGCGTGAGAGCCTACATCGACGCCTGGACGCGAAAGCAATTATTCAACCAACGAGCCGCCCAAGAAGCCGAGGTGGACGAAAGCGAAATGCAACGAAGACTGACGGAATATCGCAACAGTCTGGTGGAATTTCAATTTCAAAAAAACTACCTCAAGCAACATCTCAACACGGAAGTAAGCGAAAAAGAAATCAGCGAATACTATACGGCGCACTCGGACAATTTCATGCTTCGGCAAAATATTATTAAAGCCTCCTTCATTCAAGCGCCGATTCAGGCGCCGAAAACCGATCGGCTGAAAAAACTCCTGCTCTCTGCGGAGGAAAAAGATTTGGAAGAACTGAAAGACTATTGCGTACGCTATTCCGAAGCCTATCATTTGGGGACGGAATGGGTGGAGTTCAATAAGTTGGTGGGAAATTCTCCCATGAAAAACATCCCCGATAAAATTCAATTTTTGCGCAGTCATCCGTATTATGAAACCACAGACTCCAAATTTATCTATATCTTGCGGGTGTCGGAGTACCGCATTTCCAACAGCCCGATGCCGTTGGAATTTGCACGCGATGAAATTGAAAACATTATACTCAATAAACGGAAAGCGGAAGTCATTAAAAAATTAGAAGAAGAGATTTATGCCTCATCTGTCAAAAAAAATGAAATTGAAATATTTAATCGGTAGCTTGTGCCTCTGCGCGAGCGCGGCGGTGTTTGCGCAAGAGCAGGAACATGCGGCTCCCGCGGATTCCTTGGACGTCAAAACAACGGAACAAACAACGGCAGTTGATTCGGCAAAACACTCCTCCGCATCGGGATTCGTGGCGGACAAAATTATTGCCAAAGTAGATAACTACATTGTGTTGCGCTCGGAGCTGGAAATGTCGTACCAAAATTATTTGTCGGAAGGAAACCATTCGTCCGAAGAAGCCAAGTGTCAAATCTTGAATAGTTTGGTGATGAATAAACTCATTGTGGCCAAAGCCGAGATTGATTCGGTGACGGTGACGGACGCGGAGGTAGATGCGAACACCACGCACAGGATGAGCGTCATCATGCAAAGTTCGGGCAATTCGCCGGAGCAGTTGGAGCGTTATTACGGGAAGAGCATGGATCAAATCCGCCTGGAATTGCGCGACCAAATCCGCGAACAATTATTGGCCAAAGAAATGACGGATAAGATTACCAAGGGAATAAAAGTAATGCCTTCGGAAGTGAAGAAATTTTTTGGACGGGTGCCCGTCGATTCGCTTCCTTATTATTCCTCCGACGTGCAAGTAGGGCAAATTGTGCGCGTGGCCAAAGTGAGCGAAGCGCAGAAAACAGAAGCCAAGCAACGCCTCAACGAATTGCGCGAACAAATTATAGCCGGCGCCGATTGGCATGAGCTGGCAAAAAAATATTCCGACGATCCTTCGGCGCAAAACAACGGAGGGGAAATGGGTTTTGTGGGACGCGGCGCCATGGTGCCGGCTTTTGAAGCCAACGCCTTTCGCCTGAAGAGGGGAGAAATTTCTCATCCTTTTGAGTCCCCTTTCGGGTTTCACATTATGCAACTGATTGACCGTCGCGGAAATGAATACAACTCCCGACATATTTTGATTGCCGCCACGCCTTCGCAGGAAGACGTGAAGAAAGCCGAACGTTTTTTAGATTCGTTGCGCCTGAAAATCATGAAGGATTCCCTCACCTTCGAAAAAGCGGCAAAAGAATTTTCGGACGACGCCAACAGCAAAGGACTGGGAGGCTATTTGACCGACCCCTCGGGAAGCATAAAAGTGTCGTTGCGCGATATTGATCCGGTGGTCTATCTGGTAATAGATACCATGAAAGTGGGAAATATTTCGAAGCCTATTGTCTATCGCACCGACGACAATAAGCAAGCGGTGCGCATCCTTTATTTTGCCAAAAAATTTCCTCCCCATCAGGCAAATTTGAAAGACGACTGGAGCCGTCTGCAAGCCGCCACGCTCAATGAAAAAAAATCGAAAGCGCTCAATAAATGGTTCCTCAAATCGAAGGGCGATGTTTTTATCTACATTGACCCCGACTATAAATCGTGCCACCTCTTAGACGTAAATAATTAACCATGACTCAACCCAACGATGTAGAAGCAGCCAATAAACTGGCTCATGATTTTGAACGCCTGCGCACGGAAATCGCAAAAGTAGTAGTGGGTCAGGATGAAGTGGTGAGGCTTATTTTGACAGGCATTTTTTGTCAAGGACATTCGTTGCTGGTGGGCGTTCCGGGGCTGGCCAAGACGTTGTTGGTGCAAACTATCGCCACCGCGCTCGACTTGGATTTTAAACGCATCCAATTCACGCCCGACCTGATGCCCTCGGACATCGTGGGCGCCGAAACAATGGATAAGGAAAGGAATTTTCATTTTGTGAAAGGGCCTGTTTTCGCCCACATTATTTTGGCCGATGAAATAAATCGCACGCCGCCCAAAACCCAGTCGGCTTTGTTGGAGTCGATGCAGGAGTATGCCGTTACCATTGCGGGAAACCGCTATGCCTTGCCGCGTCCGTTTTTTGTGTTGGCCACCCAAAATCCGATAGAGCAGGAGGGCACTTACCCCTTGCCCGAAGCCCAACTCGACCGTTTTATGTTCAATATATTTTTGAATTATCCGACGTATGAACAAGAGCTGGCGATTGTGAAAAATACCACGGCGGACGCCATCGTTTCGGTAAATAAAACATTGAACGGGGAAGAAATTTTAGCCTATCAGCATTTGGTGCGCCGCGTTCCCATTGCGGACAATGTGTTGGAGTATGCCGTGAAACTGACCTCGTCCACCCGGGCGGCCAATTCCGACCTCGCCAAGCAGTGGCTCGATTGGGGCGCCGGCCCGCGTGCCTCGCAGTACTTGGTGTTAGGCGCCAAGTGCAATGCCTTGTTGAACGGAAAATATTCTCCCGACATAGAAGATGTTCGCGCGGTGGCTCATCCTGTACTGCGTCATCGTTTGGTGCGCAACTTCAAAGCCGAAGCCGAAGGTTTTTCAGTCGATGATGTGATTGATAAGCTAATGGCTAATGGTTAATGCCTCTTCGCGGAGGAGGGGCATATCAGAGGGACACGGGGCGGACACCACCCCCATTCACCATTATTTAAGGCTTTGTTTTCGCCAAAAATCCCCGATGGGGTTTAATATTTATAACAGCGTAACGCCTGCGGCCGCCCCCCAAGGGGTTATACCCCCCGCCATGTTTTTCCCATATGACCCCTTTGGCGTCAGCCGCAGGCCGCATTGTGGCTTTCTATAAATATTAAATCCCTTTGAGATTAACTATTCGCCGTTCGCTCCCGCGGGGGACATGGACACCCCATTAATCATTAACCATTTGCGGTTTGAATTTGCCTGTTCAGGCCTCCCCGACAATCAGCTGTTCAAAAAAATAAACAGCGCCTTGTCATTATTTCGCTAAAAACGGTACTTTTGTGCCCTTGTGACCAAAGGAAAGCAAAATATTATTGAACGCGGCAATATTCCGCGGCACATTGCTGTTATTATGGACGGCAACGGAAGGTGGGCGCGGGAGAAAGGCGCGGCGCGTGTTTTTGGTCATCGGAACGCCATTAGCGCGGTGAGGAACGTGACGGAAGGATGCGCGGAGTTGGGCGTGGAGGTGCTGACGCTTTATGTCTTCAGCACCGAAAACTGGGGGCGTCCAAAGGAGGAAGTAAACGCCTTGATGGATTTAATGTTGGAAACGATAGTTAAAGAGTTGGATAATTTGAAGAAAAACAATGTGAGGCTTGCGCTCTTGGGAGACCTGATGCAAATGCCTGAAAAAAGCAGGCGTTCCATTGCCCGCGCGGTACGCGAAACCGCCGACGGCAACGGGCTTCTGTTGCAACTTGCCATCAGCTACAGCGGGCGTTGGGAGATTGCCGCGGCGGCGCAAAAATTAGCCCAAGACATAGCGTCAGGCAAAGCGCGGGCAGAGCAAGTGAACGAAAATCTTTTCGGACAATATTTGCAAACCGCCGGACAACCCGACCCTGAACTCCTTATCCGAACAGGCGGCGAACAACGCATCAGCAATTTTTTGCTGTGGCAAATGGCTTATACGGAATTTTATTTTATGTCCGCGCTGTGGCCTAATTTTACAAAAAATGACTTGTATTCAGCAGTAGATTCATATCAAAAAAGAGAACGCCGTTTTGGTCTGCTGCCCACTCAATCCCGCGTTAAATGAAAAAAGCGACACTACTTTTTCTTTGCCTCCTCTTCGCTTGGTCGGCTTCCGCGCAATTCCGCAAGGGAAGAGCGCGTCAGGGAGGGCAGAGAGAGCCGCAAGGGCAACAAGAACAAACTCAAGAACATCCTCTGGTGCAAAATGAATTCATCATTGCGGGCATTGAAATGACAGGCCTTCGGGTGCTCGACAAAAATGCGATGATTTCGCTTTCGGGATTGAAGGTAGGCGATAAAATAAAAATCCCCGGAGACGCCACCGGCAACGCCATTCGCAAACTGTGGAAGCACGGTCTGGTGGGCGACGCCGCCATCTTGGTGGACAAAGTGGACGGGAAAAATATCTATCTCCGTCTGGAGTTGAGCGAGCGCCCGCGTTTGTCCGATTTTTTCTTCACGGGCATCAGCAAAGGACGCCAAAGTTCGCTGAAAGACGACCTGAAATTGATCCGCGGAAAAATTGTGAACGACGCCATGATCCGCAATACCGAAGTGTCGGTGAAAAAGCATTTTGTGAAAAAAGGATTTTTAAATACCACGGTCAAAATCACGCAGGTGCGCGACACGCTCAATCGCGGAAATGTCCGTTTGAAAATCGAGGTGCATCCCAATGCCAAAGTGAAGATTGACAAAATCAATCTTACGGGCAATGAAGAGGTGAGCGACTTTAAATTAAAGTGGCGTTTGAAAAAAACACACGAATATGCCCGCATCAAAATTCATCGCGCCTTGCTCCGCGAACTGCTTTCGTTGCGTCTGTCGCGCCTCAAGCACTGGGCTGATTCGGGCTACGCCGTGCGCCACGCCAATCGCAATAAATTCTTCGCGGACAATTTGAAACTTAATTTCCTGGCCTCCTCCAAACTCATCCGCACCGAATATGAAGAAGACAAGAAAAAACTGCTCGCCTTCTACAATACCGCGGGCTATCGCGACGCGGAAATTTTGAGCGACACCATAAAGCCCGTGTCTAAAAACTCGGTGGATATACACCTGAATTTATTTGAAGGAAAAAAATATTTCTTCCGCAATATCACGTGGACGGGCAATTTTGTGCACAAAGACGAGGTGCTCAACAGCGTGTTGAATATTAAAAAAGGCGACGTTTACAATCGCGAATTGCTGGAAAAGCGTTTGACGTTTGACAACAAAACCGGGGACGTGAGCGGACTCTATATGGACGACGGCTATCTCTTTTTCCGCGCCGATCCGGTGGAGGTGGCCGTGGCCGGCGATTCCATCGACGTGGAGATACGCATCTTTGAAGGCGAAAAAGCTACGGTGAACGCCGTGGGCATTGCCGGCAATGAAAGAACCAACGACCACGTGGTGCGCCGCGAACTTAGCACAATCCCCGGCTATAAATTCCGACGCTCCGACATCATCCGCACACAGCAACAGTTGAGCCAATCGGGTTATTTTAATCCGCAAAAAATCGAACCCGACATCCGTCCCAACCCGGCGGCGGGAACGGTGGACATTAACTGGAAAATGGAAGAGCAGTCGAACGACCAAGTGCAACTCTCCGGGGGCTGGGGAGGATATTATGGTTTTGTGGGGACGCTCGGCCTTTCTTTCAACAATTTTTCCATTCGCAATATTCCCCATTGGGAGAAGTGGCGACCGCTCCCCATCGGCGACGGACAACGGCTTTCTCTCCAAATGCAAGCCAACGGCTCGTCTTTCCAAAGTTATAGCATCTCGTTTACAGAACCCTGGCTCGGCGGCTCAAAACCCCATGCCCTCACGGTAAGTCTGAACCACTCCATCACGCAGACAAACAGCCGATTGTTTCAATTCGCCACAGCCGATTTTTACCTCAAACAAACAGGCATAACCGTCGGGCTTGGAAGGCGACTCAACTGGCCGGACAATTATTTTACGCTCACTAATTCGTTGTCGTATTTGCTTTACAATTACAAAAACTACTTCGTCTCGCAGCCCTCGCTCCCCACTCAAGGACTGACAAACGAAATTAAGCTGGAGAATACCTTATCGCGCAACAGCATCGACAGCCCGTTCTACCCCACCAGCGGCTCGCAAATTTCGCTGGCCGTCATACTTACGCCGCCCTATTCGATCTTGAGAGATCCCTCCTACCTCAACGATAAAACCTTGCGCTACAAGTGGATTGAACTCTATAAAATTATGTTCGATTCCAAGTTTTATCTCAAAATTTTCGGAAGCGACAAACCCGGCGGACGCAGTCTTGTGTTGGAAAGCAAGTTCCATTTCGGCTACATAGGCTCTTACAAAAAAGGACTGGATCCGGGGCCGTTTGAACGCTTTGTATTGGGCGGCGCGGGATTGGCCGGAGGGTTCAATTCCTTCGTGCTCGGTCAAGAAGTGATAGGTCTCAGGGGCTATACCGACAATAGCGTGACGCCGCCAAGATACGGCAGCAATGCGCAAGGAAGCGACATCGTAGGCGGATTGATATACGATAAATTCGGCGCGGAACTTCGCTACCCCGTAACCACCGGACAAACCGCGACCATTTACGGACTGATTTTCGCCGAAGCAGGCAATAACTGGGGCGATTATAAAAAGGTGAACCCCTCTAATATGTATCGTTCCGCCGGTTTCGGCGCCCGTTTGTTTATGCCGGCTTTCGGACTCATCGGACTCAACTGGGCTTACGGCTTCGACACGCTCCCGTTTGCCAACGCCCCCAGCGGCTCGCAGTTTCATTTTACCATTGGCCAACAAATTCGCTGACATGAAACCTCTGTTTTTGTGGATTGCTTTTTTTTGCCTTAATTTTGGTTATTCGCAAAAATTCGGCTATATCAATTCCGAACATATTTTGAGCAAAATGTCGGACTATGCAAAAGCGACCAAAGAGTTGGAACAGTTTGCCGCCAACTGGCAAAAGGAAGTAGAAGGAAAGCANAAAGAAGCCGCCGCTCTTCGGAGTTCGTTTGTGGCGGAGCGCGTGTTGCTGACCTCTGAAATGAAACAAAAACGCGAAACTGAAATTGTCGAGAAAGAAAATGAATTGCAGGAATTTCAAAAGAAAATTTTTGGCGTGGACGGATTATATTTTCTGAAAAAAACAGAGCTGGTAAAACCTTTGCAAGATAAAATATTTGACGCCGTGGAGAAAGTTGCCAAATCGCATCGCCTTGTCATCGTTTTTGACAAGGCCGATCAATTAGTGATGGTCTATACCGACCCCCGCCACGACTATACCGACTTCGTCCTTGAAGAACTAGGACTTGGAGACCCAGTTGATAAAATTAAATAAAACACTACAGTAAAATGAGAAAAATCACCGTAATTCTGACCCTTAGCCTGCTTGCCGCAGCCGCCTCCGCTCAAACTACTCAAAAAATCGGCTATGCCGACTGGGAGTATATTTTTGGCTTAATGCCCGAATTTAAACAAATAGAGGCCGAACTGAAAACACACGGCGAACAGTTGCAAAACACCCTCAAAGCAAAAAGCGCCGACCTGGAGGCAAAAATTAAAGCCTATCAAGGAATGTCCGCCACCACGCCCGACGCCATCCGTTCCGACAAAGAACGCGAACTGCAAGGCATGCAGGAAGGCATTCAAAAATTTCAACAAGAAGCGCAGTCCTCTCTGCAAAAAAAACAAGCCGATTTGATGGAACCTATCTATAAAAAAGTAGGAAAAGCCATTGAAGAAGTCTCCAAAGAACAAAGCTATTCGTTCATCATCAATCCCCAAATGCTGGGCGGCGGAGACATCCTCCTTTACAGCGACGACAAATACAATATCTCGGACTTGGTGTTGAAAAAATTGGGCATCACCCCCACCGCCGCACAAAAAGCGCAAGCTACAAAACCACAACAGAAATAATGGTTAATGCTTAATGCCTCTTCGCGGAGGCGGAGCACAATGATGGTTAATGATTAAAGCCCCTTCGCGGGCACCGGGGGACGAGAGGAACACAGGGCATACCAAGGGGAACGCGGGGCTTGCGGGGTTTTATCATTAATCATTAATCCGATGTCGTTTGT
>G312J29652_10000374_pt1 | contig 10638 bp, 9 predicted proteins | sample EareggfetidaYelm_FD_29652 | JGI IMG/M metagenome (IMG submission 29652) | reverse complement strand
TCTGGCGATTCGGTCGCCGACGGGTCTAGCGATTCGTCGGACGTCAGCGGTACCTCAGAAAGTGATTCGGGATCGGCGGGCTCGGACGCTACCGCCCTAACCTCACTTGTCGTTAACGACTGTGTGTCTTCCGCATTTGCCGGATTCCCGAGCGTGATGACCATTGCAACCGCAACTAGCGCTACAACAGCTGATCTTACCTGGTGTTTCATAATTTGAGTTTCCCCCCTCAACAGGCCTGGCTCCGTAGCCACGCACGCATTGACACTACCATACATGTGAAGGTGAAGCGCCCGCATGTCGGTGGCAGGGCCGACAATTACGTCAAGATGCTCACGGACGAGCTCGAAGCGCCCGCATGCCGGTGGCGGGGTCTTGGGTGGGGTGGACAAAAGAAAAATTGGTCGGATCGAATCCGAGGACTTCGGCGGGGCCTTGGGTGGAGTGAACCAAAGGTCCCGGACGAGATCATGATCCGGGGTTTCGGGTCATCAATCCGCCACCACGGTCGCTTGAGTCCTGGCAGCAACATCACCACAGGGTGGGGCTATTCCACATCTGTAAGCCGGAACACCCATGCCGCTGTCACGAGTTCTGGTGCTAGCGGTTTATCCACGGTGGCCATAGCTTTGAGGTATCCGCAACGAACGACGCCAATGCGATGGTGTGCGCCTACAGAAACGCGCACCTGAAGAGAGCCAGGTGAATACGTGAGCACACACTGATCCGAGTCAAGACAATTGATATTTGTTCCCCCGTCACTGCTGTCTGGCAAACCTCCCGCGTCCAATTTTGAGTACAATCCAATATCTAGAACCTCCGGGGGAATATCGGATGAAATCACAATGGTGAGCGATGTTCCTGATGCCGGTAAAGGTGTTATAGGTACCAGTGTGAGATCTGTAAAGTTTAAGTGGACAGGTTTATCATCGGTGATCCAGTTGAGTTGAGAGAGTGCAATAACAGTGCCGTCGATTGTCACAGAGGGAACGATGTTCGGCGCGGAGATCAACTCGGTGAAAATTTCCGATGAGGGTTCGACCGGGGGAACATTCTGCTGTGCAGAACACCCGGTCGTTCCCACTGACAGGAAAATCAAACCTTTTGCTATGCCGCGCAATAATGTCGATCGACGGCGACCGTGAACTAGCATCCAAATCTCTGTACGGAACTCTGGTTGGAAGCTCTGTATGCCCTTCCGCTCTCAACGGAGTAATGTCTTGATGAACCAAAAAAGCTATTGATATCACTTGTCGAGCAAGGATAATGAGGTGTTGCGTCTTTTGAGTTGTTCGCCCATTTCCTCGAGGGAGAGCCGCCACGGAGCAAATTCCACCCCCACCACTGCTGATTCCAAAGTTCGGTAGTTACGCCGATTTCCTCGACACTGCGCGAGCATTTTGTGCGGCCATGAACCGAGGAGTTGGAACCGGACTTGTGGGCATAATCCGTCTTTCCCACACAGCGAGCCGGACTAGCTCTCACCGACACCTGTTGAGCTTTTATCCTCAGTGGGGCCGGTGACTCACCAGGAGCTAGCGGTACCCCAGCGGATACTTCCAGTGACATCTCAGTGGATGTTTCGGGGTCAGCGGCCGATCTTGCCCGGTGTTTCATAGTGTGAGTTCCCCCTCCAACGGCCCAGCCTCGTCGCTACGCGCGCACCCTGACGCTATTCAGTACGAGATCGGCCAGGGCGACGGCGGCTCCTCGCCGCTGCGCGCACCCTGACGCTATCACACGAGTGGACACAGAGCGTCCACGCCGTGTTCAAATCTGAAACGCAACACTGTGGTGATGCGATCAACGATAGGCTGGGGAACCAGCGACTGTGATCCGGCCATCACCGGGGAGTTTTCGGAAGAGCGCGCGGCGGGCCACGGCCCGACGGGCAGGTAGAACCGAACGGGAGAGCCCGTCATAGCCCACGAATGAGCGGCCCGGGGAGAGATCCCGGGGCAAGCGAGGTGGTACCGCGGAGTGACCGGAACTGGCACCCCGTCCTCGTGACGGCACGGTTGTCACACGACACCCACATCACAAGGAGCCAGCGTGTACCCCCGCACCCCAGGTGACGGCACGTTCGATGAGAGCACTGCGACAACCGGCCCCGCTGCGGCAGCCGAATCCACCGCCCCGGAACTCGCAGCTCCCGTCAACGGTGCGAAAGCGTCCAGCACCCACATTCCNGCATCTCCCAACTTCCCGGTGATTGAGCGGGAGATCCTTGCATTCTGGAAACGTGATGCCACGTTTGACGCATCCATCGCCCGGCGCGAGGGTGCACCGGAGTGGGTGTTCTACGACGGCCCCCCCTTCGCGAACGGCCTACCGCACTACGGTCACCTGCTCACCGGTTATGCGAAAGATGTATTTCCTCGGTTTCAAACCATGCGCGGCAAGCAGGNGCACCGTCGGTTTGGGTGGGACACACACGGCCTGCCCGCTGAGCTTGAAGCAGAGCGGCAACTCGGCCTGACCGATAAAAGCCAGATTGAGACAATGGGACTTGCAGCTTTCAACACTGCGGCCCGCGACTCGGTGCTGAAATACACGAAAGAGTGGGAGAGGTATGTCACCCGCCAGGCCCGGTGGGTTGACTTCGAAAACGACTACAAAACCCTTGATATCACATTCATGGAGTCCGTCATCTGGGCATTCAAGTCGCTATACGACAAAGGCTTTGCCTACGAGGGATATCGGGTACTGCCGTATTGCTGGCGCGATCAGACTCCGTTGAGTAACCACGAACTGCGAATGGACGACGACGTGTACAAAATGCGTCAGGACCAAGCCGTGACGGTTGCGTTTCCGCTCACCGGTGAGGCCGCTGAACACACCGGGCTCCTGGGGGTTTCGGCGCTTGCGTGGACGACAACCCCGTGGACACTGCCCACCAATTTCGCTCTCGCGGTGGGCCCGAACATCGAGTACGTTGTTGTTCCGGTCGGCCCGGTGCAACCCCAGAACGACTCATACCGGGAACGGAATATCTCCTTGCCGCGGCACGTCTGGTCGGCTACGCGAAGGAACTTGGCTACGAGTCACCGGCTGCCGCGACCGCCGCGGTGACCCGAACACTGCGTGGCTCCGAACTCACCGGTATCCGGTACGAACCAGTTTTCGACTACTACTGCAATAACGAGGGGCTCGAAAACGCTTGGCGTATCCTCGCCGCTGACTACGTGACGGCCGAGGACGGCACGGGCATCGTGCACCAAGCCCCTGCCTACGGTGAGGAGGATCAGAAGATCGGCGACGCCGCAGGCATCCCGGTCATTGTCTCGCTTGATGAGGGGGGGCGGTTTTTGCCAGAGGTCACGGATGTCGCGGGACAGCTCTGGTTTGAGGCGAACAAGCCACTCACGCAGCTCATAAGGCAGAAAGCTCGTCTCATCCGACAGGCGAGTTTTGAACACTCCTACCCGCACTGCTGGCGCTGTCGCAACCCGCTCATCTATCGAGCGGTGACGAGTTGGTTTGTGCGGGTGACGCAGATCCGCGACCGGATGGTGGAACTTAACCAGCAGATCACGTGGGTGCCCGAAAACGTGAAAAACGGACAGTTTGGCACATGGCTGCAGGGNGCACGCGACTGGTCGATTAGCCGTAACCGGTATTGGGGATCGCCCATCCCGGTGTGGAAAAGCGATGATCCGGAGCATCCCCGTATTGATGTGTACGGATCACTCGGAGAGCTTGAACGTGATTTTGGGCGATTGCCGCGCAATGCCGACGGTGAACCCGACCTGCACCGTCCCTATGTCGATGATCTGACGCGGCCCAATCCCGACGACCCAACCGGTCGTTCGACCATGCGCCGTGTGNCCGACGTGCTCGATGTGTGGTTTGATTCTGGCTCGATGCCGTACGCGCAAGTGCACTACCCGTTCGAAAACCGCGAGTGGTTCGACACCCACAATCCGGCGGACTTTATCGTCGAGTACATCGGACAAACCCGCGGCTGGTTCTACATGATGCACGTGCTCTCCACCGCGCTGTTTGACCGACCGGCGTTCCAGAGCGTCGTCAGCCACGGCATTGTGCTTGGCTCCGACGGCCAGAAAATGTCCAAGTCACTGCGCAACTACCCGGATGTCGCCGAGGTGTTCGATCGCGACGGTTCCGACGCTATGCGGTGGTTTCTCATGTCGAGCTCAGTGCTGCGTGGCGGAAATCTCATCGTCACCGAGGAGGGGATCCGAGAGGGAGTGCGGCAGTTTCTGCTGCCGCTGTGGAGCACATGGTACTTCTTCTCGCTCTACGCCAACACCGCCTGTGTGGGCGGATATACGGCGCGGCGTCGAGTTGACTCGAGCGATGTGTTAGACCGGTACATTCTCGCCAAGCTGCACGATCTGGTTGAGGCGCTTACCCAGGATCTGGACGACTGTGATTCACCGCTCGGGGCGCAAAAACTGCGCGATTTCGCTGATGTGCTCACAAACTGGTACGTCCGACGCTCGCGAGCCCGATTCTGGGGCGGAGTGGATGGTGCTGCGGTGCCCAACTCCGACGGGGCAGCGGCGTTCGACACGCTGTACACGGTGCTTGAAACGCTGTGCCGCCTCGCCGCCCCGATGCTTCCGCTCATCACCGAAAAAGTGTGGCAAGGGCTCACCGGGAAGCGGAGTGTGCACCTGACTGACTGGCCTGAGGCATCCGAATTTCCCGCGAGTCCCGGTCTTGTCGCCGCCATGGATCGGGTACGCGAGGTGAGCAGCGTTGCGCTCGCGCTGCGTAAAAAGGCGGGCAAACGCGTGCGGCTGCCGCTGGCATCCCTCACCGTGTGGTGGCGGATGTCGCGGTGCTCGACCCGTTCGTTGCGATTCTGCGCGAGGAGCTTAACGTGAAGACGGTGACGATCGCACCGCTTACCGCGACCAGCGCGGAGGAACACGGGGTGACCAAGCGACTCACCGTCAATGCTCGCGCGGCGGGACCACGACTGGGCGGCGATGTGCAGCGGGTCATCCAGGCCGCACGGGCGGGGGAATGGCACGCGAGCGGTGATACGGTCACGGTCGGTGGAATAACCCTACTTTCCTCCGAGTATGACCTCGTGTTGGAGGTTGCCGAGCCGGCAGGTGCTCTCAGACCAGCAGCGGGTACTACCGGAACAATCGCGGGCCTTGGCAGACCAACCGCCAGCACTGCCGAGTCGGCAGCGGGTGCTGCCCGACCGGCGGCGGGCGCGGTCGGCCTCTTAGCGGACGGCGGGTTTGTGCTCCTTGACACTCATCCGTCACCGCACCTCGAAGCTGAGGGTTTGGCCCGCGATGTCGTCCGTGTCGTGCAGGAGGCCCGCAAGCAGGCGGGGCTTGAGGTGAGTGATCGGATCACCCTCACCCTCACGCTCGACCCGGCGGGTGCCGAAGCAGCAGGGGCGTTCCGTGAACTCATCGCTGCAGAAACGCTCGCCACAACAGTGACGGTGCTCAGCGAGGCATCCTTCACGGGTGCGACCGTGAATGACCGGAAAGACCGGGATGCCCGCAGGGTGGGCGAGAGTTCGCTTGTTGTCGTTACGCTAGAGGCGCGATGAATGCTGACTCGAACATCCCGGAGAGCCGTGCGCTGCGCCATCGTGACGCGGCACACGGTGTCTACGAGGACCTTCGGCAGCGGCTGAGCGAGGGGTCGCCCCAACCTCGACTCGCGCCGACCCGCCGCGCTGTTGAGATACTCGGAGATCCACACCTGGTGGCTCCGGTGATCCACCTCACCGGCACCAACGGCAAGACCTCGACGAGTCGAATGATTGAGAGTCTGCTGCGCGCGACAGGGCTGCGCACGGGAATGCTCACGAGTCCGCACCTGCTCTACTTCACGGAGCGAATCTGTATTGACGGTGAGCCCATTGCCGATGAGGCGATCGTTCGCAACTGGGCGGAAGTGAAACCGATTATTGGTCTTGTCGACGCGGAACTGCGCGCCACCGACGAATTACCACTGACTTTTTTTGAGGCGCTCACGGTGCTGGCTTTTGCCTGTTTTGCGGATGCCCCGGTCGATGTCATGGTGCTGGAAGTGGGGATGGGTGGGGAATGGGATGCCACAAACGTCGCCGATGGTCAGGTTGCTGTGTTCACACCGATTGCAATCGACCACGTTGATCGGCTCGGGAGTACGGTTACCGAGATCGCACGCACTAAGTCGGGAATCATTAAGCCCGCTGCTGCCGTTGTATCTGCCGCGCAAACCGTCGAGGCACTCGCCGTGCTGCAAGAAGCTGCAGACCTGCGTGAGGCGCACCTGCGGCTGGCCGACATCGATTTTGCGGTGAGCTCGAGTGAACCTGCGCCGGAGGGTATCCGGCTGACCGTTCGCGGGATCGCGACAGATTACCCCGACCTTGTGCTGCCGTTGCACGGGAGTCATCAAGCGCAGAATGCGGCTCTTGCCGTGGCGGCCGTGGAGGCGTTCATCGGCGATGGTCGGGTGCCGTTGGCGACCGAGATTGTCGAGACCGGACTAGCGACCGCGACATCCCCCGGCCGGTTGCAGCGCCTGAGCCGGTCACCGCTAACCCTGGTCGATGTTGCGCACAATCCGCACGGTATTGCTGCCCTGCTCGCGGCGTTGGCCGACTACCCCGGGGNGGATGAGTTTGCGCTTGTCTGCGGGGTGCTCGCCGATAAGGACTGGGATGGGATGGCGCGGCTACTCGCACCGGCTGCCGCGCGGTTTTTTGTGACGAACCCGACCTCTGATCGCTCGTTGGCCCCACCTCTTTTTGCCACGGCATTGCGCACCCACGGTGCACACCGTGTCGATACTGTTCCGGAAGCACATGACGCGCTGAACGCTGCCCGTGACTGGGCGAGCGCCGCGCCGCGCCGCGCCGTCGTGGTGACCGGATCAGTCGTGCTTGTAGGCGACGTGATGGCGAGCGCACATGCCTGAATTTGTTCCGTCGAACACATCGAATTCGCCGCTTGAACCCGGCTTGTCGAGCGCAACCGTGCCCTCACCAGAATCACCGCATACCCCGCGGCCGACTGTTCGACGACGTCTCGCCGGGATCGTGCTCGGGTGCGAACTCATCATCGTCTTTCTTGCGGCACTGGTTGTGTGGGGACTCGCGCGCGACACGGATACGGGTGGCATTCCGGCCTGGTGGAACCTCGTCGCCGGTGGCATCCTCATCGCTCTCATTACCGTGACGCTCGGGATGCTCCGCTACCGCTGGGCGTTTATCGCAGGCTGGAGCGTGCAGGCTCTCATTGTCACCGCCGGGGTGCTCAACCCCGCCATGTACGTTGTTGGTGCTCTCTTTGGCGGACTGTGGTGGTATTGCATGGTCGCCGGGGCGCGCATCGACCACTCTGTGATTGAGGTTGCTACATCCGATCTCGACCGTGAATTCCCTGTTTGATCGTTCATCCCGAAAGGAATCTCAATGACCGTCACCACTGAGGAAACCCTCATTCTCGTCAAACCCGACGGTGTTGTGCGCGGGCTCACCGGCGAGATACTCCGCCGCATTGAGGCCAGGGGTTACCGGCTCGTTAATATCCGCCTCGTGCAGGCCAACCGCTCACTGCTTGCGCAACACTATGCCGAACACGAGGGCAAGCCCTTCTACGAGCCGCTCATCGAATTTATGCAGTCTGGCCCGGTTGTTGCGATTCGGGTGGCGGGCAACCGCGTGATTGAGGGGTGTCGTGCGCTTGCGGGTGCGACCGATCCCACGGCGGCAGCCCCCGGCACAATCCGCGGCGATCTCGCACGCGACTGGGGTCTCAAGGTGCAGCAGAACCTCGTACACGGTTCAGACTCACCCGAGTCGGCCGCGCGCGAACTCGCACTCTGGTTCGGGTAACCCACCAACTTGTGAGAGCGTCACGTAAGCGCGCTACAGTCCCCACGCATTCCGCAGATCCAACAAAAGCCGCGGGATCGCGTTCATCTGAAGCTGTGCGATGAGGATGACGATGACGTAGCAGACCAGCGTGATGAGCGGCACCCAACCATAGAGCCGTGTTGCCACCTGTTTCACCGGATTGGGGGCGGCGATGATGCCATCCCGAAGATTGCGCAGCGTCACCATCCAGAACGTGGGGATCGTGACGGACCACGTCAGCATGCACCACGGGCAGAGCACGTCAAGTGAGAAAATGCTCTGGTAGATGAGCCATCCGACGAACACAAGGGCTCCGAGTGCGCCGACGTTGAGTCCTGCCCAGAACCAGCGAGGGAAGTGCACTCCGCCGAGCAGCGCCACACCGATCGTGATGACGACGGGCCAGGCCATGAGGCCGATAAAGCTGTTAGCGAACCCGAAAACGGAACCCTGCCACGAGTCGAGATTTGTCGAACACTTTACGAGCACCCCGATGTTGCAGCCTAGGGGGTCTGTCGGGTTCTTGAGGAGCGCGATTTTTTCGTTCGAAAGTGCGAACGCGGCGAGCAGTCCGAGTGCTCCAAAGATAACAAGAAACAGTGCAAATACGCGCGTGCGCGCCGTGGTGATCGTGGTCGACATGCGGCCATCCTTACACAGGCCTGCCAGCAAACCGGTGTGCAGCATGCGATAATTAGAGAACTGCCTCGGCCGCGACCGAGGTCATCAAGAGGATTTGGCGGCGCGCAGCACCGCAGAAGGGCGATCACGCAGATCGCAAAATGTGGCGACTACGGCAAACCTGCCGGTCGCGGAATCAAGGAATTGACGGTCAGCACGGTGCCAGACATCGGATCGTCCGAGAGACAGAACTGGATGGCGGCGCGGNCGCGCATCCACATGGGAGTGCACCAGCAGTGGTGGAGAACAAGAGCACTAAAAAACTAAACGACGACAACACACCGGGCACAAAGAAACGGGTGGGACTGTTTGGGCGCCGCTCACGGGCAACAGGCGAGCAGCCCATTGGCATTGACGAAGTACCGGCCGTTGAGACGAGCGTGCCGGCAATAGAGAGTCGAGCAACAACCGAATCACGGGATGCCTCGGATGTTTCAGCTCCGGTGGCACCCCGCAAACGAGGGAGTGCACTGACGCGGACCAAACCCGTCGAAAAACGAACCAAACCCGTTGAAACACGGATCGAACCCGTCGAAACGAACCAAACCCGTTGAAACACGGATCGAACCCGTCGAATTACCGCCAACCGGGTTGGCACCGGCATCCCTCGATTCTGCGCTAACCCACCCTGTGTCGGCGGAAGCTTCGGGTGGTGGGGCTGTTCAGCTCGGAGGTGAGCCAGCCCACCCGGCATCGGGGAAAACTCCATCGCAGACACCGATCATCCCTGAATTTCTTACCCACCTCACGACCACATCGCTCGTATTTCATGCACCGCCGACGCTTGCACCCCTACCGGAAGCTACGGTTCCGAGCGAGTCGGGTGAGAACCCTGAAACATCCACAGTAACCCGTCGCCGTACGCGCCGCCGTAGCACTGAACCGAGCACTGAACCGACCGGTGATGAGCGCACTCAGACGACCGTGCGCGTGCGCACACCACGCCCCATTGACCAGATCACCGAACCGCAACGTGTCAAGGGATCGACCCGACTCGAGGCGAAGAAACAGCGCCGCCGGGATGGCCGCGACTCGGGACGCCGCCGCACGGTTGTGACGGAGTCAGAGTTCCAGGCACGCCGTGATTCGGTAAATCGGGCAATGGTGGTGCGCGACAGGGGCGGGCGCATCCAGATTGGGGTGCTTGAAGACGACGTGCTCGTCGAACACTACGTGGCGCGTAATCAAGAGGCATCCCTCATCGGAAATGTGTACCTCGGTCGTGTGCAAAATGTGCTACCGAGCATGGAGGCTGCGTTTGTTGACATCGGTAAGGGCCGAAATGCCGTGCTCTACTCCGGTGAAGTTGACTGGGATGCCGCGGCGGAAGTCGGCGAGAAAAACCAGCCGCGCAAGATCGAGGTAGCGCTCAAGCCCGGCGATAAGGTGCTTGTGCAGGTAACGAAAGATCCGGTCGGACACAAGGGTGCACGACTGACAAGCCAGGTGTCACTGCCCGGTCGGTATCTCGTGTACGTACCGAATGGTGCGGTAAGTGGCATTAGCCGCAAACTGCCCGACACCGAACGGGCGCGCCTGAAGAAGGTTCTCAAAGAGAGCCTGCCGGAAAATGTGGGCGTCATCGTCCGCACAGCGGCCGAGGGAGCGAGCGAGGAACAGCTTACCTACGATGTCACGCGGCTTGTCTCGCAGTGGGATGAAATTTCTGCGCAGTTGGAGCGGGCGCAAGCCCCCGCCCTGCTGCACTCGGAACCCGATCTGCTCATCAAGATCATTCGGGATATTTTCAACGAAGACTTCCACCGCCTCGTCGTTGAGGGTGACCAAGCGCGTGCCACGATCGAAAAGTATCTCGAAGCGGTGGCACCAGATCTCGTGTCACGGGTTGAACGGTATTCGGGTGAGCACGATTCATTTGANGAGTTTCGGGTCTCGGAGCAGATCGATAAAGCGCTCGAGCGAAAGGTGTGGTTACCCTCGGGCGGGTCGCTCGTCATTGATCGCACCGAGGCGATGACCGTCGTCGACGTCAACACCGGAAAGTTCGTTGGTTCAGGCGGCAATCTGGAAGAGACCGTCACTCGTAACAACCTTGAAGCCGCAGAAGAGATCGTGCGCCAGCTTCGACTGCGCGACATTGGTGGCATCAT
>G312J29652_10000369_pt1 | contig 10687 bp, 9 predicted proteins | sample EareggfetidaYelm_FD_29652 | JGI IMG/M metagenome (IMG submission 29652) | reverse complement strand
CAAAGCCAGCCTTGTTTGCGCATGGCAAGGATCAGCTCCATTACATAAGTGCTCCGCTCCCCGTCCACCACCTTCTCTTTAATGTTGAGAATAAAAGTTCCTGTGGGTTTGAGAACCCTCAAAAGTTGTTCGGAAATAATGGGTTATAATGCCTCTTCGCGGACATTGGGGACGGAGGGGTACAAGGGACGCTTGGGGCACAGGGCATCCCGGGGGGAACGCGGGCTTGTGGGTTTTATCATTAACCATTAATGATGCCCTTCTTGTGGTGACGGAGGGAATTGAACCCCCGACACAAGGATTTTCAGTCCTATGCTCTACCAACTGAGCTACGTCACCTTTTTCAATCAGAGATGCAAAAGTATGGAATAAATATTTGTTACCAAAACCTATTCCCGTATTTTCGCGTCAAAATGATTTCACAGTTGCTTTTTGCCCTTCTCTTCGCCGCCGCCTTATGGCTTATTGTTAAACGCATAAAGACCATACAGGCGACTATTAACCTCGGAAGACCGTTGAAAATCGAGCCTTCGGCCAAGCGTTGGAAGCAAATGGCGCTCATTGCGCTGGGGCAGGGGAAAATGTTTAAAAAGCCTGTTCCTGCGCTCCTTCACCTGATTGTTTACTTAGGTTTTATTATAGTCAACATCGAATTGGCAGAGATTTTATGGGATGGTTTCTTCGGCGCTCATAGAATTGCCCGATCCTGGCTTGGCAACGGGTTTTATGCTTTTGTCGTCAATTTTTGCGAATTTTCGGCTGTGGCCGTGGTGCTTGCCTGTACCCTGTTTTTGGTCAGGCGAAATATTCTGCGAATTGAAAGATTTCGCTCTCATGACCTAAAAAAGAAGCCTTTCCTGGACGGAAACATTATTTTGTTTTTCGAAATTGCCCTCATGGTCATCTTCCTCGTCATGAATGCCGCCGACAGCCTCCTTTCTGAAAATCAAGAACTTTCCCGCGGATACTTTTTCAGTTCAGCCATGCAGCCCATGCTTTGCGGATTTTCGCGGTCGAGCCTGCTTGCAATAGAGCGCGGCGCTTGGTGGCTTCACATCCTCGGCATTTTGGGCTTTGCGCTTTACGTCACCTATTCCAAACACCTTCACATCGTCCTCGCATTCCCCAATACTTATTTTGCGAATACGGAGCGCGGCAATCTCTCCCCTATGCCGACGGTGACGAATGAAGTGAAATCCATGTTTGGACTTCCTTCCGAAACGACAGAAGCCCCTCCCCGTTTTGGGGCAAAAGACGTGACCGACTTGGCGTGGACTCACCTTCTCGCGGCTTATAGTTGCACCGAGTGCGGAAGATGTTCGGCTCAATGTCCCGCCACGGCGACGGGGAAAAAACTTTCGCCGCGCCGCATCATGATGGCCACGCGCGATCGCCTGGAGGACATTGCCGCATCGTCCGTGGACAACGGCAAAACGCTGCTCCATGATTTTATTTCCAAAGAAGAATTGAATGCCTGCACCACGTGCCACGCCTGTGCGGAGGCTTGNCCTGTGCTTATCAATCCGATGGACATTATTTTGGAAATGCGCCGCTTCGTGGCTATGGAGGAAGCCGCCTCGCCGCAGGCATGGAATATGATGTTTCAAAATATCGAAACCAATTTCGCGCCGTGGAAATTTCCCGCCGCCGACCGTTTTAAACTTGACTAGAATGGAAAAACCGATTACCATGGCCGAAGCGCCCGGCGACATTGACATCCTGTTTTGGATAGGTTGCGCGGGCTCTTTCGACGAGCGCGCCAAAAAAGTTACGCGCGCGGTCATCACCCTGCTTCAAGCCGCGCAAGTGAATTTTGCGGTCTTGGGCGAAGAAGAAAAATGCACCGGCGACCCCGCCCGTCGCGCGGGAAATGAATTTCTTTTCCAAGTGCAAGCCATCGCCAACATTGAAACGCTGAATAATTATCGCATCAAAAAAATCCTCACCGCTTGTCCGCATTGTTTCAACTCGTTGAAGAACGAATATTCGGCCTTGGGCGGAAAATACGAAGTGGTACACCACACCGTTTTCTTGCAGCAATTGGCAGAAGAAGGGAAGCTGAAATTGAAGAAACAAAACCACGGCATTGTCTTTCACGATTCGTGCTATTTGGGGCGCGTCAATAACATTTATGAGCCGCCGCGCCGTCTTTTGAACCAAGTAGGTTCGCTGATAGAAATGAAGCGTAACCGAGCGAACGGGATGTGTTGCGGGGCGGGCGGCGCCCAACTGTTTAAAGAAGCCGAAAAAGGCAATAAAGAAATTTCGACTGACCGCGCAGAAGAAGCCCTTGACACAAAAGCCGCCACTATTGCCGTGGCCTGCCCCTTCTGTCTGACAATGATGACCGACGGGGTGAAAAAAAAGGATGCCCGCACCACAGTAAAAGACATTGCCGAACTGATGGCAGAGGCTTTGGCTGACTAAAACAAGGTTCAATGAAGAATATAAAAGCATACCGATTATCGGGACTTGCAGGATGCAACATATCGACCGAGTCGCAAGCGCCTCGTCAGGCATTGCGACAAGTTTTTTGTGCCTGCCCCTTGCTTCTGACTAATATTTGGATTTGTCATTGAAAATGAGGCGGTTGAAAGTTATAGCCCGAAAGGTTTTTAATGCGTATGGAAACCAAGCCAAGGAGGGGAAAATATGCCCCTTTGGGGTGAGCCGCATACGGTGTGTTGTTTTCTATAATTATCAAATCCCTTTGGGGTTACCGTTAGCCGAAGAAGTCAAGCCAGATCGGAGCAGGGAAGATTTTCTATTGATGTTATTTAGCAAGCTCTAATTACTGCGCTAACAAAGGAAATCCGCTTACCTCTAAAAACAAAATTGACCTACCCTTACCCTAAGTTCTGCTTTCACAGAACAACGCCATGAAGGCGACGTTCAAGCACGGCAAATCAATTTTTAACGACACAAAGATACTGTTTTTCCTTTGATCCTAAAGATTAGGAAATTTATTTTTCTTGGGGCTTGCAGGGTGTACGCGAAAACATTACCCGCATCGCAAATTCCCGCTCGGAATTGTAACAAATAAAAGCAAAATTGACCTACCCTTACCCTAAGTTCTGCTTGTGCAAAACAACGACATGAAGTCGACCTTCAAGCACGGTAAGTCAATTTTTAAAGGCACAAAGATACTGTTTTTCCCTGTTTGTCCTAAAGATCAGGAAATTTATTTAGCCCCCTCCCCTAGCAAGCCTTCTCCAAACCCCGACGCCCCGACATAAAACTTTACGGAGAATTTGAATCCGAAAAACAAGCTTTAACCGCAAGCGTAAAAAACACACTCCTTGGGCATTGCAAAACAAAGGCTTAAAAACGAGGGGCTTCTCACCCCTCGCCGACAGATTGCGCCCTTTTCGGGGTTTCGCAATAATTTCCTCTTGTTTTTAATAACTGCTAACCATTAATTTTTGCCTTGTTGTGTGGGGCAATGCTTAATAATAGGTTACTGAAAGCCTAAGATTTTTCGGTTTTGTTGCGCATCGACGGGCGCGCCCCCGGCAAAGTCGTCAAACGATTTTTCGGTTACTCGAATGATGTGGTCGGCAATAAACGCGGCCCCTTCGCGGGCGCCGTCTTCGGGATGTTTCAAACAACATTCCCACTCCATCACTGCCCATCCGTCGTAGTCGTATTCGGTGAGTTTGGAGAANATAGTTTTGAAATCAATTTGCCCGTCGCCCGGCGAGCGGTAACGTCCGGCCCTGTTCATCCAACTTTGATACCCCCCAAAAGTGCCTTGCTTGCCTGTGGCNTTAAACTCGGCGTCTTTCACGTGAAAGGCTTTTATGCGCTCGTGATAGTGGTCGATGTATTTAATATAGTCCAACTGTTGCAACACAAAGTGAGAAGGGTCGTACAGCAAACAAGCGCGCGGGTGTTGATTGACTTCCTCCAAAAATAATTCGTAGGTAATTCCGTCGAACAAATCTTCGCCGGGGTGAATTTCGTAGCACACATTCACGCCACATTCATCGAAGTAGTTCAAAATAGGGAGCCATCGTTTTCCCAGCTCTTTAAAACCTTCCTCTACCAATCCGGCCGGACGTTGAGGCCACGGATGAAACAAGTGCCACATGAGCGCGCCGCTGAAAGTGGGGTGCGCGGTCAGCCCCATATTTTGAGAGGCTTTAGCCCCGTACTTCAATTGTTGAACCGCCCATTCGGTGCGGGCTTTTGGATTTTTACGAAGGGCTTCGGGGGCAAAGGAGTCGAATAAGTCATCGTAAGCAGGATGCACGGCTACTAATTGTCCCTGCAAGTGGGTGGATAATTCGGAAATCTGCAACCCGCAAGACTGTACCGTTCCTTTTATCTCCTCGGCGTATGTTTTGCTCTCCGCCGCTTTTTTTANATCCAAACAACGCCCGTCCCAAGCAGGAAGCTGGACGGCTTTAAAACCTNAATTTTTTNCCCATCCGCAAATTTCTTTCAACGAATGGAAAGGCGGTTTATCGTCTAAAAATTGAGCCAGAAAAACGCCGGGTCCTTGAATAGTTTTCATATTTGTTTTATTTAAAGTGTCGGTACTGAATGCGCTGTCCATTTCTCTTTTGAGAGAGCGCTTTTCACCACGGTATCAATAAGCGCCATTCCCCGAATGCCGTCGTCCACGCCGGGGAAATCCATGGCTTCGGGGGGCGCTTGCCTTCCTTCTAACTTGGCGGAAAGCGCCGCGGCAAAATTTTTATAAATATTGCCAAAGGCTTCCAGATAGCCTTCGGGATGTCCTGATGGCGTCCGACAGTTGGCGAGGGCATGCGAGGAAAGCCATCCCGTGAAATTGCTGCCCGCGCGCCATACTTCCATGGGTTTATCGAGCCACTTAAGCGTTAACGTATTGGGTTCCATTTGATGCCATTCCAAGCCTCCTTTCTCGCCATATACTCTGATTGCCAAAGCGTTCTCTTCGCCTGCGGCTATTTGAGTGGCGACCAATACCCCCGAAGCCCCGTTGTTAAATTGCAAGAACACATTGGCGTCGTCGTCGAGCATTCGCCCTTCCGCCACCGTATTGAGCACGGCGCATACCTGGCTTATTTGCAATCCTGAAATGTATTCGGCCAAGTGAGCCGCATGAGTGCCTATGTCGCCCATGCAGCCGACCTTTCCCGATTTTTTGGGATCCGTGCGCCACGCGGCCTGCACATTGCCTTCGCGTTCAATCAAGCGGCTCAGCCAGCCTTGCGGATATTCGACATGAATTTTTCTTATTTTTCCAAACACCCCTTCTTTTGCCAAGCGCCGCGCCTGTTTCACCATCGGATAACCGGAGTAGGTATGCGTTAAACACAATAGCAGTCCTGTTTCCTGCACTTTCTTTTTTAATTGCAAGGCTTCCTCTGTAGAAATGGTGATGGGCTTGTCGATGACGACGTGAAATCCCAAACTCAAGGCTTTCATAGCCGGCGCAAAGTGAGCCGAGTTGGGAGTGCATATCGACACAAAGTCTATTCGCTTATCGGCAGGCAAGGCGCTTTCTTTTTCCAGCATGTCGTCGAAGGAGAGATAGACTCGGTCTTTTGGCAAAAATAATTCTTCGCCCGAAGCGGCGGCAATTTCGGGACGAGAACTCAACGCGCCGCATACGAGTTCAATTTTCCCGTCCATGTTGGCGGCTATACGGTGGATGCTCCCAATGAAAGCGCCTTGTCCGCCGCCAATCATGCCCATTCTTAATTTACGAGTTGTCATAAAAAGGATTAATAATTTTTTGATTTTAATATAACAATAATAATAGCGTACCTATCAATGGCAAATGTTCAAAAAAAAATCCGTTTTTAAAAATCAAATTTTGGGTCGAGAGGCCAAGTCGAGTTGCCTAATAATTTCCCGCCAATTTATTTTTGTCGGTCAGGGTTAAATTTTATTTATTTTTGTTAAAAAATTGAATCGCAGGTTTATGAAAGTTCTTTTAATTGCCCCGCATACGGACGACGTCGAATTGGGATGCGGCGGCACCATGGCGCGATTGCTCGATGAAAAAAATGAATTGTTTTATGCGGCGCTGTCCGATTGCAAAAAATCAATACCGTCGGGTCTGCCCGACGATACGTTGCAAAAAGAACTGTACTTATCTGCCAAAACGTTAGGACTGCCTTCTTCTCATGTCAGGCTGTATGACTATGAAGTGCGAGAGTTCGGCGATTATCGCCAACAAATATTAGACGATTTTTTACGGTTGAAGAAGGAAATTGCTCCTGACTTGGTATTTGTGCCCGCCGCCGGGGACATTCATCAAGACCATGGAGTGGTAACCAATGAAGCGTTGCGAGCCTTCAAGTTTACTTCTATATTGGGATATGAGTTGCCATGGAATAACGTCATTTTTAAATCTAATTGTTTTTATAAATTGGAGGAAAAACATTTGGCTAAAAAAATGGAGTGTTTAAAGCAGTACCACTCGCAACAGCATCGTCCTTATTTCAATCATGAAGTAATCTATGGTTTGGCAAAGTTGAGAGGAACGCAAAGCCAGGCCTTGTGGGCGGAATCTTTTGAAATCATACGATGGATACAGTAACACTCGAACAAATCATCGGCAAACTTCCGCCCGTTCAAACTATAGGGGATTTGCAAAGCCGAACCACAGCCGTTAAGAGCCTTGAGGACAAAACCTTTGACCGCTCCGCCATTGGCTGGTGCTCGGATAAGAACATATGCCTGCTTGACGCCATTCATCAGGGCACGGTAATTATCAGCGAAAATGCGCTCGACAAAACGGCATTGCGCCCCGCGGTGAATTATATTGTGGCGGTCAATCCCCGTTACTATTTTTTAAAAGTAATTCAGACCTTCTTCAATCCCGATTTGCCAAAGCAAGGATATATCAGTCCCTCGGCCATAGTGAGCCGCGACGCGATAATAGACCGGGACACGGTTTTTATAGGCGACTATGTCGTAATAGAAAAAAACGTGCAAATAGGAAAGCGGGCGATCATCGATCATCATTCCGTGCTTAAAGCCTGCACGGTCATAGGCGACGATGTAAAAATAGGTTGCCACAACACAATAGGCGGCATAGGTTTTGGATATGAAAAAAACGAAAGCGGAATGTATGAACACATTCCGCATATAGGCAATGTGGTTTTAAAAAATGGCGCGGAAACAGGAAACCATGTCTGCATCGACAGAGCCGTGTTGGGTTCCACATTGATACATGAGAATGTAAAAATAGACAACTTGGTTCACATAGCGCACGGCGCAGAAATAGGAAAAAACACATTGGTAGTAGCCCATGCAATGATAGGCGGAAGCGCCAAAATAGGAAGCAATTGCTGGATAGCGCCTTCGGTTGCAATCATAAATAAGGCTGTTATCGGGAACGATGTTTTTGTGAGCATGGGCAGCGTGGTGGTGAAACCCGCGAAAGATAACGCCCGAATAGGAGGGTTTCCCGCAAGACCTTTGCAATAGCTTATGAAACAGGCGCTTGTCATTGTCTTTAGCGATTTAAAAAACGACGCCCGCATGCTCAGGCAAGTGCGGATGTTGCAGAGGAATTTTCAAGTTACGGCAGCGTGCTTTGGCATTCCTTCGGGGTTGGACGTGGCTTTTGTTAAGCTTCCGCATGTCCGACTCACGCTCATGAGGAAGATGCTGTTGGGGGCATTGTTGCAGATGCGCATTTTTCCATGGGCATATAGTATTTTTCATCCCTATAAAAAATTTATTCGTGCCCGACTGCAACATCGCAAATTTGATTTGGTCGTAGCCAATGACGCGGAAACATTGCCGCTTGCCATGAACTGGAAAGGCGCTAAAATCCTGTTCGACGCCCACGAATATGCCCCCTTGCAATTTGAAGGAAGTCGCCGATGGAAAATTTTCTTTTCGCCGTTCAACACGTGGCTTTGCAAAAAATATATTCCCCGCACAGACCGCATGATTACCGTTTGCGCGGGAGTTGCCGATGAATATGAAAAGAACTTTGGCAAGCGTCCCACGGTGATTACAAACGCGGCGCCTTTCAGCGACCGACCGATCCGACTGCCGCAGGAGAATAAAATAAAACTGGTGCATCACGGCATCGCAAATAAATTCCGCGGACTGACCGCGATGATCGAAATGACGGAGCTGCTGGACGACCGATTTACGCTGGATATGTATTTATTGCTCTCGTTGAACGCCTCGCAAAGCGCCAAACAATACCTGGAGGAATTAAAAACTAAAATTCAACATAACAGCAGAGTAAGAATATTGCCCCCCGTAAGCAATTCTGAATTAATTCCCGTCATCAGCCAATACGATGCGGGGATATTTATGCCTCCTCCGCTTAGTTTCAATGTGGCCAATACCTTGCCCAATAAGCTATTCGATTTTATCCAAGCGCGGCTGGCCGTGGCCATTTCCCCCCTCAAGGAAATGGTTCGCGTGACGGAAAAATATAATATCGGAATAATTGCCGATGATTTTTCAGCGCAAAATATGGCGGCTAAACTCAACGGTCTGACGCGCGAAAAACTGATAGAATACAAAAACAATACGGCGCAAGCGGCGCGCGAATTGAACGCCGAAAAAAATGAAGAAATTATGAGCGGCGTATTAAACGAATTGCTTTATTCCAACGAAAGATAAGGCTTCATTTTTTCAAACGCTTCATCCGTGACCAGAGGATTTTTCTTAAGCTCCTCCAACGAGGCGTAGTTCCCGTGTTGGCGGCGATAGGCGCAAATTTGCTGTGCTTTCTTATACCCGACGTAGGGATGCTGTCCCAATTCTTTTTCCGTCATGGAATTTATTTTTAAAAGCGCGGGCTTCAGCTTCCCGTCGACAAAAAATATTTTTTTGATTTTGTTAATAACGGACGAATCCAGTCCGTACACTTCGCTCAACTGATTGAGNCGCACAAATCCGCCTAACTTATTGCGGAATAGGATTATCCGANTGGACAGTTTGCTGCCGACTCCATATACTTTGCGCAGGTCTGCGGTGTCGCAAGCGTTGATGTCAATGCGCGGGAGCGGGGTATTTTTTTTGCCGAANGCGGCAGGCGGNGGAGGAGTTTTTTCTTTTGCGTATTTNGAATGTTTTGAAGCGGAGGGGAAGCTGTCGGGAAGCTGAATATAGGGTTTGAAGGCGGCGTATTGTTCAGGCTTCAGTCCGTAGATTTTCGACAAGTCATTTTTCACTTTAAATTTTCCGCCCTTATTTCTAAAGTTAATAATGCGGGCGGCGAGAAATTCGGGGAATCCGACTGAAATTAAATCCTCCTTGGCGGCGTTATTGGGATTGAAGGGACGAAGCGTTGCCGTGCCGGGGCTTGTGGGTTTCGCCTCTTTGGGGAGTTCTTCCGTCGGCCAAAGGGCTATTAAGCTGTCGAGCGCTTTCTTTTCTTCGGCATAATCTTGTTCCCGAGAGGTTAACCACCATTCGGCAAGCGGTTCTGAAAGAATGAGGGCAATAAGAAAGGCCGCCAAAACTAATAAACCGTTGGCCTCGCGATGAGAGACGCCAAAAAAATCGCGAATAGATTTTTTTAAGTTCACGGTCTGTTAGTCTTTGCNTGCAAGTNGGGTTAAGTCTGTTAAATGGTCGCGCAATATGGCGTTGCCTTTTCCCCTCGCGAGGCAAACCAGTCGATAGCCATCGCATAGCCATCCATCCCGAAGCCCGAAATAAGCCCGACGCATTTGGAAGTGATCAGACTTTTATGACGGTATTCTTCGCGTGCATAAATATTGGAAATATGAACCTCTACCACCGGCGCGGGTATGGCGGCAATGGCGTCGTGCAAGGCCACNGAGGTATGCGTATAGCCGGCGGCATTGAAAACAATTCCGTCCTGACTAAAACCGGCCTCATGGAGTTTGGTGATCAGCTCTCCTTCGATATTCGATTGGAAACAAGCAAGTTCAANCGTCGGAAATTTTTTTTTCAGCAAAAGAAAAAAAGTTTCAAAATCCGTATTTCCGTAAACGTCAGGTTCGCGTTTTCCAAGCAAGTTGAGGTTGGGTCCGTTGATAATTTGTATTTTCATTATAGCGTGGTGTTAGGCGAAAGGCATAATCCTCTCAAATCTAATAAGACGGAGGCAAAAGTCAAAATGGGCTTTCAATTTTTTTCTTTGCCGTCTGAAGAAACTCTGTTTTAGTCGGACTGCTTGCCTTTTCCCGCAACGGATTCTTTTCGGCGACTTTGTAAATTAAGGGCATGTTTGAACCTCTGATTTTGATATGCGTTGTTCCAAGTCGTCTGCCCGACATTAAACCATTTTCTCTTGCGTCAAAGAACTCATGCGAAACTTATTTCGCCCGGCGCCGCACAAGGTTTGCTAAATAATATCAATTTAATTTATTTAATCTAAAGCCTGAAAAAAAATCGCGTGAAGGAGAAATTGTTCAAAAAATCGCGTCCTGTATATGAAGGATGCCATTAGGATGAAAAGCCGCGGGCATCGGAACATATAACTAATTTTTTTACTATGGTATATTTTGTATAATCAAACGCATAGAAAAAGGCCGGCTATGTTGGAAGCCTCGCCGACCTTGTATTCCCCGACAGCCCAAAGCTAAGGAGGAGTGTTTTTGCCCAATCTTATTTTAGCAACAAAAACGTTTAGAACTATGAAAAACAATTATGGTAAGCAAAGATTCTGTGCTTGGCTTATGAAAGGATTAATACTGCAGCTTTTTCTTTTGCTCTCAATTTTTTCGGCGGCCGGCGTATTTCCGTC
>G312J29652_10000368_pt1 | contig 10692 bp, 7 predicted proteins | sample EareggfetidaYelm_FD_29652 | JGI IMG/M metagenome (IMG submission 29652) | reverse complement strand
TCCCCCTCTATGCTCTTTGGCTCCTTTTGGGGCTGTTCCGTCAAAAGCGCGGTTAGTCAAATACAAATATACTTTAATTTTCTTATGCCCGCGTCTGCAAAGCTACATTATTTTGAACACCGTCTATCGGTTTGCGGTCATTATTTATAGCAACCTAGTCGGACAACCCCAAAAAAGGAAGCCGCCGACTTGGTATTTCCCGCAGTACGCCTCTCCTTCGCCCGATAGCCCCGCAGAAACAAAATAATTGCTGAAAACTGCCCCTTTAACCCCTAATCATTACGCCTGAATCGCTAATGGTTGCGCCCCTTCGGTAATTTCCTGTGTCGCGCAACGGATTTCTTTTTGTATTTTGCGCCTCCAAATCAACGGCAAACGCATTTTATAATTTATACACCATATTCTATTCGACTAATTTAATGGACATTATTCACCTTCTTCCTGATTCGATTGCGAACCAAATTGCGGCGGGAGAGGTCGTGCAGCGGCCGTCCTCCGTGGTGAAGGAGTTAATTGAAAATTCTATCGACGCCAAAGCGACTTCCGTTACGCTTTTGGTGCGCGAGGCCGGCAGAGCCTTGTTGCAAGTGATGGACAACGGCAGCGGCATGAGCGAAACCGATGTGCGCATGAGTCTGGAGCGGCACGCGACCTCCAAAATAAAATCGGCGGACGACTTATTTGCCCTTCACACCATGGGCTTCCGCGGCGAGGCCTTGGCTTCCATTGCGGCGGTGGCGCAGGTAGAAATCAAGACGCGCACGGCGCACAGCGAAATCGGGACACGCCTCGCGGCGGAGGCCTCGGAAGTGAAAAAACAGGAACCGACCGCCTGCGAAAAAGGGACGAGCATTGCCGTGAAAAACCTGTTCTTCAATGTGCCTGCGCGAAGAAATTTTTTGAAATCCAATGCCCGCGAATACGACCATATTGTAGATGAGTTCATCCGACTCGCCATCGCTAATCCCGACATGGCATTCAAATTAATCAATGAAAAGGAAACCGTGTATGATTTGCCGCCTTCTAAGTTGAGTCAGCGCATCGTGAACTTACTCGGCAAACAATATCAGGATCAACTGGCGCCCTGCCAAGAAGAAACGACATGGATAAAAGTAACGGGATATATTGGCCGCCCTGAATCGGCACGCAAAAGCCGCGGCGGACAGTATATATTTGTCAACAAACGCTTTATTAAAAATTCCTCCTTAAGTTTTACCGTCCTGCGGGCTTATGAAGGATTGCTGGCCGAGAAAACCTATCCTTTCTACGTGCTCTTCATCGACATTGACCCGAAAAAAATCGACGTGAACGTTCACCCCACCAAAACAGAAATAAAGTTCGACGAAGAACGCGCCGTCACGGGCATGGTTTGGAGCGCCGTGAAGCGTGCTTTGGGGGTGGGCAATCTTTCTCCGTCGTTGGATTTTTCGGCGGATGTGAACTTGATGCAAAAATTTTCGCCCGAACAGCAACAAGCCGTTTATCGCGAACGGTTTCCTTCCGACCCTAATCAACCGCACTGGAAAAAACTATTCGACTCCCCCTTGACGGAACCCGAACAGCGTTTTGAAAGCAAAATAAATTCGCCTGAAGAAACCAACGACCCCTCGGCGCGTCCCACTTTTCAATGGCAGAATAAATATCTTGTGGTAGGCATGAAAGAGAAACTTCTCGTCATCGAACAGCAGTTGGCGAGCGAATGTATTTTATATGAAAAATATTTGCAGACCTTCGAAACCGGCGGAGCAAGCCAACAGTTGCTTTTTCCTATCACGGTTTCCCTGCCGCCTGCCGATTTTGCCTTGATGATGGAAATGCAAAAAGAATTGACGGTGGCAGGATTTCAATTAGAAGAATTTGGAAAATATTCGTTGCTCATTTCAGGGGTTCCCGTGGAGGCGTCAAGCGACGAGAAAGAATTGGTAGAGGGTTTGCTAGAGCAGTTCAAACAAAACCAATCTTTGCAGTTGCCTCTCAAAAGCAATTTGGCGCGGTCGCTCGCGAGACGATTTTCGGTGAAGGCAGGCAAAGCGCTCGCCCACACAGAAATAGACGCATTGATTGGCCGGTTGTTCTCCTGTAAAAACTCAAAATTCGCCCCTGATGGCCGTCCCGCCTATTTTGTTTTGGAGGGAAGCCAAATGGAAAGTTACTTTGCAAAATAATTACGCTTTATGTTCCCTGCCCGACTTCCGCCCGTTACCCTTGCTCTCATCACCATAAACGTAATCGTTTTTCTCGCCCAGCAAATCATCCCCGAAGGAGTGATGCTGGGATACCTCGCCCTTTGGGATTTGCATACCCCCCTTTTCAAGCCCTATCAATTTTTTACCTATATGTTTTTGCATGGCGGCATGGGGCATATTTTTTTCAATCTGTTGGCGCTTGCTTCGTTCGCTCCTGCTTTGGAAAGCTATTGGGGAGGAAAGCGCTTTTTGTTTTTTTATATTGCGGCGGGCATCGGCGCAGGCTTCCTGTACGGCGCGATTAATTATTATTACTTGCCCGACTCAGGCGTCATGCTTGGCGCTTCGGGCGCGCTCTATGGAATTTTGATGGCTTACGGAATGATTTTTCCCGAAGTAGAAATGATGCTCCTTTTTCCGCCCATTCCAATCAAAGCCAAATACATGGTCTTCCTGATGGGCGGCATGACCTATTTTTTAGACCGCACCGGCCATGTGGCTCACCTGGCTCACTTTGGCGGCGCGGCAACAGGTTTTTTAATAATTCAATTTTGGCGAAGATATTAACCCAAAAATTGCTTACTTGCAGAAAACACATTAACAAAAAAAAATATATACCGGTGTTACGCGAATTTAAAGAAGTCTTTCAACGTCCCCACAACGGGCACATACGCTTGATAATCATCAACGTATCGGTATTCCTGTTGTTTAGTGTATTGTATGTGGTTTGCGAGGTGGCCGAACTCCTCCCCGTCAACGAAGCCGTGCACAAATACCTTGCCATTCCTCCCAAAATGGAGGATTTTCTCCGATGCCCTTGGACAGTCATTACCTACGCTTTTGTCCACAGCCAGAAAGACCTTTTTCATATTCTTTTCAACATGGTTGCCTTGTATTGGTTTGGGCGGTTGTTCGTGGAATATTTGGGAAGCGCCAAAGTCATTGCCGTCTATATCTTGGGGGCGCTTGCGGCGGCGGCGTTCTACTTGACGCTTTTCAACACAATCCCTTTCTTTATGGAGCGCAGCGCCCACTTCAACGGAATGGTGGGCGCTTCGGGAGCCGTCTTCGCCGTGATGGCGGGCATTGCCACTCTCCTGCCCGATTATTCTTTCTACTTGCTTTTTCTGGGACCGGTGCGCATTAAATATATTGCGGCTTTTTATATCATCCTTTCTTTCATCGGAACGGTGGGGGAGAATGCGGGGGGAAACGTCGCTCACCTCGGCGGCGCTTTGATGGGCTATATTTACATCAAGCAACTGCAGGCCGGCAAGAACTTCGGCGGCTGGATTACGCGCCTCCTCGACCTTCTCTCTTTCAGAAAATCAAAAGTGAGAGTGACCTATCGCCGTCAAGGCCCCCGCAGCCCAAAAACCCGAAAAAACAACAATCGCCTCGCAAGAAGAGATAGACGCCATCTTAGATAAAATTTCCGAAGGCGGCTACGAAAGCCTCTCCCGCGAAGAAAAAGAAAAACTTTTTAAGGCAGGCGAGAAAAATTAATCGGGCTTGAGTTAAAAAAATCAGGGACGCAAGCAAAAAATATGAATTTATGCGCGTTTAAACAATATAAAATTAATTTATTTAATAATCAATGACTTATCATTCAAAATAACAAACGGAATGATTAAAAATTGGATACGCAGAGCGGTTGAATTGCTGGAGCACAGTTTGCAGCCCGTGCCCAATGAACTGAACGAATTGGATTGGAAAGAAAACCTTTCGCCCAATAGCGATAAACTCGCCAAGCATTTATCTGCATTCGCCAATCTGCCCGGCGGCGGCTTTATGGTCTTTGGCGTAGAGGACGGCAGCGGAAAATTGAACGGCATTACACCATCACAAGCAACTGTTATTATAAGAACATTAAGCAACCTTTGCAGAGATGCCGTTTCTCCGGTTATTAGGCTAGACCACAGCATTGAGCTATTCCAAAGCGTGCCTTTGCTATTTGTGCGTATTGCCGAAAGCGCGGCCAAACCCGTGCATTTAAAAAGCGGAACGATTGAAGACGCTTATATCCGCAGCGGAGGCTCTACTCGCAAGGCGTCGCGGCAGGAAGTAGGCGGGCTGATGCTAAACAGCAAAACGCCGCAGTTTGAAGAACTGCATTGCTCGCCGCTAAAAAGCGAAGGGGATATTTTGAACGGGCTTGACTACAGAAGCATTTTCGAATTGCTCGGCAAGCCGACGTTGCAAAATAATGAAGAAATTTTGCGATGGCTTATCGAGGAAAGAATGATTGAAGCTAACGGGGCGGGGTATTATGTAACCCATTTTGGCGCATTGGCGGCAGCCTACAACCTGCATGACTTTGACAGTTTATCCAGAAAATCAATACGCCTTATTCGCTACGGCGGAGTAAACAAATTAATAACCGAAAAAGAATACCCGAATTCAAAAGGGTATGCCATTGGTTTTAGCGGACTCATGAGTTTTATACGCGCCTTGTTGCCAAGCAACGAAATAATTAGAAACGCCTTGAGAACCGAAACCTCGGTTTATCCTGAAATAGCGCTTCGCGAAATTATTGCCAACGCCTTAATTCATCAGGATTTTACCATTAGAGGCTCCGGCCCCATGATTGAAATTTTTGACGACAGAATTGAAGTTTCAAATCCGGGAAAATTATTGCCGACCAAAAAGATTGACCGCTTAATAAGGACCACGCCCGAATCGAGAAACGAAATTTTAGCCGCTGCTTTTAGGCGATATAATATTTGCGAAGAAAGGGGGTCGGGGTTCGAAAAAGCAATAGCCGCCATTGAATTGTTTGGATTGCCGCCGTTGAAATTTCTCGAAACAGAAAATTCGTTTCGGGTAATTATGTACGCTCCGCGAAAATTTTCCGAAATGACGGCAGAAGAACGAATAGAAGCCGCCTATCAACATAGCATCATCAGATATTTTTCGAACGGAGACATGACAAATACAAGTTTGAGAGAACGGTTTAAGCTGGGAGAAAAACAAACCCCGCAAATTTCAAGGTTAATTAAAGACGCTTTGGAGAAGGGAAAGATAAAGCTCAAAGACCCTGAAGGCAAGTCCAAGAAATTCTCATGGTATGTTCCTTATTGGGCTTAAATCTTATTTGCTTAGAAAACCGCACCTTTGCTTAAATACATGTTTATCAACAAGTTGTTAATTGACTGGAAAGCGGAAGTCGGTCAAATGTCTTTGAAGCGGAATGATTCCGTTGAACCTTGGCTTTGACGGAAGAGGCAAACGGGAAAGCGCGTCATTAACCGTTGCTGTTGCCTTATATAATGGTTAATGGTTAATGCTGTTGCCCGCCCCTTCGCGTAAGCCCCCATATGCCGTCGCGGGACATCAGAGGAGGCCAGGGGATACTTGTCGCAGACATCATTAACCATTAATCATTAATCATTATTTGTTGCCGCTCATTTGGAAAGTTTTTTCCAATTAGAATCAGCCTTTTTCTTTAGATTGGCTTCATCCTTATTCCAGGTCGTCAATGTGTTGTTAAGAAGAGCATTATAGAATAAAAAAAGTTTCCCGTCAATGATTTTAAAAGTTTTTGGGTCCACTTCTACTTTTTTGCAGAAGTTTCCCATAGCGTAGGCGCACCAGCCTCCGTATTGCGGTTCAAATGCGGAAGGATTTGCTTCGAAAGCCTTCTGGCTCTCGGCTGTTGCAAACTGATACTTTACGCCTTGATAAGAAACGGTATTGGCCGCATTGCCCTTCACCGCCTTTCCTTGTTTGAAATAGGCCACCACGTCATAGCCCTGCGCCGCCACGCCGTCTTCGAGGTTAAGTACCTCCTGTCTTTTTTTGTCTTGCGAAAAGGCCGCCGCGCTCAACGCTAACAAAGTCGCCAACATAGTAATTCTCATTTTAGTTATTGTTTTAGTTATTATTTTAATTTTCATTTTAATCAAAGACCGCAAATGTCAGAATTTTAACCCTGTTTCAATAACGCTTGTTGAAATAAGGCGGCGTCTTTTGGGCAGGGGTTGCGGGGTTGAGCAGGGTTCTTTTGGGCAGAAGCATAAAGTTTATTGGCAGTGTTTTCAAGGCAAAGTTAATGTTTCCTTCTGTTTTTCCTTCAAAAAGTTTAACAAATACGAGGACTTGAGTCAATTTTTAAGGGTTGGCTATGCGGCGGCTTCATTAAATGGCCTCTGTCGCCGAATTGCTCTCCGCGCCCATTGTCTGTACTTATTATAATTTATGTAAATTTGTAAAGAATATATGCCTAATGCAGTACTATCAGGAGAAAAAAATTTATATGTTGCTCAAGGCCGTGGTCTTCCATTATCACGGCTTGAATAGCGCGGAGAAGAACGACCTTGAGGAGTCGGCGAAGGCAATGGACGCTCAGGAAGAACTGGACTGGGCGCTCAATTTTATCTCCGCCGATCATTTAACGGCTTTCGACCGCGCCCGCGTGTATCTCAACGGCGTCGTGGGCGATTATCCGAAAGAAAAACGCACGGAACTCATTCAAATGATTTGGCACAGCAACAACATCAAAGGCTATGTCACCGAAATGGAAGCCACGGCCATGCTCAAGCTCGCCGTCGATTGGAGAGTGGAGAAAGAGTTGATGGGGTTGGTGTTGAGCTAGAAAGCAAAACGAATAACGAATACAGGCTGCCGTAAAGGGCGTTTTTCAACTTTCCGCTTTTTACTTGTAATTTTCAACTTTTAATTTTTTGTTGCTGCATGGCATTTGCTACCTTTGCCCGCTATGGCTCAAGACACTCCGCTCATGAAACAATACGCCGCTATCAAGGCGAAGCATCCCGGAGCACTCTTGCTTTTTCGCGTGGGCGATTTTTATGAAACGTTTGGAGAAGACGCCGTTTCCGCCAGCAAGGTGTTGGACATCGCTCTCGCCAAGCGCGGCAACGGCGCCGCTTCCGAAACGGCGCTGGCCGGATTCCCCTATCATGCGCTCGACACGTATTTGCCAAAGCTAGTCCGCGCAGGCTATCGCGTGGCGGTTTGCGACCAATTGGAAGACCCTAAAACAGTGAAAGGCATTGTGAAGCGCGGCGTCACAGAGCTGGTAACCCCCGGCGTGGTCTTCAACGACAATGTGCTGGAGCGGCGGCAAAATAATTTCTTGGCCTCCCTGTTTATCGGAAAAGAATGGGGCATTGCCTTTTTGGACATCAGCACCGGAGAATTTTATTGCGCCCAAGGAAACGAAGCCTACATTTTCAAACTTATTCAAAGTCTCCAGCCCGCAGAGATAATTTTTTCAAAAAGTCAGCGCGAATTGTTGGAAGAAAAACTGACGGACAACTACGCCACATTCACGCTTGACTCGTGGGTTTATGCTCTCGACTTCGCCCAAGACAAACTAATGAATCAATTTCATGCCGTCACGCTTCGCGGCTTTGGAATTGAAACGCTCACCGAAGCGGTGGTGGCGGCCGGCGGGATTTTGCAATATTTAGAACTGACCGAACATAAGCACATCGCCCACCTTTCGCCCCCCACGCGAATGGAGGAAGAGAAATATGTGTGGCTGGACAAATTCACCATTCGAAATTTGGAACTCGTTCAAGCGCAACACGAAAGCGGCGTTCCCCTCTTGCATGTGTTGGATAAAACCATCACCGCCATGGGGTCGCGCATGCTTCGTCAATGGATTGTCTTGCCGCTGAAAGAGAAAGCCGCCATTGACGAACGGCTGCAGACCGTGACGGAGTTGTTCCATGACGAAGCGCTGGCCGAGATAGCCGATAAAAAACTTCATCAAATTGCCGATTTGGAAAGGTTGATTTCAAAAGTGGCGGCCGCGCGAATTAATCCCCGCGAATTGCTGCAATTAAAAAAATCGTTGCAAGCCATCGCGCCGCTCAAAGAACAACTGGAAAAGAAAAGCCTGCTGAAGAAAATGGGAAGCCAACTCAACAGCTGTGATTTTCTTTTGCAAAAAATCGAAAACGAATTGCAGGAAGAAGCGCCGTTGCTCATTCACCAGGGGAATATTATTAAAGAAGGCGTGAACGCGGAGTTGGATGAACTGCGGCAGATAGCCTTCTCGGGGAAAGATTATTTATTGCAGGTGCAACGCAGAGAAGCGGAACGCACAGGAATCAATTCGCTGAAAGTTTCTTTCAATAAAATTTTTGGCTATTATTTGGAAGTGAGCAATGTGCACAAAGACAAAGTGCCCGCCGATTGGATCCGCAAGCAGACCTTGGTGAACGCGGAACGCTACATCACCGAAGAACTGAAAGTTTACGAAGAAAAAATTCTTCACGCAGAAGAAAAATTGTTGCTCCTTGAACAGCAACTGTTTAATGAAATAGTGCGGCAGGCGGCCGATTTCATTTCTCCCATTCAGCTCAACGCGCGAATTATTGCCACGCTCGACGTATTGCTTTCCTTTGCCGCAGCGGCTAAGAAGAATCATTATTGCCTTCCTGAAGTTTCCGAGGAAACGGCTATTGAAATAAAAGCGGGAAGGCATCCCGTGATAGAGCAACAACTGCCGCCTGAAGAAAGCTATGTGCCCAATGATATTTTTTTAGACAATAATTCGCAGCAAATTATCATCATCACGGGGCCGAACATGGCGGGCAAATCTGCCCTCTTGCGTCAAACGGCCTTGATTGTGTTGATGGCGCAAGTAGGAAGTTATGTGCCGGCGGAAGCGGCCAAGATTGGCCTCGTGGATAAAATTTTTACGCGCGTGGGGGCAAGCGATAACCTCTCGCGCGGCGAATCTACTTTTATGGTNGAGATGACGGAAACGGCCAGCATCTTGAATAATTTGAGCAATCGCAGTTTGATTTTGATGGATGAAATCGGGCGCGGCACCAGCACCTACGACGGCGTTTCCATTGCGTGGGCTATTGTGGAGTATTTGCACAATCACCCCGCCTCCAAACCGAAAACGCTTTTTGCCACGCACTATCACGAACTGAATCAGTTGGAAGAAGATTTAATCCGTCTGAAAAACTTTAACGTGAGCGTGAAGGAAGCGGGGGATAAAATTATTTTTATGCGCAAACTGAAAGAAGGAGGCAGCGGCCATAGTTTTGGAATACACGTGGCGCAAATGGCCGGCATGCCCAATAAAGTAGTCCTCCGCGCGAATGAAATTTTACATTTTTTGGAAAAAAATAAAACCAAAAATCAGAAGCCCGAAATTCCCAAGCCGCAAATGCAGATGAATCTTTTTGAAAGCGACTGCCGTTGGACAGAAGTGCAAAATATTTTGTCGAAAACCGATATTAACACATTGAGTCCCGTGGAAGCTCTGCTCAAGCTCAATGAGATTATGAGCGTGGCGAAGAAGAAAGGATAACGGAAAGCGCAAATAATCATTCGCCCGCGGACTCGGCTTGGGGGAACGAACGACCAAAGCCAAATCAAAGAAATAAAAAAGCCTGCCTCATGACGCTTGTCGGGCGATGCGGCGACAAGTCACGGGCAAAAGAAATTTCCTCTGCGCTAAACTTATCCCCTCTTTTTCAACTGCCCCACTTCGGCATTGGTGAGAAAACGCCATTCTCCGCGGCCGATATTTTTTTTGTCAAGCCCTGCGTAAACCACTCGGTCGAGCTTCACGACTTCATATTCCAGTTTTTCAAAAATGCGGCGCACAATTCTGTTCCATCCGATGTGCAGTTCAATTCCTACCGTTTTTTTATCCTCGCTCACCACCGCAAAATCGTCCACCGTCGCGCGGCCTTCTTCCAAATAAACGCCGTCTATCACGCGTTGCGCATCCGCTTGAGTAATGGGGCGGTCGAGTTCTGCTTTATAAATTTTCTTCACGTTGTAAGAAGGGTGCGTCAGCTTCTCGGCCAGCTCTCCGTCGTTGGTGAGGAGGAGGAGGCCGGTTGTATTTCGGTCGAGGCGTCCCACAGGATAAATGCGTTCTTTGCAAGCCCCTTCCACCAACTGCATCACCGTATGCCGTTCTTGCGGATCGTCGGCGGTGGTAATAGTCCCTTTGGGTTTATTCAGCAAAATATACCGAAGCGCCTCCGCTTTCACGCGGCGACCTTCATAGCGCACTTCATCGGAAGGCTTCACTTTAAAACCCATCGCGGTAATCACTTCGCCGTTCACTGTTACCAATCCCATCTTTATCAACTCATCGGCATGACGGCGACTCTCCACTCCGCTATTGGCCAAAAATTTGTTAAGGCGAATCAACCCGTCTTCTTTCTCTGCTTTTTCAACAGGCGCGGGCGGTTCTTTGCTGACTTTTTTTATGTCCAATGATTTGTTGAAGGACTTATTGCTTTTTTTGAACTCGCCGCCTTCCCTGCGAGGGGCGAACGATTTTTTCTCAAAACGTCCTTCGGGTTTGTCGAAGCGGTTGAACCTTTTCTTGGGAAACTCGCCGCCTTCGCCGCGTGGGGAGAACGGTTTTTTCTCAAAACGTCCTTCGGATTTGTCGAAGCGATTGAACCTTTTCTTGGGAAATTCGCCGCCTTCGCCGCGGGGGGAGAACGGTTTTTTCTCAAAACGTCCTTCGGGTTTGCCGAAGCGGTTGAACCTTTTCTTG
>G312J29652_10000367_pt1 | contig 10700 bp, 5 predicted proteins | sample EareggfetidaYelm_FD_29652 | JGI IMG/M metagenome (IMG submission 29652) | reverse complement strand
TTTTCGCCTAAATTTTTCGCTTTTTTTCAAATTGTTTAGATTAAACCATTCTGGTTCATTTTTCAACCCCCATTTGAAAATGGAGGAAGGAATTTTGAGATGCGCCTGTACTCGCAAGGCAATTTATTTGTCGTATTTTTACATACTCATGGCGGGATTATTTTTTAGAGCGACAAGGTTAAACACTGGAAGCAAAATGACCCAATTCAGGAAAGAGAAACGGCGGCCGCAAGGCAGCCCGAACAAGTTCAGCGCATCAGGAGAAATCAGCGGAGAGGCATGGACAACTGCAGAACCCGCGCTGTGCCGTGCCGTTGAGGCTTACATTCAGAATTTTCAAGGACAAACAGACTTTTGCGTCAAAATAAATAATTCAGGTTATGAAAACACAATATATTACCGATAATTTCGGAAAAAAAGTAAGCGTAATCTTGCCCATACGGGATTACGAAAAAATAATGGCCGAACTTGAAGAGCGGGAGGATATTAAAGCTTACGACCGTGCCAAAGCCCGCAAAAGCGAGCCTGTGCCGTTCAAAAAAGCCTTAAAAGAAATTGAACTCCTTCGCATTTGAGAGGCGCCCTAATCGCCGCTTCCCGCTCTTAGTTCATCTCGCTCAAAATTCTCGCCAGTTTCTTTGTCAGGTTTAGCCGCGAATAGGCGGAGATATTCAGGGGTTGGAAGGGCGCTCCGCTTTTCCATTGCGCATAGAAGCGAAGAATTTGTTTTTTCATTTCTTCTGCATTGTTTGGATCGACAATAACGCCGGCCTCTGTTTCGCGCAAGACTTGCGCGGCGTCGCCGTCTTCGGGGCCGATGGCAAGGATAGGTCTTCGCGAAGCCATGTACTCAAACATTTTCGCCGACAAATCCCCCTGCCCGTTCGCCGAAGGAGAAAGAAGAAGCAGAAGAAGAGCCGACGAAGGATATAAATCTATTACTTGTCGATGGGGAAGATGCCCTAAAAAATGAGTGACCGCGCAAAGCGTTTCATCCCCTTTTATTTCGTTCAAAAAAATTTGATTGGCGTGGCCTATGTATTCTATTCGCAAGTCATTTTTGAAGTCGGGATTTTCCTCCGCCATTTGTTTCAAGGCTTGCATAAAAGGTCGCGGGTCGCGCACTTCAATCACGCCCACTTGTCTGATGATGAAATGTGTTGTGTTAAGCGGCGGGAGGGCTTTAAAATCGTCTTCGTCAAACCCGTTGGAAATCACCTCGACGGGTCTTCCGCCAAGCGCTTCATATCTTTTCGCGTGATAGTTTCCGACGGTCACTGCCCGCGTCGCATTTTTCAATACTTTTCTTTCATGGCGCCGTTGCCAATTCATCGCCAGAGGAGTGGGGCAGAGCGCGCGCGTAACATCCCATTCGCTCCACGGGTCGCGCAAGTCCGCCAGCCATTGAAGGCTTGGAATTTTTTCTTTCAACTTTAAACCAATCAAATGCAGACTGTGCGGCGGGCCGGTGGTAATGATTTTTGTAATGCCTTTCGACTCTATGTAAGGCTGCAGACGCCTCACCGCAGGCTTCACCCAAAACACGCGGCTGTCGGGAATAAATACATTGCCGCGTATCCACGTCCCTGCTTTCAGCCAAAACGATTTCTTGCCTTTTCCCACCACATCGCCTTGCAACGCGGCTTTGTTGCCCAACCATTTATTGACTGCATGGAAAGCATGATGCGGTTCCCAAATCGGAATGCGAATCACTTCTGCCGACGGCGGAATGTCGTGAAGGAGAGAAGGGTCTTTGGTGGAGAAAGAAGGATTTTCAGGCGTGACCACAATAGGCTCCCAACCCAACAGCGTCAGATATTTTACAAACTTCAGCCACCGTTGTACGCCGCTTCCTCCGCTCGGCGGCCAGTAATAGGCAATAATCAATACGCGCTTATCCATGAACAAAGTTAAAAATCTCTTTTGGATGATTGGGGGTAAACCATTTTATTTTTTGTTTTGCAAACCAAGTAAGTTGTCGTTTGGCGTAGCGGCGCGTGTTTCGTTTGATTAAACGAACCGCCTCCTCTTTCGTAATTTTATGTTCCAAAAAATCGAAGCACTCCGAGTAGCCCACCGTTTGCAGGGGGGCGAGACGTCTGAAGGGATAAAGCGCCGCCGCCTCTTCCATTAATCCTGCTTTCACCATTTCCTCTGTCCGACGGTCAATTTGCCGATACAATTCTTCGCGTTCCAAATTCAAGCCGAGAAGAATGACGTCGTAAGGACTTTCCTTTTTCTTTCCTTTTCGCCAATGGCTCACGGGCTTCCCTCCGGCGCGAATGATTTCCAAGGCGCGCAACAACCGATGAGGATTGGAAATATCCGTCTGTGAAAAATAGTCGGGGTCTTCCGCGCATACGCATTTTTGCAGCCAAACAAGTCCGCGTTTTTCGTAGTCCGTTCGCAGTTCGCTTCGCAAGGTTTCCGATACTTCAGGCATTTCGTCAAAGCCTTCCGTCAAAGCCTTAATGTATAAACCCGAACCGCCGACAGCAATGAGATAATTTTTTTTTTGAAATAATTTTTCCAGCAATGCGCATGCTTCGCGACCGTAGGTTCCCGCATCCAACGGCTGATGAATGCTGTGGCTGTCGATGAAATGATGCGTTGCTAAATCTAACTCTTGCGGCGACGGCTTGGCGGTGCCGAGGTTCATTTCGCGATATAATTGCCGCGAGTCGGCAGAGATAATTTCCGTTTCCAACCTGCCGGCCAGTTCAATTCCTGCGCGGGTTTTTCCCGCCGCCGTGGGCCCGCAAATCACAATCAATTTTTTATTCACTTAACTCCTTTAAAAATTCTAATTTACGGACAATCGGATGGAATTAAAAATGGACCGTATTCGCGGCAAAAAAAATCAGCTGAAATTTCGATTGGGTGATGTTAGAATATTCTTGTAAGTTTGCAGACTAACCGAAAGCAAATGCAATTTGTCATTACCGATTCGCCGACTACAGAAATCAATTGGATGCTTTCTCAAAAAAAATATTCCGGCGTGGCGGTGCTGGCAGACCGCAACACGCGAAAGCATTGTTACCCGCAAATTCAATCGCATATCGGAACACATTCCGTCATTGAAATTCCGGCGGGAGAAGAGGAAAAAAATATCCGCTCATGCGAAGAAATTTGGGGAAAAATGACCGCCCTCGGTTTCGACAGGCACTCGTTGCTTATCGTGTTGGGAGGCGGCGTGCCGGGCGATATGGGCGGATTTTGCGCGGCTACGTTCAAGCGCGGCATTGACTTTATCTTGTTGCCCACCACGTTGTTGTCTATGGCAGACGCCGCCATCGGAGGAAAGCTGGGAATAGATTTTCAAACTTATAAAAATCACATCGGAGTTTTTGCGCTTCCGCTGAAGACCGTCATTTTTCCCGATTTTTTAAAAACATTGCCCGAACGCGAACTTCGTTCAGGATTTGCGGAAGTGATTAAACATTGTCTGCTTTCGGATGAAAATGAATGGAATGAAATTAAAAAGCATGATTTAAAAAATCAAAACTGGAAACGGCTCATCGAACTCTCGGCTATTTATAAAACAAAAGTTACGGCGTCGGATCCCAAAGAAAAAGGGGAAAGAAAATTGCTTAACTTGGGGCACACAATAGGTCATGCGTTGGAGAGTTTTTATCTCCGCACAGACCATCGCATATTTCACGGAGAAGCCATTGCCATGGGGTTAATTTTGGAAAGTAAAATTGCGTCGAGGAAGAAAATGCTTTCAGAAAAAGCCTTTGAGGAAATTGATTTATGCCTGCGAAAAATTTACCAACCCTTTATGCCCTTGCCCGCGGTGAGCGAGCTGATGAGCGTGATTCGTCAAGACAAAAAAAATAAAGGGGACTCCATATTAATGGCTTTGCTCACAGGCATAGGAACTGCGGCGTGGGATGTGGAAGTGAGTCAGGCAGAGATAGAAGAAAGTTTTAACACATTTTAACATGGCTGAAATTCTGTTGCGCCGCTGTTCCGTGATGAAGGGAGAGCCGGCGCTTTTACCCTCCTCGAAAAGCATCAGCAACCGCGCCTTAATACTGAAGGCGCTCAGCGGAAGCGAATCGGCGCTTCATAATTTGTCCGCCGCGCGCGACACGCAGTTGATGCAACGTTGCATGGCGCAAAACGAAAAAACGGCAGACGTGAAAGACGCAGGCACGACCATGCGTTTTTTAACGGCGTATTTTTCGGTGACCAATCAAAATAAAATTTTAACCGGTTCCGACCGCATGAAGGAGAGACCCATTGGCTTGCTCGTGGACGCCTTGCGGGCTATCGGCGCAGAGATTGATTATCTGGAAAAGGACGGGTTTCCGCCGATTGAGAGCAAAGGATTTGAAAGACAAAACTCCGATTATATTAAAATTCCGGCTCACATCAGCAGTCAATATATTTCTGCGTTGATGATGATGGCGCCCATGCTTTCGCAAGGATTGACGATTGAACTTACGGGAAAAATTTCAAGCATGCCCTACATTCGCATGACCGCTTCCCTGATGCAACGCTTTGGCGCCGCGATTAATTTTTCCAATAATATCATCGCCATTCCCTCGGCTTTATACACCCCTGCCGACTTGACGATTGAAGCCGATTGGTCTGCGGCCTCTTATTGGTTTGCTTTCGCGGCCTTGTGCGAAAAAGCAGAAATTGCGCTGAAGCCCATGACCGCAGAATCCCTGCAAGGCGACAGAGTGATTACAGAAATTATGAAGCCCTTGGGCGTGAAATCGGAGTTCGTCGGCGACCAATTAATCTTGACAAAGACGGAAAACGAATCTCGCTTTCAATACGATTTTTCCGACTGCCCCGACTTAGCGCAAACGGTGATTCCCGTGTGTGCCGCGAAAGGCATTTCCGCCGTGCTGACCGGGCTTGAAAGCTTGCGCGTTAAAGAAACAGACCGCATTGCCGCCTTGCAAAATGAAATTGCGAAAATCGGCGCGAAGTTGAGCGAAGAAGGCAACCGCTGGACGCTTACGCCCGGAAAAATGAAAAACGGCCTCCGCATCTCCACCTACTCCGACCACCGCATGGCCATGGGGTTTGCGCCGTGGGCTGCCCTCGCCGACATCATCATTGAAGAGCCGCAAGTCACAGAGAAATCCTACCCCGGCTTTTGGGAAGACGTGAGGTCAATGGTTAATGATTAATGCCTCTTCGCGGACACCACTTGGACGTGAGGGACACGTGAGGCACCGGGGAACGCTTGCGACACAGGGCATACCAGGGGGAACGCAGGCNTGTGGGTTTTATCATCCATTAACCATTTGCCGCTAGTCTTTGCAAATCATCATGCGCCTCACTTGTTGGGAGTCGGTGACGGTGAGCGTGTAAATCCCCGGCGCCAAGCGGCCTATAGACAACAGAACCTCTCGGCTATTGACGGCTTGGCTCAATACTATTCTTCCGCCGGAGTCGCCCACGGCAATGTGGGACATCTCATGCTCGTCGGTAATGGTGAGCAGGTCGCGGGTCGGAACGGGATACACGTCTATTTCCGCGAATGACTTCTTCTTTTCTTTTACAAATTCTAAACTGAAGGTTTTGAAACAACCGCGTTGTCCCTTTTTTGTCACTTTCAGGGAAGGGGCAGGGACGTCGGCTTCTTGGCCAAGGTAGGTGTGCGACGCGTTTTGGGTATTGGCCGTGTGCTTGTCGCCGAAATCCCAAAGGTACTCCGCCTCAAACTGCCCCGCGTATGTAAAACTCACCGGAACGCCTGCCTCAAATTTCTCTCTGTCCTTCTCCGGAAGAGGAGAGTCGGCGAAATAAGCATCGGCTGTTACATTCACTGTTTTCAGGGCGGAGGTATCGCCGGCGCAGCTATTCTTTACAATTACCGCATATGACGAAGACGATTCGTTGTCTGTGGGCACAAGAAATGAATTGCCCGTTTCGCCGACAACGGGCGCGCCGTTTTTAAGCCACTGATACGCAAGACCTTTAGGGGAAGCCGTCAAGGCGAGCGGATCGCCGGCGCAAACTTTTTCAGGAACCACAGTATGGATGCCCGCCGAAGCGGGAGAACTGACGGAATAAACCGCATTAACCGGCTGGCTTGGACAATGCTCTGCCCGGTCGCCGGTGTTGTACCAAGCCGTGAAGGTGTAGGTTACGGGGAGGTCCGTTACGCTCGGGTTGCGCAGCGTCTGGGCTTCAAACGCCCCCGAACTGCCCACGCTCGCCAAAGCTCCCGCGGTATTGTCGCTCACTTCCCAAGAGTAAGTCATCGCGCGGCTTTCCGCATCGCTCAAGCTGGCCGATAAAACGAAGGCGGCTTTCTCTTCGCTGCAAATGCCTTTCGTAAGGGGCGACACCGTCAGCACGGGAGACGGATTGACAAAAATGGTATGCGACGCCGTCTCCCCGACGCACCTGGCAGTCGAAGGGGTGACAGAGTATGTGACGCCGCTGCGAGTATTAGTTTTCAACGTCAGATAATCGGATATTGCCGAGCCTGTTTTGGGGGTCGGTTCAGGTCTGTAGCCCTCCACGTTTTCAGCGGGGTCTGANANAGTCCAAGAATACAAATATCCGTCATCGGCGGCGCCGGCTTTAATATCGACGGCGCTTCGGTTGCAAATAGCCGGCTTGCGGTTCACAATCTCTCCCCGCACTATGTCGCCGAGTACCCGCACGGAAGCAGAGGACGCATCNCCTTCGCAACCCGTCAAGACCGGCTTCACGGAAAAAACTACCTGGGCGTCGCTGCCTTGAGAGGCGAGTATCTTTTTAGAGAGTCCGCCCTCTTGCTCTCTCTTNTCTTCGCGCGGAAATTCCAACGCGCCGCCCTCGTCTGCGAACATGCTCAGGCGGCTGCCGCCGCCCTCTAATTTATTATCCACGACAACCGCTCTCCAAGTGTATTTTGTGCCGGGAAAATTCGGCGTAATTTCTATTTTTGCCGACGTCGCATTTTCCAACGCGGGACCCGAACAAATAACCGGAGAAGGAACGCGGAGAGCAACAGTGGGCTTCGGACTCACCGAAAGGGCGAAAGGAGACGGTATGCCCTCGCAACCGCGAGCATTTTTGGCTGAAATCATTACTTGCAACGGACCCAAAGGTTCGGAAACGGTCGGCGCCGTATAGCCCGGAAGTCCGGGACCATATGCTGTTTGATCGACCAGACCCGCCGCCCCGCCGCCGCTCCATTTGAAAGCATTGGCCCCGTGAGTTCCCGTCAACGGCTCTGCCAACACCACGGCGCCGGAGCAATGCCCGCGATTGGACAAGGTTACCGAAGGAAGAGGATTCACCTCTACTCGCGTCGAGACGACTCTGCCGGAACAACCCGAATGCCAAGGCGTAATCCGGTACTCAATCGTTTGGACGCCCGCAACGGCGGAAGGAAGCGACAACGCATCCGCAACAGCCTGCCTTGCCGCCGTCGGATTGCGAACACCTGCTGCCGCGCCCTCGTGCGAAGGTTCGGTATAACCCGTCACATCGGGGGCGCTCGTTCTGTCTGCCGTCCACGTGTAAGACGCCCCCGCCGGAAAGCTGACCAATGCTATGGCCGGGGCAGGACGAGCCTCTGAATGGCCGCATATAGACGAAGAGACCTCCGCACTCACTTCAGGAACGGGATGAAGCCTCACTTCAACCGCATCGGACGGCAAGCCCAGACAGCCGGCAAAAGCCCGAAACACATAGTAAACGGAAGCCGGTTTATCGCCCCATAAAACTAAATTGTCCCTTACGGAAGGCAAGGCGCCTTTTGTCCATTGTTGCGTGCGACCGCTGATGTTGTTGTCGCCGGAAGAAGCGTATGTCCATTCCGATGCTCCCGCCGCGCTTGGAATGAGGTTTGTTTGACGCCTGTTATCGCCGGGATTTACGCAATGTGGCCCGCCGCCGGAAACACTCGGTTTCCCTGCCTGCAAGGGGCTTACTTCAATGGAAATGTCAGCCCTGCCCGTGCAGACGCCGGAAGCGCCCGTAACATTATAAGTCACCGTCTCGGAAGCGCTTCCATTGGCGGTAAGCGTTTGTTCTATGAGCGGCGATCCCGTTTGCTCAACTTGGCTTTGAGCCCCTGCGCGGTTGCTCGCCGTCCACCTGTAGGAAGTATTGGACAATGACGATTTGAGTAAAATATTCGTCTTGGTTCCGCTGCAAACAGGGGACACAAATTCAGGGGTCAGCGTCAATGTCGAACTGAGACTGACGGCGAAAACTTTCGGCTCTGCTTTGCACCTTGAAACCGCGTTATAGCCCATGATGCTTATCGCGCTCTGACCCGCGGCATTAGACAAGAAACCCGATACCGCCGTTCTTGTCCAATCCGCGGTGTGGTCTCCCAAACCCACGCCGGAGCCCCCCGTCCATTGGTAATTTGTGGACTTGGCTTCGTCCTCTCCCCTGGAAACGGGAACAAACGGCGGCACCAGAGAATTGGCGCAATAGACCATGTCGGGAATTGCATCCATCGACGGTTTTGGATACACGGTAATCGGAAGACGGTTGCTGATGCAGTTGGGGTCGGGCATGTAAACCACCTCTTCATTGGTCTTCCGCGACACATTTCCGGCAATTAAGAGGTTGCCCAAGCCGCGACCGGAGGAAACGGAACTGCCGTGACTGCGGATGTCGGTTCCGGCGCGGAATACCCTCCATTCGCCGGCTTCTCCCCCGCTCGCCGCAATGACATTCGCATAAGACGCCCCGGAACAAAGTCTAGTCAAATCCGCGCCGCGGGCAGGCGCTATGGAAGCATTCGGATGCACGTTGATCCTCATATTTTTCTCAGCCGTACACCCGGTGGAATGGTTGTAGGCGGTCACCGTCAAACCCCGAAAAATCATGAGCCGCGTTTGGTTCCCGGCAGTAAATCCCGAAAGAGCCGTTTTGGTCCAATCTCCCGCGTGATCGGCAAGCCCCACGTCCGTGCTGTTGGTTTCGCGCACCTGCCATTTAAAAGCCGTCGCCTTCCTTATTCCTTCGCCCGTCGGCGGAACCCACTCGGGCACGATTTGACCGTTACAAAAATTCCTCTCGGGCAAATCGCCCTCCCCCAAGTCCAGCGCCGGCGCCGGCAGAACGGTGATCTTGACGGCATTGCTTTTGCATGAAGCCCCCGAAATAAATACCACGTCTTGTTTAACGCCTTGTTGCGCGGCGCCGACAGGGTTTCCTGTTCGAAGGTCTCCTTTTCTGTCAGAGCGGGGAAGGGAATGCTCCGCCACGGTGCCTATGGCATTCGGAACGGAAGAATTATCGTCATAGACCGCCCAATTCCCGGTCTCGGGAGCGCCTGCGTCCAACCGAAAAGCACCCGGATAACGAGCGCCCGCGCATAATTCGTTTAGATTGAAACCGGCCTCGGGGTTGACAGAAATCGCAGGCTTGGAATTGACGACAACAGTCCAACTCCTGTCCTCGCCGCGACAAGCGGTAACCGCGTTGTAAGGGGCAATAATCATGGCACGCTTTAATTCCCCGGTCACCTCGGCGGGCGCCGTGAAAACGGGAATCTTGGACTTCCATTCGCCCGTGCTGTTCGGAAGCCCCACTTCCGCGTTTTCGGCGCCGCGTTGCTCCCACTTATAGCCCGTGGCTGCCCGAAGCCCGGCGCCGGAGACGGGGGTTATCTCCCCCTTCGTTTCGCCGGCGCAAAGACCGACGTCTGCCATATTCACAATAGGTTTGGGGTTAATCGTCAGCCTCAGCGCGTTGCTCGTGCAATTGCCCGACCGAAAACTAATTTCTTGCACGATGGCGGCATCTCCCGACGCATCGCCTGCCTTCAGGCTATTTTTTCCGTTGACCGCGGTCACGCTTGTTACAATAGAGTTGTCGGTTATCAGCCATTCGTCCGAAGGCGAGGAGGGACTCTTTGAAAGAAGCCCGTTATAGACCGCGCCGGAACAAAGTTTGGTTAAATCCGCGTCGGCATTGGCCGAAAGAACCAACGCCGGACCCACGGATACTCTTATAACCGCCTGACGGCTTGCGCATAAGTAGCCCTCGGCCGCCGTGTTCGCCGCACTGGCCGCCAAGGCGGGGTACGTTTTTACCGTGGAAACTTTATAGTCGAAGTCTCCCCGTAAAGCCGTAGAAGGCACAGGCGCCGCATCGGTCGGACCGGCGCCTCCCGGAGCCCACCATTTGTAGGCACCCGGCAGATTATTGACCGTGAGCGGAGCGGCCGCGCCGTGTTGGCAATAGACCACGGGACTTGTGACCGCCGGCGGCTCAAGCGACTCAATGACAATCGTCACGCTTTCGTTTGCCGCGCAACCGGTTCCGGAGTCCGCATAGCGCACTTCCGAACTGCCGGCCGCGCCGGGAAAGGAGGCTCTCATTTGCGTGGCGCTCGTGACCGCCGAGACGGGCGCCGCAGAATTTACGGCTATCCCCGGATTACTAAATATCCAACGACCGGAAGCCGTATTCACGCCGTAGCCGTGAGGAGTCGCGTACTGCGCTTCCAACACCACATTTTCGTTCACCCCATGGTCCGATTCGCAGAGTTTGGACGCCTTCAGACCGGACAAAAANGTCCGGGGGCTTACGGCAACGGCGACGTCCGCTTTACATCCAAGCTCTGAGGTGAACCGGACTGTGACGGTTTGGGCGACCGTTTGATTGCGATCCACGGCCGTCACCGTGGCTCTCCTGCCGTTGCCGGGAGTGATGAGGATGGTTCCGAAATCGCCTCCGTCGGCTATTGTCCAAGGATTGTCTGCCGCGGGGGC
>G312J29652_10000365_pt1 | contig 10721 bp, 9 predicted proteins | sample EareggfetidaYelm_FD_29652 | JGI IMG/M metagenome (IMG submission 29652) | reverse complement strand
CCGACTCGGTGATGGCCCTGGGGAACCCGCTTATCTGGTGGGCAGCTGCGGCGGCCGTGTTCTTCCTCGTGTACCGACTTGTCCGATACCGCGAGTGGCAGGTGGCGCTCATCCTGCTCGGGTTCGCAGCCGGGTACCTGCCGTGGTTCATGTACCTCAACCGCACGGTGTTCGCGTTCTACTCGATCGCCTTCCAGCCGTACACCATGCTCGCGCTCGCGTACTGTATCTGGTTGTTCCTCGGGCGCGCCTCCGACCCTCGACCGCGGCGAGAGTTTCGGGTGAGAGTTGTCGCGGTCTTCTTCGGGCTCATCATTATTCTCACGGTCTTCTTCTACCCGATGTGGTCCGGGATGCCACTGAGCGCCGCCGCCCGCCAGCTGCGCATTTGGTTGCCGGGATGGTAGTGGTGTTCACGTCATGGCGAGTGCCGGGTGCCGGGGATGGTGCGCAATGAAATCCTCCACCTGGGCGAGATCAACGACACCCGAGTCGGCACCGAGCCCGCTTGCGACAAGACTGCCACAAGCCAGTCCACGGGTCGCCGCCTGATAAACGTCGAGCCCATCGACAAGGCCAGAGATCAGACCCGCTGAGTATGCATCACCACAGCCGGTGGTGTCGATGACATCGACCGCAAACGCGGGAAGTACCCTCTCGGACTGGCCATTCGGGGCAATGCTGACACCGTCTCCGCCGAGGGTAAGCGAGGTCGTGCCNACTCCGCGGTCGTGCAGCCACCGGATGATCTCGGTTCGATCGTCGGTGCCCACGAGCCAACCGGCTTCCTCAATATTGGGCATCAGGTAATCCACGTACTGCAGTGACGGGGTAATGAGTTCCTGAGCATCGTCGCGGCGGCTCATCAGGAAGTCCATCGTGACCGTGAGTCCGAGTTCTTTAACTCGTCGCAGAATGCGCGCCATCGGAGCACCNTCGATTGCCGGCAGAATGAACGCACCGCCCATGTGAAACACCTCAGCACACTCAACGAGCTCCCAGGGGATATCAGCCTCAGAGAGCACGGCATTCGCGCCGACGACATGGAGGGCCGGACGGGATCCGTCGGGCCGGATCGGAAGAAGGCTGCCGGAGGTTTGCGCCCGGTCGGTCGTGGTGACATGGTCAATATTCACTCCGTAACCTGCCATGGTGGAACGGAGAAAGTCACCCATCGAGTCCTCTCCGACCTTACCGACGGCGGCTACATCGATCCCGAGTTTGGCAAGAACAACCGAGGTAGCGGCGGCGGTACCGGCGGCGGNGAATTTGATCTGCTGGATGAATTCCAGTTCCTGACCGGGCGGAATGACCGTGAATGGCCATCCGAGTGCGTCGGCAATGTGGACGCCGAACGCGACGACGCGTGGTGACATGACTTCCTCCTTTGGGGTGACCGTGCNCCCTCGTAGCAGCGGGTAACTGGGGACTTGTTGGTGATGGGGATTTAGACGACACGGTCGTTTCCACCGTCGACGGGAACCTGGGCACCCGTGGTCGAGGCGAACGCTCCGGTGACCATCGCCGCCACCATGTCCGCGACATTCTCGGTGGTGACGGTGGTGGAAAGAAGATTGCGACGCTTGTACTCGTCGATCGTCATGTCGTACTTCGCCGCGCGCTCCTCGAGCAGGCCCTCTGTCCACAGGGCCGTGTCAAACACAGCGTCCGGGTGCACGATGTTCACGCGGATCCCGTCGGGAGCCCATTCGAGGGCAGCGACCCGAGCGAGTTGGGTCAACGCTGCCTTTGAGGCCGAGTAAGCAGCGGCACCGGGTCCGGGCGCAGCGACGTTCTTCGACCCGATCACGACCATTCGTGCCTCGGTCGGTGACACGACAAGATACGGGTGCACAAGAGAGAAGAGCGTCATAGCTGCGTTGAGGTTGACGTTCATCGTGCGATCCCACACCGTGCGGTCGGTGTGGGTCAGCAGCGTACTCGCGGCGAAGACACCGGCCGCAACAACGACAATATCGATGCCGCCGAAGCGTTCGACACCGGCGGTCAGGGCGGCGGTGACCGCGGTGGAGTCAGTGACATCGGCCCGCACGCCGTACCAGGCTGGCCCGCTGAAGGTGCTCTCGCTGTCGGAAGAAATATCAATACCGATGACACTGGCACCGAGTTGGAGAAGGCGTTCCGCACAGCGGGCACCGATGCCGGATGCTGCGCCGGTGACGACGGCTACCTGGCCAGCGAGCACCTGTGGCGTTCGGGCCAAGCGGAGTTTCGCCTGTTCGAGATCCCAGTACTCGACATCGAACAAATCCGCTTCACCGATCGGGGTAAAAGTGCCAATCGATTCGGCAGCATCGATGACATCCATGGTGTGCAGTGCAATGTCGTGCACAATACTGGACTCTTTCGGCGTCGAACCGACGGTAAAGAGTCCATATCGCGCGTCGAGAATCACCCGAGGGGCCGGGTCGAGCATCGCAATCGGATGGCCGGTCTTCGCCTCGCTCCGAGCGCGATTGCGCTCGAAATACCTGGTGTAGGCCTCGGCGTACACGGCGACCTCGGCTGCATCTGCGCCAATCAGGGGGAGACGCTTGGTGCGAATGACATGATCCGGTGTCGCCGTGCCACGCTCTGAGNCCCCGGGGAAGCCTGCAGCATGCACGAACGATCCGATGCGCTCGCAAGAGTGGTGAGAGAGGATCATCGGTTGACCGGCCACCTTCGACACGGCACTGCGAAGTTCCGCGATCCGAAGCGGAGGAATCGGCTCGAGTTCACCGTTAGTGTCGGGCCTCGGAGCTCCGATACGGGCGAGGTATTCCTCAGCCCTCGTGAGGAATTCGATGTGGGTNGCATACGCTTGCTCCATCGAATCACCGAAGGTGAAAAGCCCGTGCTGCAGCAGCACCATCGCCCGGGTGTCGGATGTCGCGTGCTCAACAAGGAGTCTTTTGGCGGACTGGGCCAGATCAAAACCGGGCATCGTGTACGGGACGATGACCGCATCGCTGAACAGCGCGCGGCTCATTGACTCGGCGTCAGGTTGATTGGTAATGGCCACAATCGAGTCGGCGTGGGAGTGCAGCACGGCACGATGCGGGATCAGAGCGTGTAGCAGAGATTCCACGGAAGGATCGGGGGACGAAGCGTTGATCATCGCGCAGCGAAGCTCGTTGACCATCTCTGGGTCAGACATTGCACCCATCTCTGCAAGTTCACGCAGACGCTCCAGTCGCATGCCGGCAAAGCCGCCCGGCTCGATCGTGCCCAGATCCCAGCCGCTTCCCTTGACGTAAATCACGTCGATGTGACGACCCGTGATGTCAACAACCGTGTCTTTGATTGAGGAGTTCCCGCCTCCGTGCAGAACCAGATCCGGGTTCGATCCCAGTGCGCGTGATCCCTGGACACACTCTACGAGCGCCGCGCTTATCGACGCGTTCGGTGAAAGGTTGCCGAATTCATCCCAGCGATTCTCCATTGAGACATTCCTACCGATCTGCGGTTCAACGTGTGAGCGTGCGGCATCCCTGTCTGTTTTGTAACAGGCACACGCGTTATACGTCAACAACGTAACAGATTGGGATCAGTCTGCGCAATACCGTTTTTCCCAAGTATTTCATCCAAAAAGAGCCTTCGATGCCTGTTGCCTCACGAACAAGAATGTTCTATTCTGTGTTAGAAGCACAATTCATGCACGCTATTATCACAGTATCGTCCCCAGGAGGTTCAATGTTGATCCCAGTCATATCGCGCGGTGTCAAGCACCCGGGTCTCAGTATCGCCGCGATTGCGACCACAGCGGTGCTGCTCGTCGGCTGCAGCGCGACCGAGAGTCCTTCCTCGTCCGGAAACTCCGGCGGTGGCAAAGCGAACATCGCCCTGGTTCCCGGCGGCCCGAACATCTATTTCGCCCCGTGGGAGCAGAGCGCTACCGACGCCCAGAAACAGTTCGACATCGCGAAAGTGAGCTACGTCGTGCCGCCCACCCAGACGTTCGAGACGGCGGTGCAGATCACCACCCTCAATTCCCTCGCGAGTCAGGGCGTCAACGGCATGGCCGTCTTCCCCAACGGTGCGACCGCACTGCAACCGGCCTACCAGCGCATCATTGACCAGGGCGCAAAAATCATCGACCTGGCCGGCTGCACCAAACAGCCCACTCCGGCACTTTTCTGCCTGGCTACCGACGTCGAGGCCGCAGCAAAGACCCAGACCGAGCTTGTCATCAAAAAGATGGGCGGCAAAGGCAACATTGTCTTCCTGGCCGGCCAACCCACCGATGCAAATACGGTGCAGCGCCAGGCCGGTGTGGAAGCTGCCATCGCTGAGACCGGTGGCAAGGTCAAGCTCTTGCAGGTGGTCTCCAATATCGACAGTCCCACCGCTGCGACTCCCGCCATCCAGAGCCTACTGGCCGGCAGTGCCGACCACATCGACGGCATTGTCTCCACGTCGTACTACCCGTCAGTAGCGGGTGCGGAGATCTGGTCGCAGAATTCCCAGTATCAACGCATCGTTTTTGCGGCAGCCGACAGCAGCCCCGAGGTTATGCAGGCCATCCAACAGGGTGCCATCTACGGCACGATGTTCCAGAACTCATCCGGCCAGGGTCTTGTCGCCGCCTATCTGCTCAACCGAATCATTACCCACAATTGCACGGTCAACGCGGGCGGCCCCTGGAAGAAGTCGGCCCTCACCGACCGTCTGATGGACTCGGGCTACCAGTTTGTCGATTCCAGCACCGTGGCCGATGTCATTGGCAAACCCTACGGTCTACCCGAGGTGACCAAGAAACTACTCACCGAAGCGGACAAATACCTCACCTGCCCGTAGCTGCCAGCAGATGAAGAAGGCGAGAGCCACATGAAGGGCGAAAGCCACATGAAGCCGGTACTGCGGGGCGTGGTGAGCGGTCACGGACGCGTCTGGTCGCTGGTGCTGTTGACGGGTATGACCTGGATTGTCTTCTCCCTCTTTGGGCGAGGCTTCCTCTCACCGTTCAATCTCAACTCCCTGAGTCAGCTCATAGCCCAGAGTGTCGTGATCGGCTTCGCGCAGGCCGCCCTCATGGTTCTCGGTCGCATCAATCTGGCCGTTGGAGGCATCGGCGTTGTCGTCGTTGCCTCCATCGGCCTGATGGTGACCCACACACCGGTTCCGCTCCCACTGGTGCTGGTGCTCGCTCTGATGATCGGAGCGGCGGCGGGGGCGTTAATAGCGGTGGTCGAACTCTTCACAAACCTCAACAGCTTCGTCGTGACCCTCGCTTTCCTCTCCATCTACCAGGGCAGTGTCTTGCTGCTTACCCAGGCTGCCCACTACCGGATCTCCTCACCGGTGCTCCTCGCGTTCGGCAACGGACGAGCGTTACTGCCGGCCATCTCGCCGCTGCTTGTCGTGGCCCTTGTGGTCGCGATCCTGCTCTGGATCTTCTACTTCCGCACGTCTCCCGGCTGGCAGAGCCTCGCGGTGGGTGCCAATGAGCGAGCGGCGGCGGCCTCCGGCCTCCGGGTGCGTCGGATCGTGCTACTCGGGTACGTCGTGTCCGGGCTGTTGTGCGCGATCGCCGCGATCATGGAGACATCCCGACTGGCCGAAGCCTCACCGTCAACAGGGTCGGATTGGCTGCTGCTCTCCTTCATCGGCCCACTCCTGGCCGGTGTTGCTCTCTCCGGTGGAAACGTCTCGATCGGCGGCATCCTCATCGGCAGTGTCTTCTACGGGAGCATCTTCTCTGGCCTCATCATCCTGAACGTACCCACCTACTGGCTTACCTTCGCGCAGGCGACGGTGCTGCTGATCGCCCTCGTCGTCGGCCAGTTGCGGCGTGAATCATTCTTACGCTTCAGTCGGTCTCGCGAAAGGAACTCCGCTCGTGGNTAAGCCCTTCTCGGACAAGACATTCTCCGCACCGTGGTTCCCGTTACTGGCGGCCACCGTGATTGGCGGAGCCGTCGTGTCGCTACTGTCNAACACGTTCGCCACCGAGTACAACTTCTTTGTCATCCTCCAGGAAGCCAGCACCTACGCGGTGATTGGGTTCGCCGCCATGGTCGTGCTCGCCGTTCGCGATATCAGCCTTGCTGTCAGTGGCATCGGGAGCCTGTCCGCCGTGCTCTTCGGCTGGATGGTCGCCGATCTTGCACTCCCGCTCGCCGTCTCTGCGCTCGCGACAATCCTCCTCGGCGTGCTCGCGGGATGGATCAACGGCGTTGTGATCGCACGAAGCGGGCTCAGCGGGTTTGTGGTGACCCTAGCGACGGGAGCAGCACTCACCGGCATCGCCCTCGGCGTCACAAAAGCTACGGCGTTCTCAGATATCCCCCGGGAGTGGTCGAGCTTTGGACAGGGACGTCTCGGNCCCTTCCCCCTGATCGGCATTGTTACTCTGGTGCTCGCCGTGGCGCTCTTCGTGCTCTACCGTTGGGGCTCGGCCGGTCGATCAATGCTCGCGGTGGGGGGCAATCCCTCCGCGGCGAGACTGGCCGGAATCAGCGGCACCCGGCAGCTCGTACTGGCACACATGCTCTCTGGCGCGCTCGCNTCGATCGCGGCACTCATCTACGTTGGACGACTCTCCTCGGCACCGCCCGATCTCGGCGGAAGCTGGATCCTGATCTCCTTCGCCGTCCCGATTATCGGCGGCACTGCCCTGAACGGCGGACGTCTATCGGTTCCGGGGGCGGTCATCGCCGCCATCGTGTTAGCCACCATCAACGACGCACTCATCATCCTGAAGGTCAGTCAGTACGGAGTAATATTCGCCCAGGGCCTGCTCATCCTGCTCGCTGTGTTCGCGGGTCGGATCGGTGGCTTCGGGCTCCTCCGACGACGCAACAGTCACACCACCGAGCTGACTCCACCGACCACAACACCGGGGGAGGTGACTGCATGATGCTGCGACTCCAGGAGATCGGCAAGTCCTTCAATAGCATCCCAGCCCTCGTCAATGTGACCATCGAACTGAAACCGGGCGAGGCACACGCGCTACTCGGCGAGAACGGAGCTGGGAAGTCAACTCTCATCAAGATCATGAGCGGCCTGCATCAACCCTCAAGCGGGATCATGACCTTCGACGACAGGCCGGTAGTCTTCGATACACCGACCGATGCGGTACGGTGCGGAATTAGCATCGTGCCGCAGGAACGCAACATAGTCCCGGAACAGTCAATCGCCGAGAACGTGTTTATGGGCCGGCTTCCACGCCGAGCAGGCTTCGTCAACTATCGCAGGCTCAATGCCGATGCCCAGCAGTGGCTCTCGATGGTCGGTCTCCACCTTGATGTCCGCCAGGATGCCTCGGTCTTGAGTCCCGGTCAGGGCCAACTCCTCGAGATTGCACGTGCACTCTCACTGGAGAGCCGGATTCTCCTGCTCGACGAGCCCACGGCGTCGATCGGCGAGGAAGAGGTAAACCGGCTCTTCGAGCTCCTGTCCACACTAAAGGCTCAGGGGCGGGCGCTCCTGTTTGTCAGCCACAAACTCGACGAGGTGTACCGCATCTGTGATCGAATCACCGTCATCCGCGACGGACACACTGTGATCGAAGGGGGCGAGCTTAGCACCGTTGACAGGCCGACACTCATCAAGGCCATGGTCGGCCGCCAGTTTGTAGAGTCGCCTTTTGCAGAGCGGCCTGCCCCCGGTGCGGTCACCCTCGAACTGCGCGATGTCTCGACCAGGTGCGGCCACGAGGCCGTGAACCTCTCTCTCCGAGAGGGTGAGATCGTCGGACTCTACGGTCTGGTCGGTGCGGGGCGAACAGAACTGGCCCGCAGCATTGTGGGACTCGACCGGATCACCGGTGGCACGGTGCTCGTGAACGGATATGTAGCACGCATCCCGGATCCGGCGGTCGCACTCCAGAAGTACCACCTTGGCTATGTCAGCGAGGATCGCAAGGGCGAAGGTCTCATCGTTTCCGACACCATCGGCCGAAATGCCAGCATGACGATCTGGGCTGGCCTGGCAAAACCGTTCGGTTTCCTCTCCCGCACACGCACGTGGCCTGCGGTGCTTCCCTCCGTCGAACGACTCAAGGTCAGGATGACCTCTCCCGATCAGGTCATTTCAGAGTTGAGCGGTGGCAACCAACAGAAGATCAGCGTGGCTAAATGGCTGGCGGCTGAGGCGGACATCCTGCTCTGTGACGAACCGACCGTTGGCATCGACATCGGAGCGAAGGACCAAATGCACCGGCTGATCTGGGATCTCGCCGCCAGCGGCAAGACGGTATTGATTATCTCGAGCGACCTGCGCGAAGTCGTGCAACTCGCTGACCGGGTGCTCGTCATGGCTAACAACCGGATCTGCGCTGATCTTCCCAACAATGGCCAGTACGAGGGGATGAGTCGGCAGATCATGCGAGTAATCGTACGGTCATAGGCAGCAGACGCCAGGAGATTACCGCGGCGGGCGCGGTTCTCCGCCAGAATTGGGGGAACTCTACGATGGGAAGAAGGTGCAGATGAACGATCCGGGCGACGATGTTGCCGATCGAGAGAGACAGTTTCCTGAGACGGGTCGTAATAAGTCAACCCGTCTCGCGTTTATTACCGAGGCCGTGAACCGCGACGGTTTCGTGACGGTTGATGTGCTCGCCGACGAACTCGACATCAGCCGGATGACCGTGCACCGCGATCTTGACGTGCTGCAACAATCGGGAGTGCTCCGCAAGGTTCGCGGGGGTGCATCGGCACAGCGCTCCGCCCAGTTTGAGAGCGATCTGCCATACCGGATGCGCGTAGCCGTGACGGAGAAGAAGGCCATAGCCCGAGCCGCAGCCGGACTCGCCACGGAGGGCGATGTCGTCATTATCGACGACTCCACCACCTCACTCGAACTGCTACCGCTCATCGTGGGCCGCGCGCCGATGACCATCATCACCAATTTTATGTCAGCCATGGAACGGCTCGCCGGCAAACCGGACACCACCCTGATCGGCCTGGGCGGGGAATACGTTCCCCGCTACCGCGCCTTCCTCGGAGTCGGATGCGAGCAGGCGCTGTCGGAGCTCTATGCCGATGTGCTCTTGCTTCAACTTCGGCGCTCCGCGGTCTCGAGCTCTACCACCAAGACCAACGGGTTGTGGCGGTGAAGCGTGCAATGATGGCCGCAGCGCAGCGCAGGGTGCTGCTGATGGACCACACAAAGCTCGGCCAGGGCGCGCTGCATCGCCTGGGGAGTGTGACCGACTTCACCCACGTAGTGGTCGATCAGAAAGCGGATCTCTCCCTGATGTCCACCATTGCGGAGGCCGGAGTCGAGGTTATCGTCGCGCCGTCGAGCAACGGCTAAAGAACCTCTGTGACAGCACCTGTTCAACCGCACACTCTCGGCTGTTGCGCTCCCCCGGTCACACCAACCGCCACCGCGTTGCACGGTGCCCGTTGCATCCCGTGACATCGCACACAGCACTCACGCGCACGACCGAGTACCGTTGTCACATGGCAGACCGCGAATACGGGTTCAAGACCCGAGCAATCCACGCAGGCAATATTCCCGACCCGGTGAGCGGTGCCCGCGCGCTCCCGATTTATCAAACGAGCGCGTTCGTTTTTGATGACACCGAGGATGCCGCCGCNCGCTTTGCCCTGCAAAAGTACGGCAATGTCTACTCGCGCCTTGCAAACCCCACCGTCGCAAGCTTTGAGGAGCGAATCGCGAGCCTCGAAGGTGGCCTCGGCGCTGTCGCCACCGCGTCCGGCCTGTCTGCACAGTACATCGTGTTTGCAAGCCTCCTCGGCACGGGCGATCACATCGTCGCATCCGCAAACCTTTACGGCGGTTCCATCACCCAGTTGGATGTCACGCTCCGCCGTTTTGGCATCGAGACAACGTTCGTCCGCTCCGCTAATCCGGTCGACTACGCGGCGGCGATCACCGACCGCACGAAAGCACTGTTCGTCGAAACGGTTGCCAACCCCTCCGGTGAGATCGCCGACCTGGCGGGTCTTTCAGATGTTGCCCGAGCACACAGCATCCCCTTCATCGTGGACTCGACAATAGCGACACCGTACCTCAACCGCCCCATCGAGTGGGGGGCCGATATTGTGACGCACTCGGCCACAAAGTTTCTCGGCGGGCACGGCACGACCCTCGGTGGCGTGGTCGTGGAGTCGGGGCGCTTCCACTGGCACTCCGACACCTTCCCGCTGTTTAGCGAACCGGTCCCGAGCTACGGCGGACTGCAGTGGTCTGGCAACTTTGGCGAGTACGCCTTCCTCACCCGACTGCGGGCCGAACAACTGCGAGACATTGGCCCCACCCTTGCACCACACTCTGCATTCCTGCTCGCGCAGGGAGTAGAAACCCTCCCCTACCGCATTCAGGCGCACGTCGACAATGCTCGCGCTGTTGCCCAGTGGCTAGAATCTGACCCGCGCATCGGGCATGTCTACTGGGCCGGGTTGCCGAGCCATCCCCACCATGAGCGGGCCGCAAAATACCTGCCAAAGGGGCCAGGGGCCGTGTTCAGCTTCGAGGTGAAGGGCGGTCGCGAAGTCGGTAAAAAGCTCATCGACTCGGTGAATCTCGCGAGCCACCTCGCGAACATTGGCGATGCAAAGACCCTCATTATTCACCCCGCCTCAACAACGCACGCACAGCTCACCGAAGAACAACTGGTCGCGGCGGGCGTCGCGCCGGGCGTTATCCGACTCTCGGTGGGCATCGAAGATGTCGACGACATCATCTACGATCTGGATCAGGCGCTCTCCGCCGCAACGGGAGGTTCACGATGAGTACTGCTGCGA
>G312J29652_10000362_pt1 | contig 10769 bp, 10 predicted proteins | sample EareggfetidaYelm_FD_29652 | JGI IMG/M metagenome (IMG submission 29652) | reverse complement strand
CACGGCGTCGTTGGCCAGCAGGCCGCCAAAGCGCTTGGTGATGTTGCGCGCCTGCAGCAGCACCGTGCCGGGGGGCGGCAGCGTGCGCTGCGTCAGCGCCGTCAGCGCTGCCGGATTCGCGGCCGGGCGCATGGCGCGTGGCGCAGCGCGGCGCAGGCAGCGCTGGCCCAGGCGTTCGAGCATCGGCCATAGTCCGTCGGCAAAGCGTTGCAGCACCAGCACCATCAGCAGCCCGAACACGATGAGCTCGAAGTTGCCGCTGCTGCCCAGCAGGGCCGGCAGCCAATCCTGCAACTTTTCCTTGAGCAGGGTGATCAGCGTGGCGCCCAGCACCGCGCCCCCCAGGTGGCCCGCGCCGCCGACCACGGCCATGAACAGGTATTCGATGCCGATATGCAGATTGAATGGCGTCGGGCTGACGAAGCGCTGCAGGTGCGCATACAGCCAGCCCGAAAGCGCTGCCAGCAATGCCGCCAGCACGAACAGCCGGATGCGGTAGCGCGCCGTGTCCACCCCCATCGACTCGGCCATCACCCGGGCGCCCTTGAGCGCGCGGATGGCGCGGCCGGCGCGCGAGTCCAGCAGGTTGTGCAGCAGCCACAGGGCAAGCAACAGCAGCGCCCAGATCAGCAGGCCGATGGCGCGCGGCGCGGCCAGCGACNAGCCGCCCAGCACCAGCGGCGGCACACCGGTGATGCCGGTCTGCCCGCCCAGGAAGGACATGTTGCCGAACAGGTAGTACAGGCTCAGCCCCCAGGCGATGGTGCACAGCGGCAGGTAGTGGCCCGACAGCCTGAGCGTGACCGCGCCCAGGCCCCAGGCCANCACCGTGGTGAGCGCCAGCCCCAGCGCCAGCCCGACCCAGGGCAGGCCGGCCATGCCCACGGCGCCGGCGAGCCACTGCACCGGCGCCGGCGCCGTGCAGACCCAGGCCGTGGCATAGGCCCCGATGCCCACGAAAGCCGCCTGGCCAAAGGAGGTCATGCCGCCGATGCCGGTGAGCAGCACCAGCCCGAGCGCCACCAGCGCATACAGCGCGATATGGCAGAGCAGGACCACGCTGAAATCCGGCAGCCAGCCCCAGCACAGCACCAGCAGGGCCAAGGCCGCCAGCGTGAGCCGCGCGCGCGTGAGCCGGTGCATGAACCGGCTGCGCGCAGCGCAGCGCAGGTCTGTCTCGGCCGGGGGCGTCACTCCTCATCCTCCACCAGGCGGCTGCCGAGCGAGCGCCACCACAGCACCGGAACGATCAGCGTGAACACCAGAACCTCCTTGTAGGCGCTGGCCCAGAACGAGGCAAAGGCCTCCAGTTGGCCCACCAGCAGGGCGCCGGCCAGCGCCAGCGGGTAGCTGGCCAATGCGCCCACGATGGCCGCCACGAAGCCTTTCAGACCGATCAGGAAACCGGTGTCGTAGTACACGGTGGTCAGCGGCGCGATCAGCAGGCCCGAGACCGCGCCGATCAGCGCCGCCAGCGCAAAGCTCAGCTCTGCCGAGCGCTCGGTGGGAATGCCCATCAGCCGCGCGCCCACCCGGTTGATGGCCGTGGCGCGCAGCGCCTTGCCGACCATGGAGCGGCCCAGGATCAGCAGCAGCCCCAGCAGCGCCAGCGTGACGCCCAGCACCACCAGCGACTGGCCCGAAATGGCCATGCCGCCGAACGCCCAGCGGGCCTCGACAAACGCTGGCGTGCGCGCCCCCTCGGCGCCGAAGAACAGCAGGCCCAGCCCCACCAGCACGCCGTGCAGCGCCACCGCGACGATGAGCAGCATCAGCACCGAGGCATCGGCCAGCGGCCGAAAAGCCAGGCGGTACAGCAGCGGGCCCAGCGGGGCGATCAGCACCAGCGTGGTCAGCGCGTGCAGGTACAACGACACCGGGCGCAGGCCCGGTTCCAACGCTGCCGGGCGCAGGCCCGACTCCAGCGCCGGGCGCAGGCCCGGCAGCCACACCAGCGCGCAAGCCAGCAGCGGCAACGCCACGCACCACAGCAGGGTGCTCGGCCAGTGGACGGCGTGGCCGCCGATGCGGCGCAGCAGTTCCCCCGCCAGCACCACGGCGGCCAGCGCCAGCAGCAGCCACAGCGTGGGCGGAATGCGCCCGCCTTGCAGCATGACCATGGTCAGCGCGCCAAAGGCCACGAACTCGCCCTGGGGGATGAAGATCACCCGGGTCACGGAAAAAACCAGCACCAGGGCCAGCGCCATCAGTCCGTAGATGGCGCCATTGACGAGGCCGTCTTGCACCAACAGCAGGGCAATCTGCAAATCCATGGCCGGATGGCTCAGGGCTGGTATTTCCAGGCGCCGTTTTCGATCTTGACCATCACCCGGGCACGCTGGTCCAGGCCCAGGTGGTCGGTCTCGGACATGCTGAAGATGCCATGCGCGCCGGGCACTTCGCGCAGTTGCTCCAGCGCATCGCGCAGGGCCATGCGAAATTCCNCGCTGCCGGGCCGGGCCTTGCCGAGCGCCGCCGGCACGGCGGCAGCCAGCAGCACGCCGGCATCCCAACTGTGCGCGCCGAAGGTGGAGACGCTGCCCGCGCCATGGACGGCCTCATAGGCGGCCACGTAAGCCGAGGCAGACTTCTTTACCGGGTGCGAGGCCGGCAACTGCGCGGCCACCAGCNCCGGGCCGGCGGGCAGAAAGCTGCCTTCCACGTCCTTGCCGCCGACGCGCAGGAAGTCGGCATTGGCCACGCCGTGGGTCTGGTAGATCCGGCCGGTGTAGCCGCGCTCGCGCAGGGCCTTCTGGGGCAGCGCCGCCGGCGTGCCCGAGCCGGCGATCAGCACCGCATCCGGCTTGGCCAGGATGATCTTCAGGGTCTGGCCCGTGACCGAGGTGTCGGTGCGCACATAGCGCTCGTTGGCCACGATGTGCAGATTTTTGATCGCGGCGACCTTGCCGAACTCCTGGTACCAGCCTTCGCCATAGGCGTCGGCAAAGCCGATGAAGGCCACCGTCTTGATGCCCGCGTCGGCCATGTGGTCGGCGATGGCCAGCGACATCATGATGTCGTTTTGCGGCGTCTTGAAGACCCATTTGCGTTTCGGGTCCATGGGCTCGACGATGCGCGCCGACGCGGCCATCGAGATCATCGGCGTGCGCGCCTCGGCCACCACGTCGATCATGGCCAGCGAGTTCGGCGTGATGCTCGACCCCAGGATGATGTCCACCTTGCTCTCGCTGATCAGCTTGCGGGTATTGTTCACGGCGGTCGTGGTGTCCGACGCATCGTCGAGCACGATGTAGTGAACCTTCTCGCCGGCGATGCTGCGCGGCATCAGCGCCACCGTGTTTTTCTCGGGAATGCCCAGCGAGGCCGCAGGGCCGGTGGCCGACAGCGTGACGCCGACATGGATGTCGGCCAGGGTCTGGCCGCAGCCCAGGGCGGCCGCCAGGGCCAAGGCAATGCAGGGGAAAAAGCGCTGTGGTTTCATGGGTTTGTCTCCTTGGATGAAATGGCTGCGGATGAAGGCGGCAGTTGCACGGCCACTACGCCGCCGAAAAACAGATCGGCCACGATCGGGGCCATGGTTTCGTGCTTGAGCTCACCATCGGGCCTGAGCCAGGTGAACATCCAGTTGATCATGCCGAACAGCAGCATCGTCAGCGCCTTGGTCAGGCCCGCAGCCTCGGTCTCGGGGCGCATCTGCGCCAGCGCATTGGCAAAGGCCGCCACCACGGCGCGCTCCTTGTTCAGCACCAGCGCGCTGTCTTCGGGCTGGAGAAACTTCACGTCCTCGGTCAGCACGCGGTGGGCATCGCGGGCCTGCGCGTATTCCTGCACGAAGCGCTCGATCAACGCGCGCAGCCGTGGCTCGGGCGGCAACTGGCGCTGCCCGATGTCGTCGACCAGCGCCTGCAGGCGCGACACATGGTCGTCGGCGATATGCAGCAGCAGGTGGTACTTGTCCCTGAAGTAGTGGTACAGCGTGGGCTTGGACAGGCCGCAGGCCTGGGCCACCTCATTCATCGAGGTCGCAGGGTAGCCGCGCTGCGCAAACAGCGCGGCCGCATGGCGCGCGATCATGTCGCGCTGCTCGTCGTATCCGGGAGATCGCCCTCGGGCCACAGGCAGTTTTCCTTTGCATTCCAAGTATCGGGGGCGCCATCTTGCCTCATCGCGGGGCGCGGCCGGCATGCAGGCCGTGCGCCTTGGCGCGGAGAAACGGCCGGGCGCCACGCTGGCGGCCATCATCAGCGCTCGTCGAACGACAGCACGACGCTGTCCGTCAGCGGCCGGCATTGGCAACTGAGCACGAAGCCGGCGTCCAGATCGGCCTGGTCGAGCGCGAAATTGCGCTCCATGCGCACCCGGCCTTGCAGGCATCGGGCGCGACAGGTTCCGCACACGCCCGAGGTGCAGGCAAACGGCAATTCCAGCCCGGCCGCCGAGGCCGCATCCAGAATGCTGGCCTGCTCCCGGGTGAAGCGGAACTCGCGCCGCAGGCCGTCGCGCACGATGGTGATGCGCGCGCTGTGCGCGTCGCCCGCCAGCGCCTGGTGCATGACGGCATCGGCCTGAGCGCCGGCGGGCAGCGCCAGACCAAAGCGCTCGACATGGATGCGCTCGGCCGGCAGGCCGGCGGCCAGCAGCGCGGCCTGCACCTGGTCGTTCATCTGGAAGGGGCCGCAGATGAAGGCCACATCGATGCGGCGCACGGGCAGCAGCGCATCCAGGAAGGCCGTGATCTTCCCGTGGTCGATCCGGCCCATGTTCAGCGGCAGATCGGTCTGTTCGGCCGAGAACACATGGTGCAGCGCCAGGCGCGCCAGGTAGCGGTTCTTCAGGTCCTGCAGTTCTTCCCTGAACATGGTGGACTGCAGGCTGCGGTTGCCGTAGATCAGCGTAAAGCGGCTGCGCGGCTCGCGCGCCAGCGCCGTCTTCATGAGCGACAGGATGGGCGTGATGCCGCTGCCCCCCGCAATGCCCAGGTAGTGGCGCTGCGCGGCGGGCTGCAGCGGCACGAAGAAGCGGCCCTGCGGCGCCATCACCTGCAAGGTATCACCGACCCGCAGCCGGGTATGGAGCCAGTGGGAGAACCGGCCACCGGCGACCTTGCGCACGCCCACGCGCAGTTGGCCGTCGTCGATGCCGGCGCAGATGGAGTAGGCGCGGCGCAGGTCCTGGCCGTCGATGTCGGCGCGCAGCGTCAGGTGCTGGCCCTGGGTGAACCCGAACACCTGGTGCAGATTCGGCGGCACATCGAAGGCGACGATGACGGCTTCGGCCGTGTCAGGCTCGATGGAGCGCACGCGCAGGAAGATGGGGCTCATGTCGGTGACGAAAAAAGGGCGCTTTACAAGGGCTTGAAATGCTCGAAGGGTTCGCGGCAGTCCAGGCACCGGTACAGCGCCTTGCAGGCCGTGGCGCCGAAGGCGGACAGGCACTGCGTTTGCCGGCTGCCGCAGCGCGGACAGGCTAGTGTCGCGGCACGCGGCATGGAGACCGGAGCAGCCGCGGCACGCGGCATGAAGTGCAGCGATACCGCGTTGCCCGCCGCCACCGCGCCCGGGGGCGCGATGCCATGGGCGTGCAGCCGGGCCAGGCCCCGCTCGGTGATCCAGTCGGTGCTCCAGGCCGGGGCGCGCTGCCACTGGACCTGGGCCGGGCCCAGACCCGCCGCGTCGATCGCGGCCAGCACATCGTGCGCGATGACCTCGGTGGCCGGGCAGCCGCTGTAGGTGGGGGGGAGCAGCAGTTGCAACGCAGCGCCGGCCAGCCGCACGTCGCGCACGATGCCCAGGTCGCACAGGGAGACGGCGGGCAGTTCGGGGTCGGGCACGCTGTCGAGCACCTCCCAGGCGCGCTGCAGCCGCGCGGGCGCGTCCATCACCACTGGCCTCCGGGATAGGCGCGTTGCAGGTACTGCATGTCGGTCAGGATGAAACCCATGTGCTCGCTGTGCACCCCCTGTTTGCCGGTGCTGCGAAAAGCGGTTTCCTTCGGACAGGACAGGCCGGCGGCCGCCAGTATCTGCGCCATCTCGGCCCGCCAGGCCGGTTGCAACTCGGCCCAGCGCGGGCCCAGACCGGCGGCGCAGGCAGCCTCTTCCACCGCGTCGGCAACGAACAGTTCGGGCGTGTAGCGCCACAGCGCGGTCAGCGCCGCCTCGGTGCGGCGGCGCGACTCGGGCGTTCCGTCGCCGAGCCGCACCACCCAGTCGGCGGCATGCTGCTGGTGGTAGCGGGCTTCCTTGACGGCCTTGCCGGCGATGGCGGCCAACTCGGTGTCGCTGGAGCCGAGCAGCCGTTCCCAGAGCAGTTTCAGCAAGGTGGCCACGATGGCATTGCGCACCATCGTGAAGGCGAAGTCGCCGCGCGGCAGTTCCACCAGGGTCACATTGAAGTAGTCGCGCTCTTCGCGCAGAAAGGCCAGTTGGTCTTCGTCGTGGCCGCAGCCCTCCACCTGGCCGGCCCGGGTCAGCAGCGCGCGCGCCTGGCCCACCAGGTCCAGCGCGATATTGGCCAGCGCAATGTCTTCTTCCAGCACCGGCCCGTGGCCGCACCATGAGGCCAGGCGCTGGCCCAGGATCAGGCAGGTATCGCCCAGGCGCAGCAGGTACTGCACGGCGGGGTCCCGGCGCAATTGGATGCTCGGCGTTTGCATGTTGCCCCCGGTCATCTCACATGTGCTCGACCGCGTCCGGCAGCCGGTAGAAACTGGGGTGGCGGTAGACCTTGTCGCGGGCCGGGTCGAAGTACATGGCCTTGTCGCCGGGGTCGCTGGCCACGATCTGCCCGGAGCGCACCACCCAGACGCTGCAACCCTCCTGGCGCCGGGTGTAGACATCGCGCGCGAGCTGTAGCGCCATGCGCGCGTCGCTCGCGTGCAGGCTGCCGCAATGCCGGTGCTCCAGCCCGGCCTTGCTGCGCACGAACACTTCCCACAAGGGCCAATCGGCAGAGTCGATGATGTCAGCGGATTCGCTGATCGCGGCAGAGTCGATGACTTCGGCAGATCCGGCGGCCGTGGCAGGGTCGGCTGCGGGGCCGGCGGCAGAGGGGGCAGGGGCGGCAGATGGGGCAGGGGGGGTCATGGTGTCTCCCGTTGGGCTGGTGCCGGGGAATGTTTGGCGGCATGGGCCAGGGCGGCTGCGCGCACCCAGGCGCCGTCGTCCCAGGCCTGGACGCGCGCGCCCAGGCGCTCCTGGTTGCAGGGGCCATCGCCGGAGATCACGCGCCAGAACTCGCTCCAGTCGATCGCGCCGTGGTCATGCTGCTGGCGCTGCGGATTCCAGCGCAGGTCGGGGTCGGGCAGCGTCACGCCCAGCACCCGGGCCTGCGCCACCGTGGCGTCGATGAACTGCTGGCGCAGGCGGTCGTTGGAGACGCGCTTGATGCCCCAGCGCATCGATTGCGCGGAATGGGGCGACTGCTCGTCCGGCGGGCCGAACATCATCAGCGACGGCCACCACCAGCGCTCGACGGCGTCCTGCACCATCGCGCGCTGCGCGTCGCTGCCCTGGCGCATCATGGTCAGCAGCGCGTCGTAGCCCTGGCGCTGGTGAAAGCTCTCTTCGCGGCAGATGCGCACCATGGCGCGCGCATACGGCGCGTATGAGCAGCGGCACAGCGGCACCTGGTTCATGATCGCCGCGCCGTCCACCAGCCAGCCAATGGTGCCCATGTCGGCCCAGGTCAGCGTCGGGTAGTTGAAGATCGAGCTGTACTTGGCGCGGCCGCTGTGCAGCGCGGCCAGCATCTGTGCGCGCGAACTGCCCAGGGTCTCGGCCGCCGCATACAGGTACAGGCCATGCCCGCCCTCGTCCTGCACCTTGGCCAGCAAGATGGCCTTGCGCTTGAGCGTGGGCGCGCGCGTGATCCAGTTGCCCTCGGGCAGCATGCCCACGATTTCCGAGTGCGCATGCTGGCTGATCTGGCGCAGCAGGGTCTGGCGGTAATGCTCGGGCATCCAGTCCTTGGCCTCGATGAACTCGCCGGCAGCGATGCGCGCCTCGAACTGCTCCTGGCGCTGCATCTGCCGGGCGTTGCCGGCATCGCCCGGCTCCATCTGATCCATCAGGTCCATCGCTTGGGTGTACATCGGAGAGCCTTTCGTATCGGGCATCGATCCATCAACGCGGGCGCTGGTCGATGACGCGCCGGGCCTTGCCCACCAGCGTGCGCTCGATGGCGTTGGCAGCCAGCACCTGCACCTGGCAACTGATGCCCACCAGGGTTTTGATGCGCTGCTGCACCGCATCGGCCAGCGCCTGGCGCTCGCCGGCAGGCAGGTCCGCAGACAGGCCCGGCTGCAACTCGCAGCGCACGGTCACCTGGTCCAGATGGCCAGCGCGCGTCACCAGAATCTGGTAGTGCCCCGACAGCCTGCCGCTGTGCAGCACGATCTCTTCGATCTGCGTGGGAAACAGGTTCACGCCACGGATGATCAGCATGTCGTCCGAGCGGCCGACGATCTTGCCGATGCGCCGCATCGACCGCGATGTCGGCGGCAGCAGCCGCGTCAGATCGCGCGTGCGGTAGCGGATCATCGGCAACGCCTGCTTGCTCAGCGAGGTGAGCACCAGCTCGCCTGGCTGGCCGTCGGGCAGCACTTGGCCGCTGTCGGGGTCGATGATCTCGGGGTAGAAATGGTCTTCCCAGACCACGGGGCCGTCCTTGCTCTCGACGCATTCGCTGGCAACGCCCGGGCCCATCACCTCCGACAGGCCATAGATGTCCAGCGCGTCGATCCCGGCGCCGGCCTCGATCTCGCGGCGCATGGCCTCGGTCCAAGGCTCGGCGCCAAANATGCCGANCTGCAACGAACTGGCACGCGGATCCAGCCCCTGGCGCAGGAACTCCTCGGTGATGANCTGCATGTACGAGGGCGTGACCATGATGATGCGGGGTTGCAGGTCGTGGATCAGTTGCACCTGCTTTTCGGTCTGTCCGCCCGACATCGGCACCACGGTGCAGCCGGCGCGCTCGGCGCCGTAATGCGCGCCCAGCCCGCCCGTGAACAGACCGTAGCCGTAGGCCACATGCACCAGGTCGCCCGGGCGCCCGCCGGCGGCGCGGATCGAGCGCGCCACCAGGTCGGCCCAGTGGTCGATGTCCTGGCGCGTGTAGCCCACCACCGTGGGCTTGCCCGTGGTGCCCGACGAGGCGTGCAGGCGCAGCAACTGCGCGCGCGGCACGGCGAACATGCCAAAGGGGTAGTTGTCGCGCAGGTCCTGCTTGACCGTGAACGGAAACCCGGCCAGGTCGGACAGATGCTTGAGGTCGCCGGGGAGCACCCCCCGGGCGTCAAACGCGCGGCGGTAATGCGCCACGTTGTCGTAGGCATGTTGCAGCGTCCAGCGCAGACGCTGCAATTGCAGCGCCTCGATGGCGTCGCGGCTGGCGCTTTCCATCGGATCCAGGGCAGCGGGAGCGGGTTGACGCACGGCCATGGCGCAGTCTCCTGTCGTTCAGCGAATCGTCATTCGTCGGCCGTCAGCCATCAGCCGTCAGCCGGCGTCCAGCGGCACGGTCGGCCGGCCCGGCATGCAGTACGAACGCCCGCGCAAGACGGCGATGGCCTGATGGTGCTGATTGCGCACGCTCACGTCGTACAAGCCGGTGCGCCCGCCCAGCGCGACCTCGGTGGCCTCGGCCGTCAGATGGTCGCCTTCATGCGCGGGCGCCAGAAAATCGATGTCCAGGCCGCTGGCCACGGTCAGGACGTTGCGCGAGTTGCAGGCGAAGGCAAACGCCGAATCGGCCAGCACGGTGATGAAGCCGCCGTGGCAGATGTCAAAGCCGTTGAGCATGTCGGCGCGCACCACCATCTCCAGCGTGGCCTGCCCCGGCCCCATGGCCGTGACGCGGATGCCCAGGCCCCGGGTGGCGCGGTCCTTGGCCAGCATGCCGCTGCGCACATGGTCGGCGACGGCCTGGGGGTTGGGTCTGTCGGTGGAGCAAGCCATGGTCTGCTCAACGCTCGGTGAAACGAGGGGCGCGCTTGCCGGCGAAGGCCGCGACGCCTTCGCGGTAATCGGCACCGGCGCCCAGCGTTTGCTGCATGGCCGCTTCCTGCGCCAGCGCCTGGCCGTAGTCCAGTTGCGCCGCAGCATCCATGGCCTGGCGCGTGGCCACCAGCGCCTTGACGGGCATGGCGGCCAGGCGCTGCGCCAGGGCCAGCGCCTCGTCCGGCAAACTGGCGTCGTCCACGCAGCGCCAGATCAGGCCGCGACGCTCGGCCTCGGGCGCAGGCAGTTTGTCGCCCAGCAAGGCCAGCCCCAGAGCCTGCGCACGCCCCACCAGGCGCGGCAGCAGCCAGGTTCCGCCGGTATCGGGCAGCAGCCCGATTTTGCTGAAAGCCATGATGAAACTGGCCGAACGCGCCGCCAGCACCAGATCGCAGCCCAGGGCCAGGCAGGCACCGGCACCGGCGGCCACACCGTTGACCGCTGCCAGCACCGGAACGGGCATGCTGCGGATGCGCAGACACAGCGGCCGGTACAGGGTCTCGATCACGCGGCCCAAGTCCTGGGCCTGAGCGCCCACCGAACCGGGCGCGGACGCCGGATCGCCCGAACCGGACGCAGGCGCGGCGGCGATGTCATTCAGGTCCTGGCCGGCGCAAAACGCCCGCCCCATGCCCGTGATGACCACGCAGCGCACGTCGCACGCGGCAGCGGCGGCCTCCAGCGCGGCCAGCAACTGCGCGTGCAACGCGGCGGTCAAGCTGTTCAGCGCGGCCGGCCGGTTCAGCGCCAGCGTTTGCACGGCGCCCGATTGCGTCACCAAGACAAGGGGTTCAGACATGAATGCTCC
>G312J29652_10000361_pt1 | contig 10809 bp, 12 predicted proteins | sample EareggfetidaYelm_FD_29652 | JGI IMG/M metagenome (IMG submission 29652) | reverse complement strand
CTTTAACGCCTCCGCTTTGAATTGCGCATCATACTTCCGATGACGACTTTTTACCGTTTTTTCCATATTCATATATTATACATAGTTACACAAATTTTTAGGATAGTCTGTGTACGGATTTTTAGGACCATCTCAGTAATTTTAGGAAACACGGTCTGGGGAGCCAAAACGGTAAAATCAACTCGCCCATCAACGCAGAAAAAGGTGCGATTGATTTCCGGAAGAAATTCTCCTGTTTATTCATTTGACGACAAAATTGACACAAAAGCGGATGCGAATATTGTAGGTAAATCAGTTTTAGACATTTGGAACGGACGAGTTTCTGCCGTAAGAGAAAAATTTCAAAATCTACGAACCGTTGTCCTCATTAAATATAATGACCTAACTGAGGTTGTAGTTTTTGAATTTGATACTATTCGCTATGACCCTGAATTATTTGTATGGGAATGGAATAAAAANTCAAATCTTGTTGGAATCGAAAAATCAACGAAAGAACATCGGTTTACTTGGCAGCCTCACGGCTCACAATTTACTATTATTGAAGATATTCCTGCAAAGAGTTTGATTATTCGCATCAAAGAACCTAAACCTCTTGACAAAGACAAGGTTTTACGAGCTCTTGGTTTTGATAAATCTTGGCTAACCGTGACTCAAAGAAATGGCTGATGTTTTTACAATTTGCCCTTGTTTATTTATTGGCAAAATGCCCCGTCATTAAGGGCTTTCGGGCTTAGGGGGACGGAGGGGGATTTCCCTTCTCTCCTGCGGAAAAAAATATAATATTGAGTAAGCGCCTCTTTTTGCCCCTCCTAAAAGTTGCATTTATTGCTTGAAGCTAAGAGACTAAGCAACGCTGAATTTTATTTACCGCAAATCTCTTCAAAAGTTCCCGCGAGGACTGCTCGAAAGACCGAATAGCGGCATGGGCGCAACCGCAACGCAGGCAAAAAGCGCTCTTTTTGAGCGTATTCCGCAAACGATTGTTGTTAAAACCCTGCTCAAAATTTATAGTCTATTAATTTGATAGACTAGAAAAAATTAATAATTTTGCGTTTTACAGGTTAGCGGGCTTCTTGTTTAGCAATTTAAGGATGGTAAAATTATTGTCAGATGCGCAGGTAAAGGAATTTGAAAATGTCTCTATGGCCGACGGAATTGCGACGTTGGCGCGGCATTTTCCGGGGCAGGTTGTGTTTTCTACTTCGCTGGGGCAGGAGGATCAGGTAATTCTTCACCAACTTCACGAGCATAAAATCCCGACTCGCATTTTCACATTGGATACCGGGCGCTTATTTAACGAATCGTATGATTTGCTTTCGCTTTCGCAAGCCAAATACGGCGAACGCATCGAAGTATTTTTCCCCAACCATAAAGACGTGGAAAACTATGCGAAGGAAAACGGCGTCAACGGATTTTATCATTCGGCGGAAAATCGAAAACTCTGTTGCCACATTCGCAAAGTGCTTCCGCTCAATCGCGCGTTGGAGGGCGCCCGCGTTTGGATTACGGGCTTGCGTGCCGACCAATCCGACAATCGCAAGTCGATGAATATACTGGAATGGGACGAGGCGAAAGAATTATATAAGTATAATCCCTTGCTTCGTTGGTCGCTCCGCGAGGTGATTGATTATTTGAAAAAAAATAAGGTGCCCTACAATCCTCTCCACGACAAAGGTTTTATAAGCATCGGCTGTGCCCCCTGTACGCGCGCGCTGGAACCGGGCGAAGACGCGCGCGCGGGACGCTGGTGGTGGGAAACGTCGCACAAAGAATGTGGGTTGCACGAACATCAATAGTTGAACAGAAAGAAATGAATCAGGATTTAGAGTACTTGGAATTTTTGGAGCACGAAAGCATTTTCATTTTTCGCGAAACGGCCGCGCAATTTGAGCGCCCGGCGTTGCTTTTCAGCGGCGGAAAAGATTCAATCACCTTGGTGCAATTGGCAAAGAAAGCCTTTGCGCCGGCGCCCTTCCCGTTTCCGTTGGTGCATATCGACACGGGACACAATTTTCCCGAAGCGCTGGCTTATCGCGACGCCCTGGCGAAAGCCTTGGGAGCAAAATTGATCGTGCGCAAAGTGGAAGACACCATTCGCGAAAAAAAATTAACAGAACCCAAAGGGAAATTTGCCAGTCGCAATTGGCTTCAAACCCATACGTTGCTCGATGCGATTGAGGAGTTTAAATTTGACGCCTGCCTCGGCGGGGCGCGACGCGACGAAGAAAAGGCGCGGGCAAAGGAAAGAATTTTTTCGGTGCGCGATGAGTTTGGACAATGGAATCCAAAATTGCAGCGCCCTGAGTTGTGGAATATTTTTAACGGACGAATTCACAAAGGCGAAAATGTGCGCGTATTCCCCATCAGCAACTGGACGGAGTTGGACGTGTGGAATTATTTGCGCAAAGAAAAAATCACGTTGCCCTCCATTTACTTTTCGCATGAGCGCGAGGTCATCAATCACGAGGGGCAGTGGGTGGCCGTTTCCGAACACATACGCCTCGACCCGACCGATGCNGTGGAAAGGAAAAAAGTACGCTACCGCACGGTGGGCGACATGACTTGCACGGCTGCCGTCGAGTCTGACGCCTCTACATTGGAAGAAGTCATCCGTGAAATTATCGCCACGCGCGTGAGCGAACGCGGCGAAACGCGAATCGACGATAAAGTGACAGAAGCCGCGATGGAAGACCGCAAAAAGGGCGGCTATTTTTAGAATAAAAGAATACAGAAAATGGATATATTAAAATTCATCACTGCCGGCAGCGTCGACGACGGGAAGAGCACGTTGATAGGGCGGTTGCTCTACGACAGCAAAAGCATCATGACCGACCACTTGGACACGCTGGCAAAGCAAAGCAAAAATCGCGAGGAAGGAGAAATTGATTTAGCCCTCCTCACCGACGGACTTCGCGCCGAACGCGAACAAGGCATTACGATTGATGTGGCTTATCGTTATTTCAGCACGCCGAAAAGAAAATTTATTATTGCCGATGCGCCCGGCCATGTTCAGTATACGCGCAACATGATTACAGGCGCTTCGAATGTGAGTTTGATCATTATTTTGATTGACGCGCGAAACGGAATTATTGAACAAACGCGCCGTCACTCCATCATCGCCTCCTTGTTGAAAATTCCAAAGGTAGTGGTCGCCATTAATAAAATGGACATGGCGGGTTTTTCGGAAGCGGTTTTTAACTCCATAAAAAACGAATATAAAATCATTGCCGAGCAGTTGAACTTGGGCGACGTAACCTACATTCCCATCAGCGCATTGCGGGGCGATAATATTGTAGCCCCTTCGCAAAATATGACTTGGCATAAAGAAAAACCCTTGCTTCAATATTTGGAAGAAACAGAGGCTGCGGAAGAAAGCAACAGTTGCCTTCGCCGCTTTCAGGTGCAATACGTCATTCGTCCGCAAACGGACGTCCTCCACGACTATCGCGGCTATGCGGGGCAAATTAGAAGCGGAAATTACAGCGTAGGCGATTCGGTGCTCGTGCTTCCTTCGGGGCAGAAATCGACCATTAAAAGTCTGGAAGCGGGCGGCGCGGAGGTAAGAAGCGCACACGCGCCGCAAAGCATCGTGATGCAACTAGAGGACGACATTGACGTCAGCCGCGGCGACACCATTGTGCGGGAAGAAAATAAACCCGCCGTTTCCGCAGAAGTGGACGTCATACTTTGCTGGATGGACGAGCAACCGCTTGAAACGGGAAAAAAATATATTTTACAACATCATCAGCAATTAGTGCGCTGTGCGGTGAAAAGCATTGCGTATAAAATTGACGTCAATACGCTCACGCATCAGGAGGTGACGGGGGCTGTTCATCTCAATGAAATTGTGCGCGCTAAATTAAAGTTGGCGTCGCCGATTGTTTACGATTCCTATTCCACGTTGCGCTCCACAGGCAGCGCCATTATGATAGACGAAACCAGCAACCACACAGCAAGCGCCGTCTTGCTGCAACCATGAAAGGGAAAGTCACGATAGGAGGCGTTGGACCCGGCGATCCTGAACTGGTGACGCTGAAATTATGCGCCGCTTTGAAAACAGCCGATGCGGTGGTTACCGATCGTTTGGTGAATCCGATTATTATTGAAACACATGCCTGTCGGGCAGAAGTTATTTTTGCAGGCAAACAAGGCTACAACGAAAACTCATTTAAGCAAGAAGATATTTCGCAACTATTGGCAGATAAGGCGCTCGAAGGCAAGCATGTGGTGCGTCTCAAAGGCGGCGATGTGGCTTTTTTCAGCAATGTGCTGAGCGAGTTAAAAATCTTGCGCCGCCATCGAATTCCATTTGAAATTATCCCCGGCGTGACGGCGGCTTCGGCGGCTTCGGCCTACACCGGGATTCCGCTCACGGCACGGGAGTATAGCAGCGGCGTCCGATTTATCTCTTATCGCGAAAAAAACGACTGGACGCCTGCCGATTGGGAATCGTTGCGGCATACCTCCGACACGATTGTATTATATATGAGTACGCGCAACGCTCCGCTTTTTTTTGAAAAACTCTTTCAAAAAAATTGCGCGGACAGACCCGTCATCGCCGTGCAGCACGCCTCCACCGCCGCACAAAAAGCAGCAGTCTTTCAGCTCCGCGAATGGACTGCATTTAATTTTGAAATGCTGGAAACGCCCGCTATATTTATTGCGGGTCAGGCGGCCGGACTGTTTCCCGCTTTCGAATGGTTTCATCCCGTTCCGGGCGAGTCGGTTTTTCAGCCAATTGCGGTTCAAGATTTGTGGAATTTATCCGATTAGAAATAAATAATAAAGAGTAAAATGAAAACGACCCTATCCCGCTTGCTTTCTGTTTTGAAAGGCGAAGGACTCTATCGNACTTTTTTAGAAGTAGATAAAAACGCGCGACGATTTCCGCGCTTTCACTATCAGCTCAATGCCAAAAAAGGTTCCGCCATCAACTGGTGCACGAACGATTATCTGGGCATGAGCATTAACCGCGAGGTGATTGAAGCCATGAAAGAAACCGCCGAAGAAGCCGGCGTGGGAAGCGGCGGCACGCGCAATCTTTCCGGCACCACGCAATGGCACTTGGCATTGGAGCGGGAAATTAGCGAGCTTCATCAAAAGTCGGCGACCTTGCTTTTCGGAAGCGCCTATCAAGCCAACGTAACCGCCCTCTCTACGCTGGGAAAAATGATCCCCGAACTGGTTTTCTTTTCCGACGAATACAATCACGCTTCCATTATTGAAGGAATAAAATATTCCGCTTGCGAGAAGCATATTTTCCGACACAATAATATTAAGCATCTGGAAGAATTATTGCAACAGCATGCTTCTTCCAAAAAAATAATTGTTTTTGAATCGCTCTATTCCATGCAGGGAACCGTGGCGCCTGTTAAAGAGATAACGGCGCTGGCAAAAAAATACGACGCCCTCACTTACATCGACGAAGTACATGCCGTGGGGCTTTACGGGAATCGCGGCGGCGGCGTGGCCGACCGCGAAAACCTGATGCAGGAACTCGACTTAATCAACGGAACGCTCTCCAAAGGCTTCGGCACCTTGGGCGGCTATGTGGCGGGCGAGGCTCTGTTGATTGACGCCATTCGCAGTTTTGGAAAAGGATTTATTTTCACCACCTCGCTTCCGCCGGCCTTGTGCGCCGCCGCCGCAAAAAGCATCTCCCTTTTAAAATTCGGAAATTCTTTGCGTGAAAAATTTCATCACAACGTGGCTTTGCTTCGCGCCTATCTGCAAGACGCAGGAATTGCTTTTGAAGGGCAAGCCTCTCACATCACCACTATCGTCATCGGCGACGCCGTGCGCTGTCGACAAATTACGGACGAACTATTGAATCAATATGGTTTATACATTCAGCCTGTTTTCTACCCCACCGTTCCGCGCGACAAGGCTTGTTTGCGCATCACCATCACCCCTTTTCACAAGGAAGACGACATCGCTTTTTTGACAAACTCAATAAAGGAAACATTGAAAAAAGAATCAAGCCACAAGTGGCATCATGAAAATGTCTGAAGCCGCTTTTCGGGCGCGCCTGAAGCGCAAAAATATTGACAAAAATCAACTCTTTTAAAAAACCCATCGCCATGGCCGGTTATACCAATCAACGCCGCCGACTCAGAACCTCGTCGCAACTGCGCGAGTTGAGCGCGAGCGTGACGCTTTCGCACAAGCATTTTATTCAGCCTTTGTTTATTGACGAAACAGTTCGGCGACGCGAAGCCATGCCTGCGTTGAGCGGCGTAAATCGCGACACGATTGATTCCGCTTGCGAGCAAATAGAACAGGATTTGAAAAACGGCGTCGCCAAATTTCTTTTGTTCCCTGTTCCTCAAAATAAATCCGATCATCCCTCCGACTTCTCTTATTTTGTAAAAGCCATTCAAACCATTCGAGCCAAGTTTGGCGCCTCCGTTTGGGTGGCGTCCGATGTTTGTTTGTGCGCTTATACGTTGCATGGGCATTGCGGCGTCATGAACGCCGACGGTTCGCAAGTGCTGAACAAAGAAACCAATGAGCGTCTGGCCGATTATTCTTTGCAGTTGGCGCAAGCCGGGGCGGACTGCATTGCGCCAAGCGACGTCATGGACGGGCGCGTAAAAGCCATTCGCCAAACATTGGATGAAAATCAATTTCATGCGGTTAGCATTATGAGCTATGGCGCCAAATTTCAGTCGTCTTATTACGGCCCTTTTCGCGAGGCCAGCCGATGTTCATTGGAGCATCATCACGGTCAGTTGCTTGACAGGAAAACCTATCAAGTGAGCCTGTTTAATCCTTCCGATGCGGCGGCCACGGCCAAGCGAGACGTGGACGAAGGAGCCGACCTTATCATCGTGAAGCCTGCTGTTTTATATATGGATATTATTCAGCGATTGCGCGGCGAAATTTATCAACCCATTGTCGCCTATCATGTAAGCGGCGAATATCAAGGCATAGAATTGTTGGCGCGCGAGGGACTGCTGGCGCGCGACAAAGGACACCTCGAAGCGTGGACTGCGCTCTTTCGCGCAGGAGCCAACGCCGTGATTTCTTACGCCTCGCGTCATGCAAAAGACTGGATTGATAAGGTTGAATATTAAAAAAATATTTATTCTTGACAAAAATTGAAATGAATTCAGAAGAAGCAGACATCATCGTCAACGAGGCAACCCGCGAGAAGGCAAATCGTCTGTTCCCCATATTTCTAAAACTTGAAAACGTTCACACGCTGGTGATTGGCGCAGGCCATGTCGGGTTGGAAAAAATCAGAGCATTGACAAATAATTGTCCCCAGGCAAGGGTGAACATCGTGGCGCTGCAAGCAAAGGAAGAAGTGAAAGAACTCATCGCCGCTTTTCCCTCTTATAAATTGCAAATCAAAGCATTTGAAGAAAGCGATTTGGAAAATGTGCATTTAGTGATTTCTGCTTCCAACAATGAAGCGTTGAATGTCGCGTTGAAAGAGCAGGCGAATAAGCGCGGCATTTTGATAAACGTGGCCGATAAACCCGAACAATGCGATTTTTATTTAAGCAGCATCGTCGCCAAAGGTCAGGTGAAAATTGCCATCAGCACGAACGGACTTTCGCCCACGCTGGCCAAGCGACTGAAAGAAGTTTTTCAAGAAGAAATTCCCGAAGAAGTGACGCCGCTCGCCGAGAATTTATATTCCTTGCGAANAAGGTTGCGCGGCGATTTTGCGGATAAAGTAAAACGTCTCAACAAACTTACGCAGTCGCTGTCGGAGAATGGGTGGGAGCGCGAAATTCGTTGGAAAAGAATTGCGACTTTTTCCATCGTGGCTTTCAGTTTAATGTTAGTCGGTCATTTGATTTTGTCGAATGTTCCCCTGCATGAACTGTTTTATTATCTGAAAGAACAATATAAAAGTTTAAATTTAACGCCCGACTTTCATTGGTTTGCGCTTGCCGGTTTTGCCGCGCAGTTGGTGGACGGCGCCTTAGGCATGGGCTACGGATTGACCACTACCACCGTTTTGCTTTCCTTGGGATTGAATCCTGCGGCCATCAGCGGGAGCGTACATACGGCTGAAATTTTTACGAGCGGCGCTTCGGGCTACAGTCATTATCGCTTTGGCAACGTCAATAAAAAATTGTTCAAAATATTGCTCATCCCCGGCATCATAGGCGCCATACTCGGCGCATTGGTATTGATTGAGTTGGGAGAAAAATATCAAGCGGCCGTGAAACCCGTCATGGCCGTTTACACGATGTTCTTGGGCGTTCGAATATTTTATTTGGGAGTAGTCAATAAAAAACCCGAAGGCGGTTTCAAACACTATGGTTTGCTGGCCGGCAGCGGGGCTTTTCTTGATTCATTCGGCGGCGGCGGTTGGGGGCCGATTGTAACTTCCACCTTAGTTTCAAAAGGAAGAAGTCCGCGCTATGTCATCGGAACGGTGAGCCTGACCGAATTCTTTATTACGCTTGCCAGCGCTTCCACTTTCTTGACAATGATAGGCATCACTCATTGGCAGGTAATTGTGGCCTTGGTAATCGGCGGTTTAATGGCTGCCCCGCTGGCGGCGAAGTTGGCCGGACGCATTCCGCGCCGCACCTCATTCTTCCTGCTCGGGACGCTGATTATACTTTGGAGTTTGAAAATTTTGATGAAGTTGTTGTAAGGCGCAAGCTATTAACCAATCATTCTTTTAAAAATAAATCGGCTAAAACAGGCAGATGATCCGATGGCTGAGGTTCATCAGGCACGGCGTAGCGGGAAACCGTAAACGGATCCGTCTTTCTGAAAGCGATGTGATCGATATATGCGTGCGGGTTTATGTTTGGATAAGTGGGGAGACATTCAGAATTACACACCCTGGTAAAATGTTGATCAAGGAAGTTAATAATCGGACTGCCTGTTTCGGAGTTAAGATCTCCCGCAAGCACAACGGGGCTGCGCTCGACGGAAAGGGCATCGACGATAGTCTTCATTTGTTGCAACTGCGCGTCCTGACTTATAAAAGGATCCATGTGCGTATTGGCAAAAACCATTTCTTTTCCGTGGCCGAGGTCTATATAAGCCGTTCCCAATACACGATGCTCGCCCTCTCCCGGCAAATCAACTTTCTTAGTTGACTTAATCGGATATTTTGATAAAATGACTATCCCATATTCTCCCCCCGAAAAATCAATCGCCTTAAAAAATTCATAGTTCATTTTCAATTTCTTCGCAATTTCTTTTGCTTGGTCAGCCCTGATTCCCGAGCGTCCGTTATTTTTATCAATCTCTTGCAATGCCACAAGATCGGGATTGTGCTTTTTAACCGTTCTTGCCACTAGCGCCGGAGCCGCATGTCGGACATTGTAACTCATAATACGCAATTTCATCTGCTTGTCCTGCGACGCGACGGAAGCAAACTGCAATACAAAAACGAAAAGCAATGGGACTATTTTGGCAAACATAGGATTTATTGGTTTAATGATTTTTTTTATTCGTCGGGTTCAAAGCGCCGCAAAGGTAACTTTTTTGGTCGTTGTCGCTTCTTAAACAAGTTGTACTCTAGACCAATTTGCACCGAATTGCTTTTTGCATCCCATGTATAACTAATGGAATTATCATTTTCATCATAATAATTTCCTTGTTGGCTGTACATGCTATTTAAGCCCATCGTATATCCGCAAAATATAGAAAAACGATTAAGCGAATAGGCTAGATTGAGCAAGGGGCCATAATCAACGCCGATAAAGGGGGTGTCGGTAAAACCATATTCCCTGTAATTGAATCCCAATTCTATTCCCCAATTGAAGTTTATTTTGTAATGTAAAATAACGGGGAGGTCAATAAAATAGGTATCCTTCTTAGTCAACGATTCGTTCAACGCGAAATAAATATCCCTTAATATATAAGCTTCTTTGCCTGCCGCTAGTTGGAGGAGGCGATTGTCTGGCAATCTCTTGAATTTTATGCCAACTCCAATTCTCGACAGCAACTCAAAATGCTTGCTTATGGGCTTTATCAGACAAGCGCCGAGCTTCAATTCACGCGTGGGAAATTTTCGTGACGGATTAACCTCTGCCCGATAGTTTAAGTAGGCAATTTGTCCCGAAACAAACTCGGTAATGTGAAATTTATGCGGATTCTGGGCTAAGGAAACAACGCTGCAAAATAAAAGGAGAGTCGTTGCTTTCATATTTTATTGCTAATATTGATAGTATCTGGTAAAACGCAGTGACACCCAATCACCGCCCAGTCCCCGTGCGGTGGCTTCACCATCGCCCTTAAGAATGGGACGAGGACTCCTACACATGAAATTGTAATAAAAATATGATTGCGAGACAGTTATTATATTTGTCATGTCAAAGACATGGGACAAGACTCCCTGATCCTTCGGGGTAATTACGTGGTCTGTTCTCTTATTGTACATTTTTATTCTTCAAAAGTATGTAATTTCCTGTTGAATCATATAAACAATAATCCCCGCTAATTTTTGTTAATCCTCCCGAAGCAGAAAAAATTCTGTCTCTATTGCATATAGCTTGATAAAATGAACTGCCTATTAAGGGACTTATCATGCTATCTTCCTTAGATTTGTCAACACATGCGCAGACGATTGCTATTGTTAGCGACGCAACGCCTATTTGCAAATACCTTGAATTTCTAAGTTTACTGCTGATTGCGATAAGTCTCTTTTTCATATTTGTGACGTTGTTTAATTATTAATACGCAAAAAAATAAAAATAAAAGTAAAAAGCAAATAAAGTATTAATTCGGCTTGCACGACTTTAGAAAAAAGTCCAAAATTTTCATCCGCACAAATCTTTAAAATTTCAACGCTTGAAAGACGGGAAGGCATTTGCACAATGCACGGAT
>G312J29652_10000360_pt1 | contig 10827 bp, 8 predicted proteins | sample EareggfetidaYelm_FD_29652 | JGI IMG/M metagenome (IMG submission 29652) | reverse complement strand
CCGCCAGCAGCATACCGATCACCACGGCGGTCAGCATGCCGAACGATGGCGCCATGGCGTTCATGGACAGGATCACCACGCCGGCAATCAGCGCGGCCATCGAGCCGACTGACAGGTCGATGCCGCCGGAGATGATCACAAAGCACATGCCCACCGCGATGATGCCGATGAAGGAGGTGTTCTTGAGCACGTTCATCAGGTTTTCGTAAGTGGCGAAGTTCTCGTGCAGCAGCATCCCGGCGATGCACAACAACACCAGGCCGATGACGGGTCCCTGCCCGTGCAGCCGGCTCCAGAGCATTCGGGCGGGGGCGGCTTGGTCAGCGCGTTCCTGTGGCATGGGCAATCAACTCCTCTTCAGTCAGGTCAGGGCCTTGCAGTGTGGTTTGCAATTGACCAGCGCGCAGTACTGCCACGCGATGGCACAGGCCGATCAGTTCCAGCAGTTCAGACGAAATCACGATCACCGCCAGGCCCTGCGCCGCCAGGCGCTGCACCAGGTAGTAGATTTCGCATTTGGCACCCACGTCGACGCCGCGTGTAGGCTCGTCGAGCACCACCACGCCGGGGCCGGGATGCAGCACCTTGGCCAACGCCAGCTTTTGCTGGTTGCCGCCAGACAGGGATGAGGCGCGCAAATCGAGCGCGCCGGTGCGGATGCCGAATTCATCCACCGCCTGACGCAGCGCGGCTTGCTCGGCAGCCGGCTTGAGCCAGGGGCGGGCGTAGCGCTGCAAGGCCATCAGCGTCAGATTGGGGCGCAGGCCCAGGTGCACATGCAAGCCCTTGCCCTTGCGGTCTTCGCTCAGATAGGTCAGGCCGTGGCGGGCGGCATCACGCGGGCTGTCGATTTGGCGCAGGCTGCCGGCCAATTCCACCGTTCCCGATGAGCGCGCTCGCAAACCCAGCAAGCCCTCGAACAACTCGGTGCGCCCGGCCCCCACCAGGCCGGCGAAGCCCAAAATTTCACCGCGCCGCACCTCGAAGCTGATGTTCTGCGCCCAGCCCGGCACGGTCAAATCGCGCACCTTGAGCATCGCCTCGCCCACGGGCGCGGGCAGTTTGGGCGGGAACAGGTCGGCCAATTCGCGGCCAACCATCAACTGCGCCATCTGCTGCCGCGTGACGCTGGCCGTGGGCGCGCGCGCCACCAGGAGGCCATCGCGCATCACCAGCACCTCGTCGGTGTTGCGCTCGACCTCATCGAGCTTGTGCGAGATGTAAATGATGGTCACGCCCGCCGCCTTCAACGCCGCCATCAGCGCAAACAGGCGCTCGGTTTCGCCGCTGGTGAGCGTGGCGCTCGGCTCGTCCATGATCAACAGGCGCGCATTGCGCGCCAGCGCGCGGGCAATTTCCACCAACTGCTTTTCGGCCACGATGAGCTGGCGCACGCGCCGCTGCGGCGCCAGGTTCAGGCCGACCTGCGCCAGCGCCTGGCTGGTTTGCTCGCGCATGGCGCGCTCATCCAGAAACAGGCCGCGCCGCAACTCGTGGCCGAGGAAGACGTTTTGCGCAATCGTCAAATCATCGGCCAGATTGAATTCCTGGTGAATCAGCACGATGCCCTGCGCCTCGGCGGCACGCGGGCCAAAGCCGGAGGGCGGGCGCACCACGCCATCGACCAGCACCTGGCCGCTGGTCGGGTTCTCATACCCGGCCAGAATCTTCATCAGCGTCGACTTGCCCGCGCCGTTTTCACCCAGCAGGCCATACACGCGCCCCGGTTGCAGCGCCAGGCTCACGCCATGCAACACCTGCACCGTGCCGAACGCCTTGACCACATCGCGGAACTCCACCGCCACACTCATGGCGCACCTCCTGATTGCGTCAGACTTTCCTGCATCGCCAGCACGCCGGCCCCCACCAGAGCGGCATCATCGGCCAGCGGCGCGCACTGTATTTCCAGGTGCCGGGTGGAAAGCGCCAGCGAGCGGTGGTACACGCTCTGGCGCACCGATGCCAGAAACAGCGGCCCCATGTCGGCCACCAGTCCGCCAATGAATACATGCGAGGGATTGAAAAAATTCACCACCGAAGCCAGCATCTGCCCGACCAGACTGCCTGCGCGCTGGATGAGGATGTTCGCCGCCACATCCCCCACGCGGCTGGCCTGCGCCAGGTCCTCGATACCCAGGCTGCCGCTGGCCTGCAAGCGCTCGGCCAGCCAACTGCTCTCGCCCTTTTGCGCCACCTCGATGGCGGCGCGCACCAGCGCCGGGGCCGCCGCCATCGCCTCCACACAGCCCTGGTTGCCGCAGTGACAGCGCGGGCCGGCCTGGTCCACACAGATATGCCCCACATCGCCCGCCGAGCCATTGGTGCCGCGGTACACCTGCCCGTGGCACACAATGCCGCAGCCAATGCCGGTGCCCACCTTGATGACCAGAAAATCAGACAGCGTGCGCTGCAAGCGCCAGAGCTTGCCAAGCGCCATCAGGTTCACATCGTTATCGACAAACACCGGCGCCACGAACGCCTCGCGCAGATAGTCACGGATGGAAAAGCCGTCCCAGTCCGGCATCAGCGGCGGGTTGACCAGTTGGCCGCTGGCAAAGTCCACCGGGCCGGGCACACCCATGCCGATGGCAATCAATTGCGAGGAGGACAGGCCGCAGCGCGCCATCAGTTCCCGCATCAGGCCGCATAGCTGCGCCAGAATCACGCCGGGGCCGCGGCGCACGTCGATGGTCTCGCACTGGCGCGCCAGCACCGCCATGTCCGGGCGCATCAGCGCCAGTTGCATGCTGGTGGCATCCATGTCCACGCCCAGCACCGCCCCCAGCGACTCGCTCAAGCGCAAGGTCTCGGCACGGCGCCCGCCGGAAGATTCCTGCAAGCCCACTTCGTCCAACACCCCTTCATCCAGCAAGGCCGCCACCATCGCGTTCGCCTTGCTCTTGGAATAGGCCAGCCGTCGCGCCAATACATGGCGCGACACCCCCGTAGACCAGAAGATGGCTTGCAGCAAATCCATATCTGCGCTGCTGCAATGCTGCCAGCGTGCCAAGGCCAAGGTTTGTCTCCTTCGTTTTATCGTCGCAGCATGTCTGTGGCCCTGTGTGGCCTGGCACTGCGGCGGTGCTGGTCGGATACTACGTGGCCCACTTAGGCCAGACAAGACTGAACTTTGGCCTTGATGTGGTCGAATGCCCGCAGAGACAGCGGCCGCATATAGGTGGGGGGCTTGGCGCCGGCTACCGAAGGGGCTTCGGCGGCATTACCGAAGATTCCGTCCGGGCTGGCGCGGCACAGGTTCGGCGCCGGCAGCAGACCATGGCGCCGGATGCGGGCCGCAAAGCCGCGTTCACCCGGTACGCTGGTATCGGCGCATCAGACTCCATTCTGGCTGATGCTGGTGCGCTGAACCTGCATCGACCCAGCCTGCGCTCAAGGCTCCAGCACAATCCTTTGCACCGTCGCCTGCTCCACCGCCTTGCGCGAATACAGCAAGGGGAAGTACTCGCCATCGAGCCATCGATCGGTCAGATCACGATAATGCGGACTGTTCGGGTCGCCCGATTGACCCGGCGCATTGATGGCGACCGAGCCATCCCAATGGCCAACGTCCACCACCACGCGAAACGACGGGCCATTGGTTTGGCGAAAATCGCTGGCACGGTAAGTCGATTGATTCGGCCCATAGGCACCGCCACGTTTCGGCAGCGGGCCGACATTCAGCCTGGCGCGCATTTCCTCATCCACCACCGCCGCCAGAGGATGCTCCATCAGGTTGTGATGCAGCTTGCCCCACTGCCATTGGCTGGCATCCTCGCCTTGCAGTTTGACCATCTCGGCATAGGCGTCGCGCAGGCTATCGCGCAAAAGCTCGTCGCGCCTGGGAACGGCACCCGGCTGCTCCAGCATATTCAGCATCACGGCAACATCCGGCGCCCCCATCGCCGCCGCCGCTTCCTTGCTCAGCACCGCCTCCTTGAAAGCCTTGCCCAGATGGCGCGCGAGCCAGACCTCATACAAGGCCGCCTGCGGCGAATCGACACGCTCGACATAATCCCAGCCCTTGAAGATGGCCGCCGGCGTGCCCGCATCCAGCTTGAGCAAGGCCACCAGACGGCGCGCAGGAATGGCCAGATCATCGTTCTGCAAACGCATGGCATCTTGCAGCGTCACCTTCGGCAAGGATGACAGCACTTCGCTGATGCGCATGAAGCGCGAACCATTGGTCCACTCGAAACCGAGCTTGCGTTCCCGATAGGGATAATCCTCCGGCAAGTTCATCTGATTGGCCGTGGCAAACCAGCCCTGCCGGGGGTTATAAACGCGCGGCAACTGATCGCCGCTCCAGAACCCGGCCCACTCATAGCGGCCATCGCCCGGCACCGGCATCAAGCCATCCCAGTTCGGACGCTTGGGCGCCAGGCCGCCCGGTGCCCAACCGATATTGCCTTTGACATCGGCATACACCAGATTCACGGTCGGCGCGTCCCAGTTCACAATGGCGCGTTTGAAAGAATTGAAACTTTTCGCGTGCATGTAGCCAATGCTGCCGAAGTAGGGCGACATGCCCGGCTCCAGCCAGCACGAGCGCACGGCAAAGGCGCGCTGCCGGTCGGCGAAGATCACCGGGCCGTGGCGCGTGAAGCGCAAATCCGCCGTCTCCGGCACGCCGCCCTTCACCCTGATCGGCTCATGCAAGACCTGAAAAGGCTCCCACTTGCCCTGGTATTTGTACTCGTCGGGATTATCGGGATTCAACTCGTAGACATAGAGGTCTTCCTGGTCGATGCTGAAAATGGTCAGACCAAAGGCGATGGTTCCGTTGTGCCCGATCGAGATGCCCGGCAAGGCCGGCTCACCCGCACCGATGACATGCAGGCCCGGCGCGTTCAAGTGCGCGATGTAACGCAGTGACGGCGCAGAGTAGGCGCGGTGCGGATCATTGGCCATGATGGCNCGACCGGTGGCAGATTTGGCGGGCGCGATCACCCAGTTATTGCTGCCCTCCGTGGTTTCCTCNGGATTTTCTGCNGCNGCAATCCGTATGCCATCACCNTGACCGTCGGCGTGCGCGCTCAGGCTCTCCTTGGTAATCCTGACGTTTTGCGTCGCCAACTGAAACACCTTGAGCAAATCCTTGGGCAGGCAGGGGTCGAGACCTTCCGGCATCACCGCCTGCCATTTCGGCTGCAAACCGAAGCGGATTTCATCCGACTTCAGATCGGCCTTGCAAACGACATTGGCACGCGCAACTTCGCTATTGAGATTGCGCGTCAAACCATGGCTGCGAATGCGCACGACATCTTCCGCCTGCCATTTTGCGGGCTGGTAGGCAAGCTGCTTGAATTCATAAGGCAGGCGCTCTGGATGCGCGGTGACGAGATCGATATAGGCATTGATACCGGCAACGAAGGCCGTCGCAATCTGCTCCGACTGCTTGCCATAGGAATCCCACTCGCGCTGCATGTCGCCGCGATACAGAAACAAGCGCGTAGCCTGGTCTTGCGCGATATAGGCAGGGCCGAACACTTCAGACAATTGGCCAAGACCACGGCGGCGCCACAAATCGATCTGGAACAGACGATCACGCGCAGCGTTGAAGCCCTGCACGAAAAAGGCATCGGTCTGGCTGGCTGCATAAATATGCGGCACACCCCATTTGTCGATGAGGATTTCAGCCTTCTTTTGCAGGCCGGGGACATGCAGGGTTTGCGTCGCTGCATGCGACGAGATTGCGCTGCAAGCCAGCAGAGCCAGCGCGCATGATTTCAGTGTTGCCATCTCTTGGCTCCTGTGGTGGTCAGGGGACTTTACCGCAGTCCCAGGCGTTGCCGGCTACGCTGCCCCGCGCTCGACCGGACGGGTCGCGTCACTGCACCATTCGCTCCAACTGCCCGCGAAAAGCGCCGTCTGTCCAAGCCCCGCAATCTCCATGGCCAGCAGATTGGGCAAGGCGCTGACACCGCTGCCGCACTGGTGCACCACGCTGGCGGGGTCGCGCCCGGCCAGCAGGGTGGCAAATTCGGCATGCAACTCGGCCGCAGGCTTGAAGCGGCCATCGGCGGCCATGTTCAGGTTGAAGGGGCGGTTGAGCGCACCGGGGATATGGCCGGCCACAGGGTCCAGCGGCTCGACCTCGCCACGGTAGCGCGGCGCAGCCCGGGCATCGACCACGGTCTGGCCCGGGGTCTGCAAGCGCGCCAACACCTCGGCGGCGGTGCGCAATTGGCGCAGCGGCGCTGCCAGCCGGAAGTCCGCCGGCAACGGCGCCGGCCCTGCGCCGCTGCTGACTGCGCCAGCGGCCGCCTGCCAAGCCTGTAGCCCGCCATCGAGCACGGCCACGGCGTCATGGCCGGCCCACTTGAGCATCCACCACAGACGAGCGCAATAGTTCGCCCCCTGGCGGTCATACACCACGGCCTGCATGTGGTTGGCAAAACCCAGCGCCGAGAGCCACTGCGCAAAGCGCTCGCGGCTGGGCAGCGGATGGCGCCCGCCCGATGCCGGCCTGTCGGCCTCTGGCGCGGTGCCGCTGGCGCCGGGCGCGCCTGGCTTGGCGCTCAGATCATGGTTCAGGTCGGCATACACGGCGCCAGGGATATGCGCCTGCGCATACTGCTGCGCGCCCGCCGTGGGTTGTGCCAGATCGAAGCTGCAATCGAACACCATCAGCGGCGCGCCGCTGGCGATCAGGGATTGCAGTTCACCGGCGCTGATCAGCGTAGTGCAAGTGGTCATGGGCGTAGGGGAAAGGCAAGGGAGGGGGAGGAGGGGGCGGCGGGGGACGGCGCCCATTGTGTCAAATGGTGCCGGCCGGTGGCGGGCATGCGCCTGAAAACCGCAGTGCGCAGGCCGTGATCGCTCGCCGACCAGCTCTGGAACTCTGGAGCGGATGGGGGCGGCACGCCGGGCAGAACGCAGCCGGTGATGGCGGTTTTCAGCGATCAATGCTCTTCCGCAGGCGCGCCCGGGGCGGTCCGCTCCCGCAAAATGGTCGCCACGATGCCGCTGCCCACGATCAGGGCCATGCCGATCCAGCCGATCGGCGGTATCTCGTCGCCCAACAGCACGCTGTAGATGGCCGAGAACACGATGCCCGAGTACTGCAGGTTGGCGACCAGCAGCGTGCCGCGCTGCGTCTTGGCGCTGGCGTAGGCGCGGGTCATGCACAACTGGCCTGCGGCAGCCAGGATGCCGATGGGCAGCAGCCACAGCACCGGCCAGCCCGGCCAGGGCGAAGTGCCGGTCAGCAGCAGCGCCGCGCCGCCGGCCACCGCCGCGCCCATGGCGAAATAAAACACCGTGCGCTCTTCGGGCTCGCCCATGCGCGCCAGCGTCACCACCTGCATGTAGGCAAACGCGGCCGTTATGCCCGACAGCAGTCCGATCAGGCCGGCGAAGGATTGGTTCTGATGCAGGCTCGGGCGCAGCAGCAGCACCACGCCGGCAAAACCGGCCAGCACGGTCAGCACCAGCGGGCCTTGCAGCGTCGGGCGCGGAGCGGCTGCCGAGGGGCGCCAGGCCAGCAACGTGCCGCCGACCAGAAAGGCCGCGATCCACACGCTGCTCAGGTAGTTCAGCGCCATCGCCGTGGCCAGCGGCAGGTGGGCAATGGCAAAGAACCAGGCGCCCAGCGACACCACGCCCACCAGGCTGCGCCAGGCATGTATGCCGGGGTACTGCGTGGCCAGCGTCACCCGCTGCAAGCGCGCCAGCAGCCACAGGATCAATATGCCGATCAGGCCCCGGTAGCAGACCAGTTCGGCCGAGTTGAAGTACTCCGACGCGACCTTCACGCACACGCCCATGCTGGCAAACAGGAACGCGGCCAGCACCATCCAGAGAGCTTGCATCGGTCGGTGGTTTCTTCAAAGAGCAACGCCTGGCTGGCGTGCAGATGCTGCGGTGTCTGCGGCGCCGACCGCTGCCAGCGCTCGTCGTTCAAGCGTTTGCAGCCATCGCAGTGGTGGCGCTCCGGCCCGGCCGGCGCCGCCGCACTCAGCGTTTGGGCGCAGTTTCATCCAGGCCATCGCCCATGGCCCTGCGGTACCACTCGTGAAAGTGCTGCATGCCGTCTTCCATCGGGCTTTGGTAAGGGCCGGTCTGATTGTCGCCGCGCGCCAGCAAGGCCCGGCGACCGGCGTCCATGCGCTCGCCGATCTCGTCGTCCTCGATGCAGGTTTCCATGTAGGCGGCCTGTTGCGCCGTGACGAATTCGCGCTCGAATGCGGCGATCTCCTCGGGGTAGTAAAACTCCACCACATTCAGCGTCTTGTCCGGGCTGATCGGGTGCAGCGTGGAGATGGTCAGCGCATGGGGGTACCACTCCAGCATCAGGCACGGGTACAGCGTGAGCCAGATCGCGCCATGCCGGGGCGGCTTGCCGGCGCGATAGGACAGCAATGCGTTGTGCCAGCGCTCGTATACCGGGCTGCCGGGCTTGCCCAGCCGGTTGGCCACGCCGACGGTCTGCACCGAGTAGTTTTTGCCGAACTCCCAGCGCAGGTCCGTGCAACTGACAAAGCTGCCCAGGCCCGGGTGGAAGGGGCCGACATGGTAGTCCTCCAGATAGACCTCGATGAAGGTCTTCCAGTTGTAGTGGCACTCGTGCAGTTCCACATGGTCGAGCACATGGCCGCCAAAGTCGAGGTCGGCGCGTGGGCCCAGACCGGCCAGGTCGGCGGCCACGTCATGGCCGTTGTCCTCGAACAGCAGACCGTTCCACGAGCGCAACCGGTAATTATCGAGGTTCAGGCAGGGGTCATGCGCAAAGTGCGGCGCGCCCAGCAACTCGCCCTGCGGGCTGTAGGTCCAGCGGTGCAGCGGGCACACGATGCGGCCGCCCCCGCTGCCCTTTTGCTGGCTGTGCAGCGAGCCTTTGCCCTTGAGCATGATGGCCTGGCGGTGGCGACAGACATTGGAGAGCAGTTCGACACCGCCTTGGTCGTTGCGCACCAGCACGCGGCCCTCGCCCTCCTGGGGCAGCGCGTAGTAGTCGCCCGCCTCGGGCACGGCCAATTGGTGCCCCACATAGCGCGGGCCATGCCGCATGAGGCGCTCGCGCTCGCGCTGGAACAGCGCGGCGTCAAAGTAGCTCGAAACTGGTAGTTGGCTTGCGGCCTGCTGCAGTTGAAGACTTAAATCAGACATGGATGACCTGACCTAAAGACTCCCCACAGGGAGGTGCGCCGGGGCGCATCTGGGAAAAGAAACCGGTCAGCTTGCCAGCCGGCCCGAAAGGAACGCGATTATAGGTGCCGGGCTTGCTGCGGCGCCCTGCTTGGCCTGCTTGGCCTGTATTGCAAACCAGTGTCGCGTTACCGATCATCTGTCTGTCTGCGCGGGCCATCGAAGCGCAGCGCGGCGTTGCAGCGCTTGCCAATACGCTCGGTCGCTCGGTATGGGCAAGCGCTGCGCCTTGCGCTGCGCTCCGATGGCGGCGCGCAACCTACGACATCTCATCGGTGACACGACACCAGGGTTACTGAGCACCAAGCATGGTGGGCTGCGCCTAGAATCACCGGTTTTCACCCGCGCCGCGCTGCGCCCATCGCCATGCACCAGGCTCCTGCCCCACCCGCCGAACCTGCCAGCTACGAGGCCGCACTGCACGAGTTGGAGCAACTCGTGGCGCGCATCGAGTCGGGCCAGTTGCCGCTCGACCAGATGCTGGCCGGTTACCAGCGCGGCGCCAGTTTGCTGTCCTTTTGCCGCCAGCGTCTGGACGCNGTGCAGGAGCAGATCAAGGTGCTCGATGATGGCCCGCTGCAACCNTGGGTCCAGCNATGAGCGCCGCTTCCACGCNATCGGCTGCGGCGGCTCCGCTGGACCTGGGCGGCTGGCAGCAAAACCACCTGGCCCAGGTGGAGCAGGCGCTGTCGCAATGGGTGGGCCATGGCGCGCCCGCCGGGCTGGGCGAGGCCATGCGCTACGCCGTGCTCGATGGCGGCAAGCGCCTGCGGCCGCTGCTGGTGCTGGCCGCGTATCAGGCGGTCTGCAGCGGCCAGCCCGCACCCTGCGCCTGGCACGATGCGGCGGCGCTGCGTGCCGCCTGCGCCGTGGAACTGATCCACGCCTATTCGCTGGTGCATGACGATCTGCCCTGCATGGACAACGATGTGCTGCGCCGTGGCAAGCCCACGGCGCATGTGCGGTTCGGCCCGGCCCAGGCCCTGCTCGCAGGCGACGCGCTGCAAGCCTTTGCGTTCGAGTTGCTCACGCCCGAGGACATGCCCATCCCCGCCGCCACGCAGGCCGCGCTGTGCCGCCTGCTGGCGCGTGCGGCGGGCTCGACCGGCATGGCCGGCGGCCAGGCGATCGATCTGGCCAGCGTCGGCCTGCGGCTCACCGAAGGGCAGTTGCGCCAGATGCACCGCCTCAAGACCGGCGCGCTGCTGCAGGCCAGCGTGCTGATGGGCGCCGTGTGCGGCCAGGCCGCGCCTGCGGCCTATCGGGCGCTGTCCGACTATGGTGCGGCGCTGGGGCTGGCGTTCCAGGTGGTGGATGACATCCTCGACGTGGTGGCCGATTCGGCCACGCTGGGCAAGACGGCCGGCAAGGATGCCATCGCCGCCAAGCCCACCTATGTATCGCTGCTGGGCCTGGAACGGGCCCAGGCCCAGGCCCGGGAACTGCTGGCCGGCGCGCATGCGGCCCGGCTCCGCAGCGACCTGCCCGACACCCGCGCGCTGGCCGCGCTGGCCGACATGGTACTGTCCCGCCCCTCTTGACATCCTTCTTGACGCCCCTGTCCGACCGGCCTCTGGTGCTGCTATTTCCTGCACCGGCAGCTATCAAAAAATAGTAAATGCCAAGCACATCCTTTCCCCTGCTGGAAACCATCGACGACCCGGCGCAACTGCGCCAGCT
>G312J29652_10000358_pt1 | contig 10868 bp, 7 predicted proteins | sample EareggfetidaYelm_FD_29652 | JGI IMG/M metagenome (IMG submission 29652) | reverse complement strand
CGCTTCGAAGCGGACGGTGATCGGCTGCGCCTCGAATCATCACCGCCCCACCATGGGATTTCTCATGGGAGCAATCGGGTGCAGCCACTCGTCATGATTTGAGAAAGTCTCGATGGAAATGGAATCGAGAAATGATGAGTTGCCAAGGCCCTTGGTGGAATCAGCCGGTGCGCACCGGGGAGGGCCCTTCATGCGCGGCCAGAGGGGGGAGGCTGGCCGGTATGGTTTCTTCTTCCTGCCGCGCTTCGATTTTGACGATGACCAGCGACAGGTTGTCGCCATCCCCACGGGCCCGGATGCGGGCTTTTTCTATCAGTATCTGCGTTGCTTCCCGGGGTGACAGCGCATCGACCACGGCGGCCAGCTCGGCCGTCGTGAAGTAATGCCAGACACCGTCGCTGCAAGCGAGCAGCGCATCGCCCGGCTGCAACTGCGCAATCAGATGGCTGGTCAGCGGGGGATCGCTGTCGGCGCCCAGGCAGTGGATCAGGATGTTCGATTGCGGGTGATCATTGGCCTGCTCCTCGGTCAGTTCGCCCCGGCTGACCAGTTCCTGCACATAGGAATGGTCGCAGGTGCGAAACGCCAGTTCGGCCCCCCGGAAATGGTAGATGCGCGAGTCGCCCGCGTGCATCCAGTGGCAGTCGCCCTGCGGGTTGATCAGAAAGGCCGCAATCGTGCTGTGGGGCTCCTGCTCGGACGAGATCGCGGTCAGCCGGATGACGATATGGGACTCTTGCACGATGCGCGCGAGCAGGTCCAGCGGGTCGTCGGTATCGGGCGAGTAGCGCTCGAACAGTTGCCGCGCTGTCATCATCACCTGGTCGGAGGCTTTGCGCCCGCCGCTGCGCCCGCCCATGCCATCGGCGACCACCGCCAGCACGCAGCCCTTGTGCCGCGCGTGGGCGATCAGTGTCACCTGGTCTTGCTGATGTTCCCGGTCACCTTTGTGGATGGCGGTGGAGGCGGTCAGTCGGTAGGTTTTGCTCATGCAGATGTGGTCGTGGGCGCCGGACATGCACAGGGCAGCCGTAGACGGCAGGATAAAGACGTATTATCCACCCGCTTGTAACACTTGCTTCTTTCTCCATGTTTGCGGCCTCGCCTTGAAACCCGGTTTTCACCCACCTTGCGAGCCGCCGATGGAGCCACCGCTCGGGCCCACCGGGCCTGCGGGCCTGGATGCGCCGACGGCGCTGGCGGACATGGTGGCCGGGGTTTTTGCCCCGGGCGGCGTGCTGGCGCAGGCCGATGCGCATTTTCAACCGCGACCGGGGCAGACCCGGATGGCCATGGCCGTGGCGCGGACCATGGCCGCCGGCGGCCGCCTGGTGGTGGAGGCGGGCACCGGGGTGGGCAAGACCTTTTCCTATCTGGTTCCGGCGCTGCTCAGTGGCGAGCGGGTTTTGCTGTCCACGGCCACCAAGGTGTTGCAAGACCAGTTGTTCGCGCGCGACCTGCCCGGCCTGGCGCGGACGCTGGGCCTGCCCGTGCGCATGGCTTTGCTCAAGGGCCGCGCCAGCTATCTGTGCCTGCACCGCATGGAACTGGCGCGCCAGGATGCCCTGGCCCAAGAGCCTGGCGTGGCGCGCGCGCTGGCCAGCGTGCAGGACTGGTCGCGCCACACGCTGGCGGGGGATTTGGCGGAACTGACGGGGCTGGACGAGCGCTCGCCGGTGCTGCCCCTGGTCACATCGACCCGCGAGAATTGCCTGGGCACGCCCTGCCCGCGGTTTCGTGATTGCCATGTGCACCGGGCGCGGCGCGAGGCGCTGGCCGCCGACATGGTGGTCATCAACCACCATCTTTTCTTTGCCGATGGGGCGCTGCGCGAGTCGGGTCTGGCGCAACTGCTGCCCACGGTGCGCGTGGTGGTGTTCGATGAGGCGCACCAGATCAACGAGACCGGGGTGCAATTCCTGGGCACGCAACTGTCTACCGGCCAACTGCTGGACTTCGGTCGGGATCTGCTGATGGCCGGCCTGCGGCATGCCCGTGGCCTGGCGGACTGGAGCGGGCTGGCCGCCGGGCTGGAACTGGCCGCGCGCGATCTGCGCCTGGTGGCCGCAGCGCTGCCGGCCGGGACCCGGCTGCATTGGGGGCACGAAACGCCGCAAGGCGTTTCGTCGGCACCGCAAGGGCAAGGCGTGTCGGATCGAGAACGGGCGCCACAGGGCGCTCCCGACCCGGAGCCGGCACCGCAAGGCGTTCCAGCCCAGGCGTGGCAGAGCGCGCTGCAGCGCGTTGCATCGGCGGGCGCGCAGGCCTGCTCGGCGCTGGCGCCGGTCAGCGAGATGGCGCCGGACCTGCTGCGCCTGCACCAGCGGGGCTGCGAGTTGCTCGATGCCCTGGCCCGGTTCTGCGGCCCGGCGCATCCCGACGCGGTGCGCTGGGTGGAGGTGGCTGCGCAACTGCGCCTGATCGAGTCGCCGCTGGACATTGCCCAGGTCATGCGCGAGCGTCTGCTGGCGCCGCCGGCGGGAGGCGATAGCCCGGAGAAACCCGCCGCAGGCCCGGGCAGGGCCTGGATTTTCACCTCGGCGACCTTGGGCGAGGACGAGCAACTGAGCTGGTTCACGCAGCGGGCGGGGCTGCAGGATGCGGAAATTTTGCGCGTCGCCAGTCCGTTCGACTACGCCGCGCAGGCCGCCTGGTACGTGCCGCGCCATTTGCCCGCGCCGGCGAGTCCGGCGCACAGCCCGGCGCTGGCGCTATGGGTGGGCAAGGCCGCAGAGCAGTTGGGCGGGCGCACGCTGGTGCTGACCACCACGCTCAAGGCCCTGCGGGCCATTGGCGCGGCGCTCCAGCAGCAGTTCGCCGCCGCCCCGGGCGCGCGGCTGCAGGTGCTGGTGCAGGGCCAGTGGCCCCAGCGGCGGCTGATGGAGCGCTTTCGCGCAGGCGCAGACAATGGCCAGCCGGGCTGCATCCTGGTCGCATCGGCCACGTTCCGCGAGGGTTTCGACGTGCCCGGGGAGGCTTTGCAACTGGTGGTCATCGACAAACTGCCGTTTCCGCCGCCGGGCGATCCATTGGTTCAGGCGCGCATGCGGCGCATCGACCAGGCCGGGGGCCGGTCGTTCAAGGACTATGCGCTGCCCGAGGCCGCCGTGGCGCTCAAGCAGGGCGCCGGGCGCCTGATCCGGCGTGAATCGGACCGCGGAATCCTGGTGCTCGGCGACACCCGGCTGCTCACCATGGGCTATGGCAAACGCCTGCTGGCCGCCTTGCCGCCCATGCGGAAACTGGCATCGGAGGACGAATTCGAGGCCGCCTTGCTGGCCCTTGCCCGTGGTGCTGCCTGCGCCGCCGGCGCTACCAGATCTTCCACCACGGCTCCTGCCGGCGCTTGAAGCCGCCGCTCATGAAGCTGCTTTGCGGGTAGGACTTGTCCATCACCCGGCGCGCGTCGTCGCGCAACGCGGTCATGCCCAGCGCATCGTAGGACTGGATCAGGATGTACAGCGCCTCTTCCTGCGCCGGAACGCCCTGGTAGTCGGACAGGGCCAAGTGGGCGCGGCCGATGGCCGCCACATAGGCGCCGTGCAGGTAGTAGTAGCGCGCCACATGCACCTCATACTGCGCCAGCGAGTTCACGATATAGGTCATGCGCTGGCGTGCATCCTGCGCGTAGCGCGATTGCGGAAAGCGGTTGACGAGTTCCCTGAACGCCTCGAAGGAGTCTTTGGCGGCCTGCTGGTCGCGCTCGGACAGGTCTTCGCGCGAGATGAACGAGAACAGGCCCAGGTTGTCGTTGAAGTTCGCCAGGCCCTTGAGGTACAGCGCATAGTCCAGCGCCGGGCTGACGGGGTGCAGCTTCATGAAGCGATCCAGCGTGGCCACGGCCTGGGCTTTTTCGCCGGACTTGTAGTGTGCATAGGCCTTGTCGATCTGGGCCTGCTGCGCCAGTGGCGTGCCGGCAGCGCGGCCTTCGAGCTTTTCCAGCAGCGGCACGGCCTTGTCATAGGCGCCGCTGCTCATCTCGTCCTGCGCTTCGGCGCGGATGCGCTCGGTGCTCCAGCCCGCCGTCCGGTCTTCGGTGGTGCTCGAGCATGCAGCCAGCAGGGCTGCCAGCAGCAGGGCAGAAACCAGGGGCAGTGGGGCGGGCAGCATCGCAGGCGGCTTTCGGCAAATGGAACACGGAAAACACAGGCGGGAACACGGGCCTGCGCGGCATTGTAGCGGCGGCAGGCGGGCGCCCGGCAGGGCTGCCGTCGGGCTTCCTGGTCGGGCTTCCTACAATGGCGCCATGTTTGTCCATCTGCGCATGCACACCGAATTTTCCGTCGTCGACGGCACCAACCGGATCGACGAGGTGGCCCGGGCCGCCGCTGCCGACGGCCAGCCGGCGCTGGCCATCACCGATCTGAACAACCTCTTTGGCGCGGTCAAGTTCTACAAGGCAACCCGCAGCCAGGGCGTCAAGCCCATCGTCGGCGCCGAAATTTTTCTGCCGGGACCCGCCGGCGCAGCGCCGGCGCGCCTGATCGTGCTGGTGCAAAGCCACCAGGGCTACCTGAACCTGTCGGAACTACTGACCCGCGCCTGGACCCGTGGGGTCGTCAAAAACCAGGCGCTGTGCCACTGGGCCTGGCTGGAGGAGTTGGCCGAGGGCTTGATCGTCTTGGCCGGGGCGCAGGCCGGCCCCGTGGGGCAGGCTTTGCTCAAAGGCGATGACGCCGGCGCTGCCGAGACGGCCTTGCGGCTGGCGGGGATGTTTCCGCACCGCTTCTTTATCGAATTGCAGCGCGCCGGCCGCGCCGATGATGAAAGCCATGTCGCGGCTGCGGCCGCGCTGGCGGCGCGGTTGCGCCTGCCGGTGGTGGCGACGCACCCGGTGCAGTTTGCCCGTGCCGACGACTACGAGGCCCATGAGGCCCGGATCTGCATCGCCGAAGGCGACATCCTGGCCAACCCGCGCCGGCAGCGCAAATTCACCCGCGACCAGTATTTCAAGTCTGCGGCCGAGATGCAGCGGCTGTTTGCCGACCTGCCGTCGGCCCTGGCAAACACGGTGGAAATAGCCCGGCGCTGCAACCTCACGCTGGTGCTGGGCAAGCCGCAGTTGCCGGACTTTCCCACGCCCGGCGGCATGCCGATCGAGGCCTATTTCCGCGTCGCCTCGGTCAATGGCCTGGAGCAGCGTCTGCTGTGCCTGTACCCCGAGCCGGCACAGCGCGAGCAGCAGCGCCCGCGCTACCTCGCGCGCCTGGAGTTCGAGATCGGGACCATCGTCGAGATGGGCTTTGCGGGCTACTTCCTGATCGTCGGGGACTTCATACAGTGGGCCAGGAACAATGGCTGCCCGGTCGGGCCGGGGCGCGGTTCCGGCGCCGGCTCGCTGGTGGCCTATGCCATGGGGATCACCGACCTCGACCCGCTGGAATACAAACTGCTGTTCGAGCGCTTCCTGAACCCCGAACGGGTATCGATGCCGGACTTCGACATCGATTTTTGCCAGGCCAACCGCGACCGCGTGATCGATTACGTCAAGGACAAGTACGGCAAGGACGCCGTGAGCCAGATCGCCACCTTCGGAACCATGGCCGCCAAGGCCGCGATCCGCGACGTGGGCCGGGTGATGGACATGAGCTACACCTTCTGCGATGGCATCGCCAAACTGGTGCCGGCCAAGCCCGGCATCTCGTACACGTTGCAGTACCCGCCCAACCCGAAAAAGGAAGGCGACAAGAACCACTACGTGCTGGAACTGGAGCCGCAACTGGCCGAACGGATGCGCAAGGAAGAGGATGTCAGGACCGTGATCGAGATGGCGCAAAAGCTCGAGGGCCTGACGCGCAACATCGGCATGCACGCCGGCGGGGTGCTGATCGCCCCGGGCAAGCTGACGGACTTTTGCCCCCTGTACCAGCCGCCCGGCAGCGCATCGGCCGTGAGCCAGTACGACAAGGACGATGTCGAGGCCATCGGCCTGGTGAAGTTCGACTTTCTGGGCCTGGCCACGCTGACGATTTTGCAGCTTGCGCGCGAGTTCATCGTCGGGCGCCACAAGGGGCAGCAGGACTTCAGCTACGACGCGATCGCGCTCGACGACGGGCCGACCTACCGGCTGTTCTCCGAGGGCCAGACCGAAGCGGTGTTCCAGTTTGAAAGCCGGGGCATGCAGGGCATGCTCAAAGAGGCGCGCCCGAGCCGGCTGGGGGACCTGATCGCGCTCAACGCCTTGTACCGCCCCGGCCCGATGGACCTGATACCGAGCTTCATCAACCGCAAAAATGGCAAAGAGCCGGTGCTCTACCCGCACCCGCTGGTCGAGTCGGTGCTGGCCGAGACCTACGGGATCATGGTCTACCAGGAGCAGGTGATGCAGACCGCCCAGTTGCTCGGCGGCTACAGCCTGGGCGGCGCCGACATGCTGCGCCGGGCCATGGGCAAGAAAAAAGCCGAGGAGATGGCCGAGCACCGCGCCATCTTCCGCAAGGGGGCGGCGGAAAAAGGACTCAGCCAGGAGAAAGCCGACGAGGTGTTCGACCTGATGGAGAAGTTTGCCGGCTACGGCTTCAACAAGTCGCACGCTGCCGCTTACTCCCTGCTGGCCTACCACACGGGCTGGCTGAAGGTGCATTACACGGCCGAGTTCTTCTGCGCCAACATGACCGTGGAAATGGACGACACCGACAAGCTCAAGGTGTTGTTCGAGGATGCCCGCAAGATGGGCCTGGCGTTCGAGCCGCCGGACGTGAACCGGGGCGGGCATCGCTTCGAGCCGGTCAGCAACAAGATCATCCGCTACGGTCTGGGGGCCATCAAAGGCACGGGCCAGCAGGCCATAGAAGCCATCGTGGCCGCCCGCGAAGGGCGCGGGGAGGGGCCACGGGGCGCCTGCAGCGGACCGTTCAAGAGCCTGTTCGACTTTTGCGTGCGCGTCGATCGCGCGCGCCTGAACAAGCGCACGGTCGAGGCCTTGATCAAGGCCGGGGCTTTCGACTCCATCGAGCGCCACCGCGCGGCGCTGGTCGCCTCCATCGACCGGGCCTTCGATTTCGCTGCGGCCACGCTGGCCAACGTGAACCAGGGCAGCTTGTTCGACATGATGGGCGCTGACGCCCATGGGTCGAGCCAGCAGGAGCCGGAACTGGTGGGCGCCGCCCCCTGGGGCATCAGGGAGCAACTGATGCAGGAGAAAACCGCTGTCGGGTTTTACCTGTCGGGCCATCTGTTCGACGAAGTGGCCGCCGAGGTGCGGCGTTTCGTGCGCACGGCGATCGATGAACTGACCGATAGCCGCGAGCCCCAGTTGCTGGCGGGCATCGTCTGCGACTTGCGCGTCATCAACGGCCAGCGCGGCAAACTGGCCCTGTTCCGGCTGGACGACAAAACGGGGGTCATCGAAAGCTCTGCGGACGAGGCTTTGTTCGACAGGCACCGCCAGCAACTCAAGGAAGACGAGTTCGTGGTGCTGCAAGGGCGCTTGCAACCCGACCATTTCAGCGGCGGGCTGCGGCTCAAGGTGCAGCAGGTATGGGACTTGGCCGCAGCGCGCTGCCGGTTCGGCAAGTACCTGCATGTGGTGCTGCGGGACAAAGCGCCCGACAAACTGCCCGACATTGCGCGCCTGGTGCGCGAATTCGCGCCGCGCAGCGAGGAGACGGACGAGGGCGAGCCGCTGCTGCACAGACTGCGCGTGCGCATCGGGCTGCGCTGCAGCGCCGAGGATGTGGCCGCTGTCGCCGAACTGCAACTGGGCGAGAGTGCAGGCTTTTACCCCAGCGATGCCGCGTTGGCGGCCTGGACGGAGCAGGCCGGCTCTGCGCGCGTGGTGTACGACGATGCTGCGGGCGCGGCATGAAAGCAAATATTGGCTGCGGCAACCGCTGGTGTTGCAGCAGCCGGCTGCGCGGGTCGCTAAAATGAATTTCATGGCAACACGAGCACCCACCCTGCCGCCCGCCACGCGGCCAGCGCCCGATGATGGCGGTGCGGTCGTGCTCGAGCGCCGCCCCGAAAAGACCCCGCCGCCGCAGATGTACCAGGTGGTGATGCTCAACGATGACTACACGCCGATGGAGTTCGTCATCGTGGTGCTGCAGGAGTTCTTCAGCAAAGACCGCGAAACCGCGACCCGGATCATGTTGAAAATCCACCTCGACGGCAAGGGCATCTGCGGCGTGTATTCACACGATGTCGCTGCCACCAAGGTCGATCAAGTGCTCGATGCCGCGCTCAAGGCCGGCCACCCGCTGCAATGCGTCAGCGAACCTGTTGCATGACAGGACATCGATCCCGATCTACAGTCATCCCTTGACCAGGCAAGCAACAAAGGAGTTCACATGATTGCCCAAGAACTGGAAGTCAGCTTGCACATGGCCTTCGTCGAGGCCCGTCAGCAGCGCCACGAATTCATCACCGTCGAGCATCTGCTGCTGGCATTGCTCGACAACCCCAGCGCCGCCGAGGTGCTGCGCGCCTGCTCGGCCAACATCGATGACCTGCGCGCAGCGCTGGCCAACTTCATCAAGGACAACGCGCCCCAGGTGGCCGGCACCGACGAGGTCGACACCCAGCCCACCCTGGGCTTTCAGCGCGTGATCCAGCGCGCGATCATGCATGTGCAGTCCACGGGCAATGGCAAGAAAGAGGTCACCGGCGCGAATGTGCTCGTGGCCATCTTCGGCGAGAAGGATTCGCACGCCGTGTACTACCTGCACCAGCAGGGCGTCACCCGCCTGGATGTGGTCAACTTCATTGCCCACGGCATCAAAAAAGGCGAGCCGCCCGAGCCTGTCAAGTCGGACAGCCCGGCCGAAGGCGAAGAAAACGTCGCCGTCGAGCGCAACAACGAGAAGGCTTCGCCGCTGGAGCAGTTCACCCAGAACCTGAACCAGGCCGCCAAGGAAGGCCGGATCGACCCGTTGATCGGGCGCCACTACGAGGTCGAGCGCACGATACAGATCCTGTGCCGCCGGCGCAAGAACAACCCGCTGCTGGTGGGCGAAGCCGGCGTGGGCAAGACCGCCATCGCCGAGGGCCTGGCCTGGCGCATCACGCAAAACGACGTGCCCGAGATCCTGGCCGAGGCCGTGGTGTACTCGCTGGACATGGGCGCCTTGCTGGCCGGCACCAAGTACCGGGGCGATTTCGAGCAGCGCCTCAAAGGGGTGCTCAAGTCGCTCAAGGACAAGCCCAACGCCATCTTGTTCATCGACGAGATCCACACGCTGATCGGCGCCGGAGCCGCCTCGGGGGGCACGCTCGACGCCTCCAACCTGCTCAAGCCGGCGCTCTCCAACGGCCAGCTCAAGTGCATCGGCGCCACCACCTTCACCGAGTACCGCGGCATCTTCGAGAAAGACGCAGCGCTGTCGCGGCGCTTTCAGAAGGTGGACGTGGTCGAGCCCAGCGTGGCCGAGACCATAGACATCCTCAAGGGCCTCAAATCCCGCTTCGAAGAGCATCACAGCGTCAAGTACGCGGCGGCGGCCCTGCAGGCGGCGGCCGAGCTCAGCGCCAAGTACATCAACGACCGCCACCTGCCGGACAAGGCCATCGACGTGATCGACGAAGCCGGCGCCGCCCAGCGCATCCTGGTGTCGAACAAGCGCAAAAAAACCATCGGCAAGGCCGAGATCGAAGAGATCGTGGCCAAGATCGCGCGCATTCCGCCGGCCAACGTCTCCAACGATGATCGCAGCAAGCTGCAGACACTGGAGCGCGACCTCAAAAGCGTGGTGTTCGGTCAGGACAAGGCGCTGCAAGTGCTGGCCAGTTCGGTCAAGATGGCGCGCTCGGGCCTGGGCAAGGGCGACAAGCCGATCGGCTCGTTCCTGTTCAGCGGCCCCACCGGCGTCGGCAAGACCGAGGCGGCCCGGCAACTGGCCTACATCATGGGCATCGAGCTGATCCGCTTCGACATGTCCGAATACATGGAGCGCCACGCGGTCAGCCGCCTGATCGGCGCCCCCCCGGCTACGTCGGCTTCGACCAGGGCGGGCTGCTCACCGAAGCCATCACCAAAAAGCCGCATGCCGTGCTGCTGCTCGATGAAGTCGAAAAAGCGCACCCGGACATCTTCAACGTGCTGCTGCAAGTGATGGACCACGGCACGCTGACCGACAACAACGGGCGCAAGGCCGACTTCCGCAACGTGCTGATCGTGATGACCACCAACGCCGGCGCCGAGACCATGAACAAGGCCAGCATCGGCTTTACCAACCCGCGGCAGGCGGGCGACGAGATGGCCGACATCAAGCGCCTGTTCACGCCCGAGTTCCGCAACCGGCTCGATGCCATCGTCAACTTCAAGGCCCTCGACGAGCAGATCATCCTGCGCGTGGTCGACAAGTTCCTGCTGCAACTGGAAACCCAACTGGCCGAAAAGCGGGTCGAAGTCACCTTCACCGACGCGCTGCGCCAGCACCTGGCCAAGAAGGGCTTCGACCCGCTGATGGGCGCCCGTCCGATGCAGCGCCTGATCCAGGACACGATCCGCCGTGCGCTGGCCGACGAACTGCTGTTCGGCCGCCTGACGGAAGGGGGGCGCCTGACGGTGGACATCGAACCCAAGACCGACGACAAGGGGCAGGAAACCTCCGAGGTGCTGCTGGACATCCAGCCCCTGCCGAAGAAGGAACGCTCTGCCCGGGCCGAGCCGACGGAGCCTGAAGAGGCGACGGCAGACTGACATCCGCCCCCGGCGGATCTGCGGCAGCGCGCTGGCGGGCAGATCGGGTTGCGTCTCGTCATGACTGAACCCGATCTGTCTTTTCTCGACCCCGCTGCGTGGCGGCATCTCGCTCCCGTCGCTCCCGTCGCCCCCGTCGCCCCCCTTGCGGCGCAGCGCGCGCCTGCCGCCGGCCTGTCCGCCGAGGCCCTGGTGGCCGAGCTCGAGCGCCAAAACGAGGTCTTGCGCT
>G312J29652_10000357_pt1 | contig 10923 bp, 6 predicted proteins | sample EareggfetidaYelm_FD_29652 | JGI IMG/M metagenome (IMG submission 29652) | reverse complement strand
GAGCAAAAGAGGTCTAGCCTTACGGGCGCGGTAGGTTCAGTGTCGGCAAAAGAGATCCAAAAATTATCGGTCGGCAACGTGGGGAATGCCATACAAGGCAGAACTCCCGGGGTCACGGTCAATACAGACGGAGGCGTGGCGGGGGGAGCGGTCAATATCTTAATTCGCGGCGCGAGTTCTCTGACTAATGTTTCTCCGCTGTACGTTATTGACGGCGCTTTTGCCAATAGCCTTTCGGGCGTAAATCTCAATGACGTCGAGAGCATTGAAGTCTTGAAGGACGCGGCGGCGGCGGCCATCTACGGCTCGCGAGCAGCCAATGGCGTGGTTTTAATAACCACAAAAAAAGGCAAGTCAGGAAGCGTTCAGATTAATGTAAATACGAATTACAGCCTGCAGACGCCGTCAAAATATCTTTCCTTTGTAAATGCGCAAGAGTACGCTAAAATGATTACGGAAATAGCCGGCAGGGAGGGGAGAGCAGTGCCTGTCCGGGTCAGCAATCTAAACCCGTCGATTGATGAAGATTATCAGCGACTATGGTTTGGCAACGCGGCGATGTACAATTTTGGTTTAGACGCTTCGGGCGGACAAAAAAATTCCGCGTTTTTCACGAGCTTCAACTATTTTGACCAAAAGAGCATCCTCGCTTTCTCGGATTTTAAACGCTATGATTTTCGCTTAAACAATACCATCAAAAAAGGCAAGTTCAAATTGGAGGAATTTTTTTCGGCAAACAGAACCGAGAACAAACCTAATTACGCTTATTCCGGAAGCGCCTACGGATTTGATATTCCGATTTTGCCTGCCCGCAATCCGAACGAATCTTTATGGGGAGTCAATTCAAACGGCTATGCGTCCGGGTTGCCGAGAGAGTACTATATTGCCGACCCGCCTTCTTCGTCTAATCCCAGCTTTACGGCCAACAATATGTTGGCCACCGGCGCGCTCAGTAAGTTTCAGGAGAATGCAACTATTCTCACCGGCGGTCTTAAAGCAAGCTATGAATTGCTTAAGGATTTAACGTACAGCTTTGGAATCAACGGGCATTACAATGCCGGCAATACAGTTTATGACATTGCCGCTTTTACTTTGCTTGATATTGACGGCGCAAATCCCGCCGTGCAGAACAGAAATTTTACTGAATCGAACGGGCTGTATTTTCAATACACGACGGACAACCTTTTCTCTTATAAAAAAAGTTTTAAAAAACATGATTGGGATGCGTTAATAGGACAAAGCTGGCTTTCGGAACATTCTCGCACAACGAGTAATATCGCAGGCCCCTCCAATTTTGTAAGCAATACGGTTACGGTGCCGCAGGGGGCAATCGCCACGGCAGGCTATGAGTACGGCGCCGGGCTTTTATCCTTTTTTGGAAGGGCTAATTATTCTTTTGATAACCGTTACTTGGTTTCCTTTAGCGTAAGGCGGGACGCTTCTTCCAAATTTGCAAAAGAAAACAGGGCGGGGGTGTTTCCCTCCGTGTCTGTCGGCTGGAATATTCACAACGAACATTTCTTTAAATCCAAGTTTATTTCGATGGCTAAACTTCGCGTCAGTTACGGAGAACTGGGGGCTAATTTTATTCCGTCATACAGCTACATTTCCACTGTAAGATCCACCGTGCCGGCCACTCTTGGCGATCAGAGCCGCCGCTTGGGAACAATCACGGAATTGGCAAATCCCAATCTTAAATGGGAGACCTCCAAGACGGTAAATGCGGGGGCGGACATAGGCCTATGGAATGATAAAATTATGTTTACGGCAGATTATTTTATAAAAAACAACACCGATCTTTTAGCCAGTCTTACGCCCCCTCTCTCGTCGGGAAGAGGACTGGATATTGCCAGCTCTACTTATTTTGTAAATTCTGCAAATGTGCAAAACAAGGGGCTTGAACTGAGTTTGGGGTACCGCTTTTCAGGCGAAAAATTTAAGTATAGCATTACGGCAAATGCGGCGCACATCACTAACAAGGTTATCGCATTGGGCGATAATGTACAACCCATTTTGGGATATATCTACAGCGGTTCCTTTGACGCGCCGACGATTACTCAACCGGGGTTGCCCATTGGCTCTTTTTGGGGTTACCAAACAAACGGTTTGTATCAGAGCGACGCAGAGGTGCCGCAAGCAGGCATTGAAAAAGGGAAAAGAGCGGGCGACCTTAAATTTGTCAATACCAATAATGATAATATAATAGATGCAAAAGACAAAGTAAGTTTGGGAAACCCTTTTCCAAAATGGGAATACGGCATTAATTTATCGGGCAATTATAATTCTTTCGACTTTACGGCCTATTTTACAGGCACGCAAGGCAACGATATTTTTAATGCCAATAAATACAGCTCCTATTTTCTGACTACGAAAGCCAATACAAAAGACGTGCTTGACGCCTGGACGCCCACAAATACAAACACCCAAAATCCTCGGGCNGCTACGGGAAACGCATTTGGCTTAAACGCTGTTCCAAACAGTTTTTTTGTTGAGAATGGTTCCTATTTGCGATTGAGAAATGCGCAGGTCGGATATACTTTTTTAAAATTAAAATTTAAAAAACTGCCGTTTGAAAAGTTCAGAGCCTATTTCGGCGTACAGAACCTNTTTACGATTACCAAGTATAGCGGTTACGATCCGGAAGTGGCGTCCATACCAAGGGAAACGCTAAACTCCGCGGCAACCGGCGGGCGAAGCAGNCAAGTGAATATTCTCTTCAACCGGGGCGTCGACGCAAGAGCCTACCCGCGCGACCGAACCTATACGATGGGTTTGCAATTATCTTTTTAAAAAATGTTATTCCATTTAAAAATGAATTTTATGTTACGCTCAAAATATTGTATCGGGATAAATTTAAAAGCCATGNTTATTTGCGTGCTTTGTTTATGGTTCAGCAGTTGCGCAAAAGAACTGGACAAGCATAGTTCAAATCCGAATCAATTAACGGCAGCAAATTTTTATAAAACGCCCTCCGACGCCAATAGCGCGATACTGGGCATTTACGGCTATATCACTACTCCTTTTAATCTAGGCATAGCGGGGACGGAAGTCCGAAATCAGAGGAGCGATGAAATGTCCTCCGTTTCAGACTATAGTATATATGGTCAGCACCTGTTGGGAAAGGGTTCCTCCTCCTATGTTTCTGACAATCCCTATCAACTAATGTACGTCGCCTTGTTTGCGGCTAACGATGCGTTGGAAAAAATTCCAAGCATTCCGTTTAGCGATGGGAAGCAAAAAGACGGCTATATCGGCGAAGCGTACTTTCTAAGAGCTTTTTGTCATTTCTGCTTATTGCTTAATTATCGGAATATCGTGCTTTATGATAAAACGCCCAATAATGCCCGTGATTTTACTCAGCCCCAAGCTAAACCTGATGAGGCCTGGGACAAAATTATTGCGGATCTACAAAAAGCCAAGAAGTTGTTGCCCAAGAAGGGGAGCGCTTTTCGGACGGGCGCCGGACTTGGAAGAGCAACGCAAGGAAGCGCCGCAGGACTATTGGGAAAGGCGTATTTGTACAGAGCGGGAATTGAAAAGCAAAGCCGCTTTTACGCCTCTTCGGCAAAAACACTGGATACGCTCATAAGGGGTGATTTTGGCGCTTATTCTTTAATGCCAAATTATGGAGATAATTTTGGCGCGGCCAGAGAAAATAATGACGAGTCTGTATTCGAGCTGCAATTTCGAGCGGATATTGTGAATATATCTGTTGTCCCGGGAACNGCCAACGGCGGTCTTTGGTTTGAGCCAAGAAGCCTCGCTCCTCCCGGCTTTCCTGTTCAATCTTCCGGGGAAGGCGTCAATAACAATTGGGTATTGGANGCCTTTAAAGCATCCGCCGACGCAAGCGGAAACCTTGATTCAAGGGCATTCGGAACTTTGATATTTGATGATCAAAACATACAGAAAAAAAGCTCCGATCAGGTGACGTTGTTTGAAGGACAAAATTTCCGTCAAGCGTATCCTGCGGGAAAATTTCCGGGAAAAGGCGCAAACTTCACATCGTGCAATCGCAAGTGGCTTGATTTTACCCTAACCGCCGCGCAATTCAAAGGCTCTGCCCGAAACAATGGCGTAAACTATCGTTATCTTCGCTACTCTGACGTGTTGCTAATGTTTGCCGAGGCGTTAGTAATGAGCGGGTCTGCGGCGGGGTCTTACTCCGGCAAAACAGCCTTGCAAGCCGTAAACGATGTGCGACAAAGAGCATCGGTAAACCTTCCTGCGCTGTACGCGATTGACATGGAGGCAATAAAAAAAGAGAGAATACTCGAACTTACCAATGAAGGGCATCGGTTTTATGATTTGCTTAGGTGGAATGAGTTGGAAAGCCGTTTCCAATTTCTTGAAAACGCCGATCCTTTTTTCAAGCAGTTTAACAGTTATAATAAATACAGCTCTAAAGACGCCTATATGCCGATTCCGCTTGTCGAATTGACGTCTAATCCAACGTCAAAACAAAATGACGGGTGGTAATTTGAGGCCATTTTTTATAAAAATATAAATCTTAACATCATTAAATAAAAAGTTAAATATGAAAAAACAGCATGTGCAGGGTCTAATGGCAGCCCCCTTTACGCCAATGAACAGGAATGGGTCATTGAATTTGGCTATTGTTCCGCAGTATTATAAAATGCTGAAAACAAACGGGGTGAACGGCGCCTTCATCTGCGGCTCCACCGGAGAAGGCGTTTCTCTGACCCTAAAAGAAAAAAAAGCCGTGACGGATGCTTGGGCGAGCGCCGCGGACAGCGATTTTAAAGTAATGCTGTTTCTTGGAGGGACATGCCTAGAAGATTGCAAGGAGTTAGCTTTATACGCCAAGCAATCGGGGCTGTTTGCAATTTCCTTTACGGCGCCGTTTTATTTCAAACCCGACAGCGCCGAGACGCTTTCGGAAATATGCGCCGAAGTGGCTGCGGTTGTGCCTGATATGCCCTTCTATTACTATCATATACCTGTTTTAACCGGTGTTCGCCTGTCCATGTTTGACCTGCTGCATGAGGCGGAAGGCAGGATAGATAATTTTGCGGGAATCAAATATACGCATGAGGACTTTATGGATTTTCTCTCGTGCGCGAATTTTAAAAACGGAAAATATGATATGCTTTGGGGAAGGGATGAATGTATGCTGGCTGCCTTGTCGCTTGGAACAAAAGGAGTCGTGGGGAGCACCTACAACTATGCCCCTCTTATTTACAACGAAATGATCAAAGCATTTAATGCCGGGGATATTCAAAAGGCAAATGATTGGCAACAAAAATCTATTGACATGATCAGGTTATTGGGAAAGTACGGAGGCATTGCAAGCGGAAAATCTTTTATGAAGTTAATCGGGCTCGATTGCGGGGAGTTTCGGCTTCCGATTAAAAATATGAGCGCGGAGCAGTTTGATTTATTTAAAAAAGACGCGGAGCAAATTGACTTCCATAGTTTCGCATCAAAGCATTATGATTAACGGGAACAGAATAATAACATAGTCAGTTTAGCATTTGGGGTAAAATAGAATGCAGAGGATATTTTTAAAATATTTGACCGATAAAGTGAAGCGCTCAAAAACATACGCATGGGTGATTGTGGGGTTGCTGTGGGCAGTGGCGTTGCTAAATTACACCGACAGGCAGATGCTGTCCACCATGAAAGATTCGATGCAAGCGGATATTCGCGAGTTGCAATCGGCGGAACAATTTGGAGCTCTTATGGCCATTTTTCTTTGGATTTATGGACTTATGAGTCCCGTTTCAGGCGTGATAGCAGACCGAATAAATAAGAAATGGCTGATAGTGGCAAGCTTGTTGGTTTGGAGTTCTGTAACGCTGTTGATGGGATTTGCCGATACGTTCAATCAGTTGTATTGCCTCAGAGCCNTTATGGGGGTGAGCGAAGCGCTTTACTTGCCCGCCGGGTTAGCTTTAATAACAAATTATCACACGACAAAAACAAGGGCATTGGCAGTAGGAATACACATGACCGGCTTGTATATGGGACAAGCGTTGGGGGGTGCCGGCGCAACGATTGCTTCATGTTTTTCTTGGAGGATTGCTTTTCAATGCTTGGGTTTGATTGGAATTGTTTATTCATTTGTCTTGGCGCTTTTTTTACACGAGAAGAAGAAATCTTTACGCGAGGCAAACGGGCGCTCTGTTGTTTTAGGCAAACCGCCGCTATTGGAGGGGTTTGGCATTTTGTTTACAAATATTTCATTTTGGATTCTTCTGTTTTATTTTTCTGTGCCGAGCCTTCCGGGTTGGGCAGTAAAGAACTGGTTGCCCACAATGTTTGCCATCAACCTCCGCATTGATATGTCAGAAGCAGGCCCTCTCTCTGCAATAACGATTGCGGTCTCCTCATTCTTGGGCGTGATTTTTGGAGGCATGTGGTCTGACAAATGGTTGCAAAGAAATGTGCGGGGCAGAGTTTATACAAGCGCTATCGGCACCGGTCTGACTATACCGGCGTTGTTGNTGCTAGGTTTTGGAAATTCTTTCTTTTGCCTTATCGGCGCGACGTTTTNCTTTGGTTTTGGTTTTGGCATGTTTGATTCGAATAATATGCCGATTCTTTGCCAATTTGTTTCGGCCAGACACAGAGCAACAGCCTATGGACTTATGAATATGACGGGGGTATTTGGCGGCGCGTTTATTACAAATTGGCTTGGCAAATCAACCGATGAAGGCCATCTTGGGCGCGACATCGCTTTGCTTTCAACCATCGTAATGCTAATGTTGCTCATTCAAGTTTTCTTCCTGCGACCTAAAGAAAATGACTTTGGTAATGGTTAATGACAGCGCCCCCGAGTCCCGCGTGGGAACAAAAGCCTTCTAATGTGAGGCGATAATTTTATGCAAAACAACAAATTTCAGCGGGTGTGAAAATCAATTACTCGGTTTTTCTAACTATAATTTCCGATTCTGATAATATCCGCAAAAACTCCTGCGGCGGTAACTTCGGCGCCGGCGCCGGGGCCGCGAATTACCATCGGGCGGTCGTGATAGCGCTCCGTCATCAACACCACAATGTTGTCGCTGCCGACTAGGGAATAGAAGGGATGTGAGGCGTTCACTTCGCGCAACTCCGCCTTTGTTTTTCCGTTTTCGAGCGCGGCGCAATAGCGAAGTTTGCATCCGCGCGAGGCGGCGTCGGCCGCCAGTTTGGCAAAATGCTCATCGTAGTCGGGGAGTTTTTGCAAAAATTCTTTTGCGGTCATTTTTCCGCGGCAATCGGGCGGCACGAGGTTTTGAATTTCCACTTCGTCTAACTCCAATTTATTGCCGGTTTCGCGCGCCAATATCAAAATCTTGCGAGCCACGTCGGTGCCGTTCAGGTCATCGCGCGGGTCGGGTTCGGTATAGCCTTTTTCCATGGCTTCGTTCACCACGCGGCTGAATTTCATGCCGACTTCGTAGCGAGTGAAAATAAAATTAAGCGTTCCGCTCAATACCGCTTCAATCTTCACCACTTTGTCCCCGCTCAGCAGCAAATCGTTGAGCGTGGAGATGATGGGGAGTCCGGCGCCCACATTGGTTTCGTAGAGAAAGCGGATGTTGCGCTTGTGAATGATTTCGCGCATGTGCAAATAGCTTTCGTAGGAAGAAGAGTTGGCTTTCTTGTTGGGCGTCACCACGGCAATGTTGGCTTCAAATAAATGTCCGTAACAGTCGGCTATGTCCTGCGCCGCCGTACAATCCACAAAAACGCTGTTGGGCAAATTCATCGCAATAATTTTTTCGGCGAATGATTTCAAATTCATCGCCTCGCCGTTTTCGGAGAGCCAGTTTTCAAGTCGGGAAACATTGAAGCCGTTTTGACTGAAATCCATTTTGCGGCTGTTGGCAATGCCCATTATTTTCAAATGCAAATGATTGGTCTCGGCGAGTGTTTTGAGCTGCTCGTTTATTTGGCGCAACAACGCTTTTCCTATCAGTCCGACGCCTGCCAAAAAGAGATGAACGGTTTTTCTTTTAGATAAAAAAAAAGATTCGTGCAACACGTTCAGCGTTTTGGACACATCGGTTTGATTGACGACGATAGAAATATTTCTCTCGGACGAGCCTTGCGCAATGGCTAAAATATTCACGCCGTTTTTTCCCAAGGCGTCAAACAAACGTCCGCTGCTTCCGGGCTGATGCTTCATGCCGTCGCCCACGAGCGCCACAATGGAAAGCCCCGACGTCGCCGTCACTTCATCGATTAACCCGTCGGTCATTTCATGTTTAAATTCTTTGTGAATGGCGTCCTTCGCTTTCGCCGCCAGCGAGGTGTGGATGCCGATGCAAATGGTGTGTTCGGAAGAGGCCTGACTAATCAAAATGACATTGATTTGACGGGAAGCCAGCACCGTGAAGAGCCGTTGCGACACCCCCACCACGCCGAGCAAGCCGCTGCCTTGCACATTGAGCAGAGAGATGTGGTCCATGGACGAAATGCCTTTGATAATTTTGTCGCTTTTCGCCTCATTGCTTATGATGGTGCCGGCATGGGCGGGATTGAACGTGTTTTTGATGACGATGGGGATCCGCAAAGCCATGGCCGGTTGCATGGTGGCCGGAAAAATAACTTTAGCGCCAAAATGCGAAAGTTCCATGGCTTCTTCGTAACTAATTTTGGGAATGGTGAACGCCTCTTTCACTTGACGCGGGTCGGCGGTCATCATGCCGTCCACATCGGTCCAAATTTCGAGCTTCTCCGCGCCAAGCGCTCCCGCCAAAATGGCGGCGGTGTAGTCGGAGCCGCTGCGGCCTAAAGTGGTCGTTTGGTTTTCTTCGGAAGTGGCGATGAAGCCCGTCACCACGACCGTGCCTTTGACTTCTTTAAAAAAATCTTGTATTTGTTTATGGGTTACTTCAAAGTCCACGCGTGCATGTCCAAACTGGCTGTCGGTGCGGATCACTTGGCGCGTATCCAAATAGACCGCNTCAAAACCTTCGTCGCGAAAGGCTTCAGAAATAATGTAAGCNGAGAGGCGTTCTCCAAAACTCATCACAAAGTCNAGCGTGCGAGGCGTGCGTTCGCCCACTAAAAATATNCCTTGCAACACATCTTCCAACTCATTGATCAACGCCTTCACTTCGGCCAATACGCGGCTTTGCTTCACCACGCGGGTGAGGGCGCGCACGGCGTCGAGGTGGCGTTTTTCCAACGACGCCACTTGCTCTTTATACTCTGCATTCCCTTCGAGNGCAAGTTTTGAAATTTCAATCAATTGGTCTGTCACGCCGCCAAAGGCCGAAAAGACAATCGCCAAATGGTCTTGGAGTCTGGGTNTTACAATTTCAATAATGGATTTAATCCTTTCGGGAGTAGATACCGAGGAACCGCCAAATTTCAATACCTGCATTAGCTTGAGATTTAATATAANCGACAAAATTAAGAATTACGGGGGATTTAAGAATATGAGAACGAGAGGATTTGAAAAGATTTTTTTCGACAGGAAACTTTTATCTGAAATCGGACGGCTAAAATTTCTTTTCAGACGCCTCTTTACCGATGCCCGCGGAGAAAAAACAAGCCAAGGCTGTGTTCCCCTGATTTCGCAACCCCGTGATGCGCAGCGCCGATACCGTCCCGTTCATGAGTCATTAATTGTCGATTGTCAACTATCCGTTTCGGGGCGCTTTGAGCAAGGCCGAATAATTTTTGACAAAAAATGAACCTAATATTACAGACCGAGTAGTAACTTTGGCGACTGACATTTCTGCCCATGGAGAGAATAAAATTTATAGACCTTTTTTGCGGCATTGGCGGCTTTCGAACAGCCATGGAACAAGCCTGTGCGGAGAATCACATTATTCCTGAATGTGTTTTTTCATCAGACATCGACGCCCGTTGCCAAGACAGCTATGAAGCCAATTTTGGACACAGACCCGTCGGCGACATTACAAAAGCGGATGAAAAAGACATTCCCGACCACGACCTTTTGTTTGCCGGTTTTCCTTGCCAGCCCTTCAGCCTCATCGGACAAATGCAAGGCTTCCGCGACATACGGGGAACTCTGTTTTTTGACATTGCAAGAATTATGAAGCATAAAAAGCCAAAGTTTTTTGTCCTTGAAAACGTCAAACAACTGGTCGGACATGACGGCGGCAAAACGCTGAAAACAATCCTCAAGACCTTGGAGAAAGATTTAGGTTATTCCGTAAAATTTGCGGTTTTAAATGCGCTTGATTACGGGCTTCCGCAAAAACGCGAGCGCGTCATCATCGTGGGGTGCAGAGAACCGAGTAGGTTTAGTTTCCCTTCCCCGGTCAGACCTTTCAAACCCCTTTCGGAAGTGCTTGAAAAAAAGGCAGACCCGAAATATTACGCCTCCGAATACATTGCTAAAAAACGCAAGGAAGCGCATCGGTCCGATTATGCGCTTTCTGTCTGGCACGAAAACAAAGCCGGCCACATTTGCTCTTATCCTTATTCGTGTGCTTTGCGTGCGGGCGCTTCTTACAACTACCTCCTTGTAAACGGCGAGAGGCGACTCACGCCAAGAGAAATGTTTCGTTTGCAGGGTTTCCCCGACAGCTATAAAATTGTCGTCACAGACGGACAAGCAAGAAAGCAAGCAGGAAATGCAGTGCCTGTAAATTTAGCCAAAGCAGTTATTTTAAAGCTATTGCCGTTAATGGTGAATAGTGAATGATTGAGGGTGATTAGAACTGAATATTCCGATAATATCGAAAATACGGCAAGCCGCTTTAATCTTTTTCCTTCGTTCGGCTTTTATGCATTCAATATAATTCGAGAGGCTACTTCAGCAGAAATTTTTTGATTTATCCGAAAAATTATATCTACCTCCTTCAAGCGTTCATTAAGCCTTTTGCCAAAGGCATCAACCTCCTCTTGAGGCACCTCTACATAGAGGTCCGGAGGAAATAAATTTTTTACTCTAAATTTTTTTTGAGTCATCTTAAGTTGTTTTTAAATCCCTTG
>G312J29652_10000350_pt1 | contig 10992 bp, 10 predicted proteins | sample EareggfetidaYelm_FD_29652 | JGI IMG/M metagenome (IMG submission 29652) | reverse complement strand
GGTGATCGATGACCAGTGGGGCGCGCCCACGGGCGCCGAACTGCTGGCCGATGTCACGGCCCACGCCATCCGGCAACTGCAGCAGCGCCCGCAGGATGCGGGCCTGTACCACCTGGCCGCAGCCGGCGCCACCACCTGGAACGGCTATGCCCGGTATGTGCTGGCCCGGGCGCGCCAATCGCCGTTGGCCGGCAAGATCATGGCCACGGAGGTGCTGCCGATCTCCGGCAGCGCCTTCCCGACCCCGGCCATACGCCCCCGCAACTCACGCCTCGACACGCACAAGCTGCAAACGCGCTTCGGCCTGACCCTGCCCCATTGGCAGACCGGCGNGGCGCGCATGTTGAGCGAAATCCTCTGCCCATCCTGATGACGACACGCAAAGGCATCATCCTGGCCGGCGGCTCCGGCACCCGCCTGCACCCGGCCACGCTGGCCATCAGCAAGCAACTGCTGCCGGTGTACGACAAGCCGATGATCTACTACCCGCTGAGCACCCTGATGCTGGCCGGCATGCGCGAGATCCTGATCATCAGCACCCCGCAGGACACGCCGCGCTTCGAGCAACTGCTCGGCACCGGCCAGCAATGGGGCATTGCGCTGCACTACGCGGTGCAGCCGCACCCGGACGGCCTGGCGCAGGCGTTCCTGATTGGCGAAACCTTCCTCGGCGACGCCCCCAGCGCGCTGGTGCTGGGCGACAACATCTTCTACGGCCACGACTTTCACGAACGCCTGGGCCGTGCCATGGCGCGCACCGAAGGGGCGAGCGTGTTTGCCTACCATGTGCAAGACCCTGAGCGCTACGGCGTGGTCGGGTTCGATGCCCAAGGCAAGGCGGTTTCGCTGCAGGAAAAGCCGTCCGCGCCGCCCTCGAGCTACGCGGTGACGGGGCTGTACTTTTATGACAACCAGGTGGTCGAACTGGCCCGGGGGCTGAAGCCCTCGCAGCGCGGCGAATACGAGATCACCGACCTGAACCGCCGGTACCTGGAACAAGCGCAACTGCATGTCGAAATCATGGGCCGTGGCTACGCCTGGCTGGACACCGGCACCCACGAAAGCCTGCTACAGGCCGGGCAGTTCATCGCCACACTGGAACACCGCCAGGGCCTGAAAATCGCCTGCCCCGAGGAGATCGCCTGGCGCCAACGGTGGATCGACGGCGCACAGTTGGAACGCCTGGCGCAGCCGCTGTGCAAAAGCGGGTACGGGCAATACCTGTTGCGCGTGCTCGCCGACAAGATTTACTGAACCCCCCCTCCCATGCCTCCCATGCAAGTGACTGCGTTGGCCATTCCCGAAGTCGTTCTGATCGAGCCCCAGGTTCATGGCGACGCGCGCGGCTTTTTCTACGAGAGCTTCAACCAGCGCGCCTTCGAGCAGGCCACCGGCTGCGCCGGGCGCTTCGTGCAGGACAACCACAGCCGCAGCGCCCAAGGCGTATTGCGGGGCTTGCACTACCAGATCCGGCAACCGCAGGGCAAACTGGTGCGCGTGGTGCGCGGGGCGGTGCTGGATGTGGTGGTGGATCTGCGCAAAAGCTCGCCCAGCTTCGGCCAATGGGTGGCCGAGGAGCTCAGTGCAGACAACCACCGCCAGCTCTGGGTGCCGCCGGGCTTCGCCCATGGCTTCGTCGTGCTCAGCGACAGCGCCGAATGCCTGTACAAGACCACCGACTACTACGCGCCCGCCCATGAGCGCTGCATCGCCTGGGACGACCCGGCGCTGGCGATAGACTGGCGCCTGCGCGGCAACCGGCCCCTGCTGTCGCCCAGAGATGCGCAGGCGCCGCCACTGGCCCATGCCGAGGTGTTCACATGAAACCCATCCCCTTGTTCTGCGCTGCCTCAGCCAATGCAGGGCTGGACTTGCGCGGCGCGATCGACGCCGTGCTCGACAGCCACGACTTCATCCTGGGCAGCAAGGTGCGCGCGTTCGAGCAGGCCTACGCCAGCTACCAACGGACAGACCACTGCGTCAGCGTGGCCAACGGCTCGGACGCGCTGGAACTGGCCTTGCGCGCGCTGGGAATCGGCGCGCCAGCGCGCGTCGTCACGGTGGCGAATGCGGGCTTTTATGCCAGCACGGCCGTGCATGCCGTAGGGGCCAGGCCGCTGTATGTCGATGTCACCGAAGACACGCTCACCCTGTGCCCCGACGCATTGGCCCAGGCGCTGGCGCTGGCGCCGAAACCGGCGGCCGTGATCGCGACCCACTTGTACGGCCAGATGGCCAATATGCCGGCCATTGCCGCGCTGTGCGCCAACGCCGGGGTGGCGTTGATCGAGGACTGCGCCCAGGCCCATGGCGCCGAACTGCAAGGCAAAAAAGCCGGCGCCTGGGGCGATCTTGCCTGCCTGAGCTTTTACCCGACCAAGAACCTGGGGGCCTTGGGCGACGGCGGGGCGGTGCTGACCGCGAACGCGGCGCTGGCCGACAGGCTGCGCCAACTGCGCCAATATGGCTGGTCCGACAAATACCATGTCGACATCCCCGGGGGGCGCAACAGCCGGCTCGACGAATTGCAGGCGGCGGTGCTGCTGGCCAAACTGCCGCAGCTCGACGCGCACAATGCCTGGCGCCGCCGGGTCGCCGCCCGCTACAGTGCCGCCTTGGCGGGGCTGCCGCTGCGCTGTCCGGCGCCGCCGGGGCCGGATTTCGTGGCCCACCTGTACGTGCTGCGCACTGCGCAGCGTGACGCACTGGCGCAGCATCTGCAAGCGCAAGCGGTCGGCTTCGGGCTGCATTACCCGGTGGCGGACCACCTTCAGCGCGCCTACCCGGGCGCGGCCTGCTGCGGCCCGCTGACGGTGACGCAGCAAGCCTGCGCCCAGGTCCTGTCCCTGCCCTGCTACCCCGGCCTGTCCGACGCGGATGTGGACCGGGTCAGCGCCGCAGTCCGCTCTTTCTTTGCCCGGGCCTGAAGATGCTCTCGCTGCTGATCCCGGTGTACCGCAACGAGACCGGCCTGCCAGACCTGCTGGCAGCCGTGCAGTCGCTGCACGCCCGGCTGGAGGGGGCGATGGAAACCGTGTTCGTGGTCGATGGCAGTCCGGACCGCTGCTACGAGATCCTGCGCGAGCGATTGCCGCACTGCGCGCTGCGCGCGCGCCTGGTGCTGCTGTCGCGCAACTTCGGCTCTTTTGCCGCCATCCGTGTCGCGCTGCAACGGGCCAGCGGAGCGTATTTTGCCGTGCTGGCGGCCGACCTGCAGGAGCCGCCCGAGTTGGTGCTGCGCATGCACGCAGCCCTGTTGCGCGCCGATTGCGATGTGGTCATCGGCGTGCGGCAGACGCGCCACGAGCCGCTGACCACGCGCTTGCCGGCGCAGATTTTCTGGTGGCTTTACCGGCGTTACGTGCTGCCCGAAATCCCCCCGGGCGGGGTGGATGTGTTTGCCTGCAACCGGGCCTTCAGGGACAGCTTGCTGCAACTGCAAGAGCGCCATAGCTCGTTGATCGCGCAGATGTTCTGGCTGGGTTTTCGCCGCCAACAACTGTCCCTATGTGCGCCAGCCGCGCCAGCATGGCGTGTCGGCATGGACGCTGCGCAAAAAGCTCGGCTACATGGCCGACAGCATTTTCGCCTTCACCGACCTGCCCATCCGCTGGCTGCTGCGCGCCGGCCTGGGCGGCACGCTGGCGGCCACGGTGGTGGGCGCCGCCGTGCTGGCCGCCAAGCTGCTCGGCGCCATCACTGTGCCCGGCTATGCCATGATCATGCTGACGATCGTTTTCTTTGGCGCGCTGAACCTGCTCAGCCTGGGCGTCGTCGGCTCCTACGCCTGGCGCGCCTACGAAAACACCAAGGCGCGGCCCCTGGCCGTGGTGCTGCGCGACGAGCAGTTCGGCCCGCCCGGCGTCAGCAACCCCGGCGAGCAGCCCCATGCCTGATTACTTCGTCCATCCGCAGGCCCTGTGCGAGTCCACCGCAGTCGGTGCCGGAACGCGCATCTGGGCCTTCGCCCATGTCTTGCCAGGGGCCAGGATCGGCGCCGACTGCAACGTCTGCGACCATGTCTTCATCGAAAACGACGTGTGGCTGGCCGATCGCGTCACCATCAAATGCGGTGTGCAGCTATGGGATGGCATCCGGCTGGAATCGGATGTGTTCGTCGGCCCCAACGCCACCTTCAGCAATGACCGTTTCCCCCGCAGCCGGCAGCGCCCCGAAGCCTTTGCCCGGACCGTCGTGCGCCAGGGGGCATCGATAGGCGCCAATGCCACCTTGCTGCCAGGCATCACGGTCGGCGCGCAGGCGATGGTTGGCGCAGGCGCGGTCGTCACCCGCTCCGTGCCGCCCAAGGCCATCGTGGTGGGCAACCCGGCAAAGATCGTCGGCTATGTGCAAACCCCGGGCGCAAAGACCGGGACGCCAGGCCCGCGCCCGACCGGCGTCGACGGCGTGACCCTGCACCACTTGCACCAGGTGCAGGACATGCGGGGCAGCCTGTCGGTGGCCGAATTCGGCAGCGATGTGCCCTTTGCCGTGCGCCGGTATTTTTTGGTGTTCGATGTGCCGAGCATGCAGGTGCGCGGAGAACATGCCCACCACCAGTGCCGCCAGTTTCTGGTCGCCGTCAAGGGCAGCGTCCATGTGCTGGCCGACGACGCCCGGCACAGCGAGGAATTCATTTTGGACCGCCCCGCGCTGGGACTGCTGTTGCCGCCCATGACCTGGAGCGTTCAGTACCGCTATTCGCCGGATGCCGTCTTGCTGGTTCTGGCGTCCGAGCACTACGACCCCGAGGACTATATCCGGGACTACGATCGATTCGTGGTGCTGGCCAGGGCGCTCCACCGGCCGCCGGCCGCCGGCATCGATTCCCCCTGATCCATGCGCCACAGCCTGCACCGATTTCTGGCCTCCGGCACGTTGAATACGCTGGCCTCCTATGCGCTGTATCGGCTGCTGCTCGACTTCATGGCCTATGCCTGGGCCTACAGCATTTCCTGGCTTGTCGGCATCGGGGTCGCGTATGGCCTGCAGCGGTACTATGTCTTTCGGCAAACCGGCGGGAGATTCGGCCTGCTGTGGGTCGGCGCCATTTATCTGGCGCAATATCTGCTGGGCCTGGCCTTGGTGGTCTTATGGGTTCGGGGCTGGGGATTGCCGCAGATATGGGCTCCGGTTTTTGCGATCATGGTCTCTTTTCCATTGACCTATCTGGCGAGCCGGCGGGTTTTTCGCGCTCGATGATGTAGGGCTTGCGCCACTGCATGAATGGCAGCTCGATGCAATGATGGCTCAGCCTGGCCAGCGGCAGCATCAACAAAAAGCACAGCAAGGCCCAGGGCAATGCGACAAGGAAATGGGATATGTCCATGATGCGCTCGTGAATGAACCTTGCCGCATGAAAAACAAAAAACATATGCAGCAGATAGATCGAATAGGAGTATTCGCCAATTCTGGCCAGAAACAGGGAAACCCCGCTGCAGGCCCTGGAGTTGCGGTTGCGCTGCGGGGCGCATGGCTCCCGGCGATCGTACCAGGCAATGAAAAGGGCAAAGAAAACCCCCTCCACGCTGCCCATGACGATCCACAGGGGATTGCCCGAAGGGTAGCCGGGCGAACGCATGAATCCGCCCCGGGCATCGAACATCCAATAGAAAATGCAAAAAGCCAGCGCCGCCACCCCGACCCCCACGTCCCCCGTTGTCGGGCGCAAAATCCTGCGCGGCAAATGACAGGCCAACATGCCCAGCACGAATTGATCGATCCGCCCGATGATGGTGAAGTACGCCAGATTTTGCACTTCACCATATTCCCTGTGCCAGAGGTATCGGGTCAAAATGGCGCAGGCCAGCACCAAGGCCATGTTCCAGAGCGACTTGCGCGCCAGCAGCAGCAACAGCGGCAGCAGAAGATAAAAATGCCATTCGACGGTGATCGACCAGCCCCCATGGGGAAGGCTCGGAAACACCAAGCCCCGGGCCAGCGCCAGCAGCTGATTTTTCACCTCTGCGCCGGGCGCCGCCGAGAACAACGCAAAAATCAACTCGAGCGCGACCACGAACAGCAGCAATGGCAGCAGCCGCAGCGCACGGTTGAACAGAAAGCGGGGGTAGCTGATATTTTTACCATCGAGCAGCTTGGCAAAAAGATAGCCGCTCAGGGTCATGAACAGGGAAACGCCCACATGGCCCTCGTCGAGCAATGCCAGCGGGAACAGCGCAAAGAAGGCGGCGGCCTGGCCAAAAGGCACAGGGTAGCCGTTGGTGAAATGCAGAAAATGCCAGCAAAAAACCATCAGCGCCGCGAGTGCACGGAGATGATCCAGCGCCGGGTAATGCGCGCCCGCCGTCGATCTCATGGCGCTGCGCTGGCTTGGCGGGGGCATCGATCTCCCGGGCCAGCCCCTGGGCCAGCGCCCGGTAGAGCGCGTCGGAGCCGAACCGGTCATTGGCCGGATCCAGAGAAAATTCATTGTGCTTGCGCTCGACCAGCCGCCCTTGCCAGCGCGGCTCCAGAAAGAAAGAAAGAAAATCCGCGCCTTGCCGGGCATGGCCGTCCAGCACCGCTTGCAACTGCGGCCATGGCAGTGCCTTCAACGGGTGAAACTCGGTGATGCCATAACTTGGATGCCGGGTCCGCCGGTACCATGGGTCGAAATACTTTCCGTATGCGGCAGCGCCATACAGGCTGACGCCCAGCCGCAGGCTGGAGAATCTGGCCAGCGACGGGTCGACGGCGAATTTGCTCGCATCCCAACCGGGGTTGGTAAATGGAATGATTTGGTGCGTGTAATGCCTCGTCCGTGCCAGGCATGATTGGCTGACGACATCATCGAAAAACCGCAAATAATTGACCACTTGCAGCCCGCGAAAAGCGTGCCACAGCGGCACCATCGGGTTGTAGTAGTAAGAGGAATGCTCCGGGGGCAGGTCGATATGCGCCGCAATGCCCCCCTGCGCCAGCGTGCCGGCGGGCAGGGCCTGTTGCGCTTGCAACCGGGGTGTGGTCTGGCGCCGGTCCATGATGGCAATATGGCGCGTGCCCAGCGCCGTCAATCGGCCAGGCGCTGCCTCCAGAAAAATGTCGAGCCGGTGCAGGCCCGCAGGCAGGCTTTTGAAATCCATGTCGAAGCGCCATCCGGTATTGGCATCGCGCAATTGCGGCAGCGCCTGCAGCACGTCTTGCCGGCCTTGGTTCACGGGCGTTTTGCCAATGAATGCGCCATTGCGGTAAATATGCACCCAGGCCGGCTCCCCGCTGCTTCTGCCCGGGGCGTAAGCCCAGCCTGCGATGGGCAGGCTGCCATGGGCAAATGCGTCCAGATGCTCCGTATAGCGCTGCAACGGCTCTGAGCGGATATCCTTGGCCGGGGGAAATATGGCATCGAATGACGGGTAATCGGCGCCCAATACGCGATTGAGGTCGGCGATGCGCGCAAACTGCTGGCGCAGGTACTGGCGAAACCCTTGCACCGACGCCGCGCTGTAATCGGTGATGCGATACGGCCCGGTAAAACCCATGCCGGCCTGAAAATCAGGAAACAGGTGGGTGCAACTCGCCGAGCAAGGTGACCCCTTTGACCTTGGCGACGGCCTCGGGCGCCAACTGGCACAGCGCGCCCAGCATGGCCCGGGTCGCCTCGACGCGCCGGCGCGTGATTTCGGTGTCGGTGCGGGCAAAGGTCCACGGGTATATCGGCGCGCCGTAGTAGCTGTCCCGCGCCAGCGGCCCCTGCCGGGTATGGGCCAGGTTCGCCGGATCGCCGGCCAGCGCCTCCTCCAGGGGGGAATGCACAGAAAAATGCGTGGCAAACAGGTACAGGATGACCGGGCGGTCGGTGTCGCGGATGGTGCGCGCCAGCCGCTGCACACGCTCCATGTCAACGGCCCAGCCCTCTGGCGTCTGACGAAACAGTTGCAGCAACGGCACCGGCAGCGTGTAGCCCAGCGGGTAGCGCTGCGCCCCGCCCCGCCGGGGCTGCAAGGCGGTCAGCGTCGATTCCACCAGCGCTGCGGCAGAGCCCCGGGCAGGATCGGTGCAGGCTTGCTCCAACGGGGTGCTGCGCGCCGTCGCCGGCAGCAGCACGCAGGTGTCGATCACGCCGATCATCGGGGCCAGCAGCATGGGCCTGGCCGCCGGGGGCGCGGCCGGCGCGGCGCGTTGCAACAAGGCCAGCCCCCAGCCGCCCAGGCCCAATGCCAGGCAGGCGCTGCCAACGATGATCAGAGGTGCCAAGATGGGTGCCACGGTGAAAGTACGATGTGTATCGAGCAGCCGCGACTGTAAGGCACACCGGCAGGCACACCGGCGCACAGGCGCCCGGGGGAGGGGAAACGCCAGCGCCGGGCTACACTCTGACCCCCTTGCCGTGACCGTTGCGGTCGCGCCGCGCTGCCACCACCCCATGACGACAGACCTGCTTTCAGCCCCCGCCGACCTGCAACCGCAGGATGCCCCCCTGCCCCGCCCGCGCATCGGCGAGTTGCTGGTGCAATCGGGCAAGCTCAGCGCCCGCGACCTGGAGCGCGCGCTGTCCGCGCAGCAGGAAATGGGGGGCCTGCTCGGGCGCGTGTTCGTGCGCCTGGGGCTGGTGTCGGACGCGGATGTGGCGCAAGCGCTGTCGGCGCAACTGGGCATCCCCTTGGTGTCCGAGCATGACTTTCCCGATCTGCTGCCCGAAGTCGAGGGCCTGCGCCCCGAGTTCCTGGCGGCCAACAATGTCTGCCCGCTGCGCCTCGAAGGCGACCAATTGCATGTCGCGATGGCGGTGCCGCAGGATGCCTTCGTCGTGAAGGCCCTGCATCTGGCGACCGGCCATGCCATCGTGCCGTATCTGGCGCTGGAAAGCGCGATCGACAAAGCGCTGGCCGAGCCGGTCAACGCCGTGCAGCAGACCCAGGACGACGGCTTCGGCGATGGCCTCGATGGCAGCGATTTCGTCGAGCATCTGAAAGATCTGGCCAGCGAGGCGCCGGTCATCCGCCTGGTCAACACCATCATTGGCCGGGTCATCGATCTGCGCGCTTCCGACATCCACCTGGAGCCTTTCGACGATGGCCTGCATGTGCGCTACCGCATCGACGGGGTGATCCATCCCGGCGAACTGGTGCCGCCGCGCCTGAGCGCTGCCGTCAATTCGCGCGTCAAGCTGTTGGCGCATCTGGACATTGCCGAGCGCCGCTTGCCGCAAGACGGGCGCATCAAGACCCGCCTCAAGGGGCGCGAACTGGATCTGCGCGTCTCCACCGTGCCCACCGTGCACGGCGAAAGCGTGGTCATGCGCGTGCTCGACCGCGCCAGTGTCCGCCTCGAACTCGAGAGCATGGGCTTCGAGCCGGACACGCTGGCGCGCCTGGCCACGCTGCTGGCCCGCCCGCACGGCATTTTGCTGGTCACCGGCCCCACCGGCTCGGGCAAGACCACCACGCTGTACGCCGCGTTGACCAAGATCGATGCCGGCGAGCAAAAAATCATCACGGTCGAAGACCCGGTGGAGTACCAGCTCGCGGGCATCAACCAGATTCAGGTGCACACGCAGATCGATCTGACCTTTGCCAATGCGCTGCGCTCCATCCTGCGGCAAGACCCGGACATCATCATGATCGGCGAAATGCGCGACGGCGAGACCGCGCAGATCGCCGTGCAATCGGCGCTCACCGGCCACCTGGTGCTCTCGACCTTGCACACCAACACCGCCGCCGGCGCGGTGGTCCGGATGCAGGACATGGGGGTCGAGCCCTACCTGATCACCTCCGCCGTCAATGGCGTGCTGTCCCAACGGCTGGTGCGCACGCTGTGCGAGCATTGCAAGCAGGCCCATGACCCCGGGCCCGAGATACGCCAGCGCACAGGTCTGGCGCGCTTTTGCGCGGCGGGCCAACCGGTGTACCGGGCCGTGGGCTGCGAGCATTGCCGCCAGTCGGGCTACCGTGGCCGCACCGGCATCCATGAACTGCTGCTGCTCGACGATTCCCTGCGCCGCGCGATCATCGAAGGGCGCGATGCGAACATCCTGCACGCGATGGCCGTGCAGGGCGGCATGCTGAGCCTGTACGAGGATGGCCTGCGCAAGGTGGCCGCCGGCCGCACCACGCTGGACGAATTGGCCCGGGTGACGCAGGACGACCCGTCCGATGCCTGATTTCATCTGGCATGCCGCCACGGCCGGCGGCCAAGTGGAGCAGGGGCGCCTGAGCGCCGCCAATGCCGCGCTGGCGCTCAAGCAACTGCGCGCCCAGGGGCTGACGCCGCTGCACCTGGCCGACGCCAGCGCAGCGGCGGCTGGCGCGGCAGACCCGGGGCCGATGCCCGGGGGCTTTGCGCAGCCCAGGCAGCGCCAGAGCAAAGGCCCGGTCCGTGCCGCCGATATCCTGGCGCTGACCTCCGAGTTGGCCATCATGCTGCGCGCCGGCCTGGCGCTCGACAACGCCTTGCGCGTGCTGATCGACATGAGCCACAAGCCCAGCGTCGCCGCCCTGGTGCAAGCCCTGCTCGATGCCGTCAAGGGGGGCACGCCGCTCAGCCGCGCGCTGGCCGCGCATGGCCCGCTGTTTGGCGATTTTTATATCAACATGGTGCGCTCCGGCGAGGCCAGCGGGCAAATGTCCGCCGTGCTCGATCGGCTGGTCGAGCACATGGAGCGTCAGCGCGCACTGCGCGACAGCGTCATCTCGGCCACGATCTACCCGGCCATCCTGCTGGCCGTGGCCCTGCTCTCGCTGGTCGCGATGCTGGGCTTCGTGGTGCCGCAGTTCGAGAAGCTGTTCACCGACATGGGCGACGCGCTGCCCCTGCCCACGCGCCTGGTGATGGGGCTGGGCCAGGCGTTCACCGATTACGGCTGGGCCATGGGCCTGGCCGGCGCCGGCGCCGGCCTGCTGCTGCGCCACTGGCTGCGCTCGCCCGCCGGGCGCCACTGGTGGCAAAAGCGGGTGCTGCGCCTGCCGCTGGTCGGGCCGCTGGCGCTCAAATACCAACTCACCTTGTTCGCGCGCTCGCTGGGGACGCTGCTCGGCCATGGCGTGCCGATGCTCA
>G312J29652_10000349_pt1 | contig 10993 bp, 11 predicted proteins | sample EareggfetidaYelm_FD_29652 | JGI IMG/M metagenome (IMG submission 29652) | reverse complement strand
ATGAGAACTTATGAGAACTTATGAGAACTTAATGAGAACTAATGAGAACTAATGAGGGGTCAAATGATTAGCGGAGTATGGGGGTCAAGCCCTTCGGAATATTCATGTTTCAAAAGCGGAAGGAATTTAATTCTTTGCTATATTGCGCAAAATTAAAACTGTATGCGCATCCTCATTTTACTGCTGACTTTATTGAGCTTCGCCTCATTTGCCCAACGAAAGAAAAAAAATAAAGAAGAACCGGCGCCGGTTGCGGAGGCGGCCGCTCCGCCCGCAGTCAAAAACGCCACGCCCGCAGATACAGCCAAAGCGCTCACGACTTCTCAAATTTTAACGCAACACTTTGCCCGCAAATATGCCATGGCGGTGCAGTTCAGCGATTACGATGTGGCGAAAGACGCGCTCTACGACGTCATTGCCGAAAATCCCGAAAACGACTCGTTGATTTTTGACTTGGCTTACTACTATTTTCAAAGTCAAAAATATCCTCCCGCCGTACTGATTGCCGAGAGCATGCTCAAGCGCAATCCAAAAAATTTAGCGGTCTTGGAAATTTCCGCCCTTGGCCTTGAACAAATGGGAGCTACCGAAAAATCACTGCAACGATTTGAAAGTCTGTACTTAATAGAAAACAATCCCGCCCGACTTTATAAAATGGCATTCCTTCAATACACCTTGAAGCGATACGCGGAGAGCAATTCGTCCATTGATATTTTATTGAAAGACCCGAAGAGCGACGCCATCAAAACGCTGTTTCCCGACACGAAAGGAAAAGACAAAGAATTTCCCATGCGCATAGCCCTGCTGAATCTTAGAGGCATGTTGGCGCGCGACGAGGGAAAGAAAGAGGAGGCGCGAAAATTCTTTAATCAGGCGCTCGCGGCCGCCCCCGACTTTGCGCCGGCCAAGAAAAATTTAGACGACTTGGCCAAGCCCAAGCCTTAAATGTTGTTTTTGCCTTGATGTTTTTGCCCCGACAATTTAACCCAACATTTGAGGCAGAAGGTTGATGAGGCCTTTCGGAATTTCCGTCTATGGCATGGCATTGTAAGACGGGTTTTTATAAGCATTGACTCCATTCGGCAGGAAGGAATTTTCCTTTTCGAATATTCGAGCGCTTTGGCAGAGAGGGGACGGGGAGGAACAGGGCGCCTCTCAAACATTCCAAGCAATGGCAACTTATTGCCCCATCTGATTTTAAGTACGCCGTTGAAAGAGAGGGTTTTGCAATAACCTTCAAAAAATTAGCTAACTTGCTTCTTCATGGAAGGTAATATAAATTTGTCGCGGAAAGATCAGGTGATAAAACGGGCGGCGCTTTTGTTCAGGGAGAAGGGCTATTCCGCCACCACCATGCGCGATTTAGCGCAAGCGCTGGGGCTTTTGGCCCCAAGTCTTTATTCTCACATCAAATCGAAGGAAGAAATCTTGCGCAGTCTGTGCTTCGACATGGCGAGCGAATTTCGCAAGTCGTTGGCGGAGGTCGAGAAACTTCCAATATCGGCCACCGAAAAATTGAAACGGGGCATCATCGGGCATATTTGCGTGATGACCAAAGACCTTTCGGCGTCGGCGGTTTTTATGAACGAACACCGCCATTTGAGCGAACCTTTTCTGCGCGAATTTTTATTGCTCCGCATCAACTACATCAATCGTTTCAAAGCCATCATCGAGGAGGGCATGCACACGGGAGAGTTTAAGAAAAACCTCGATAAAAAACTGGCCGTGATGACCCTCTTCTCTTCTTTCAACTGGATGCACATGTGGTATTCGCCAAACAGCGTCCCCAACGGCGAAGTGTTGGGCGAACTCTTGGCCGATATGTTGGTGAACGGGCTTAAAAACAGCAAAGGAAGTTAGCCGCCTGTCGAAAAATTCAGGCTACTCTTTCACCCGCAATTCAATTCTTCTGTTTTTTGCGCGGGCTTCTTCGTTGTCGTTTGGGGCAATGGGCATTTGAGCGCCGAATCCTTTCGCGGTTATTCTTTCAGGCGCAATGCCCGCCGAAGTCAAATATTCGCGCACGGAATTGGCGCGTTGTTGCGAGAGATTTTGGTTATAGGACGCCTCGCCTTGACTGTCGGTGTGTCCGCCGATTTCAATTTTATTGGAATTGCTTTTCAAAAAACCGGCCACTTCCGCCAACTCCGTTTTTGAATCGTCGCTCAGCCTATATTCATTTTTTTCAAAGAAAATATTGTTGAGCACGGCGGTCGGTTTATCGGACAATAAAGGGAGTTCAATAGTCAAAACTATCGGGTCGAGGGACGTATTCTCCCCGTAGTCGAAATGAGCGCTGTGGAAGAGATAGCCGCTCTTGGCGGCGTGCAGGGCATAGTTGGAAACGCCGGGGAGAATGACGAGAAATTCGCCTGTCAGCGAGTCCGAGAAAAATTGCGAAATCTTTATGTTTGTTTTTAAATTAAACAACGTTAAGGAGGCTCGCAACGGGCGTGCGCTTCCTTTTTCTTTCACCGTGCCGCGCACCGTCTTTCCTTTTTTCTTCACTTGAAATTCGGCGGGAATAGTGGTTTGATAAATGCGGCATCTGTTGCCCCCCTCCTCCCGCGAAAAGAAGGCGGAAGTTCCGTCGCCCGTCACGGCAAACGAATATTGATCGTTGCAGTCGTTGAGCGGAACGCCCATATTCATTGGCTTGCCCCACTCTTTATCTTTTTCGGACACATAAATATCATAGCCGCCCATGCCCGCAAGACCGTTGGAGGCAAAATATAAATTGCTTCCGTTCACGTGAATGTAAGGGGCAATTTCATCGAAGGGCGTATTGACGGGGCTTCCCGCATTGACCGCCTTTGTCCACTCCCCTTTTTCGTTTTTTTTGGAATGCCAAATGTCGTAGCCGCCAAGCCCTCCCGCGCGGTCGGAAACAAAATACAATTCATTCCCGTCGGCCGAAAGGCTCGGCTGTGCTTCCCATCCTTTGGTATTGATGGCGCCGCTTAAAATTTGCGGCTTGCCCCACTGCGTTCCCGTTTTGCGGCTCTCGTATAAATCGCATCCCGACGGGCCGCAGACCGTGAACACTAACTGATGTCCGTCGGCAGAAATGGCGCTGGCTCCCTCGCGATAATTAGAGTTTAGATTATCCAACGGACGGGCTTTTTGCCAACGATTATTTTTTTTCTGCGAAAAATATAAATCCTCTTCGTCGGAATAGGCGCTGCCGTGGCGAACCGTGAACACTAACTCTTGGTCATCCGCCGTGAGCGTCGGAAAATATTGCATCGGAAACAAATTCACGGAGTCATTCAGCGCGGCGGCCTGGTAGTTTAAACTGTCGCGGAGGTGTTCCAACGCAAAGTCCGCCTGCGATTTCCACACTTGCGCCTGGGCTGTTTTTTTGACATTCGTTTTTTCCGCGGCTAAAAATTTTTCCAATACGGCTTTGGCTTTCTCATATTTTCCGCTCCTCAGACAAACGCATCCAATGGCATAGAAATAATCCTTATGGCGGAGAGGGACGGCTGCGTCATAGCCTTTTTCAAAAGCCGACAAGGATAAATTCCAGTTGCCTTTGGCTTGATAAATGTTTCCTAATTGCCAATAAGCCTCCTCGAAGCGGCGGTCTTTTTTTACCGCTTGAATTAACAGTTCAATGGCCGGGTCAAATTGTCCGCGCACCCGAAAGTTCTCCGCTCTCTTGTACAACGCAATCGCCTTTTTATTTTTAGTGGTCACTTGCGCCGCGACTTGCACGCTGATAAAAAGAAGAAGAAAGTATTTCATGGCAACGGGATTATTTTTGAAACAGGAAGAGGAGGCGCCGCAAAGCGCAACATGGAATTGATTAGCCTTACGTGTGAAAATTGCCCGACGTCGCGGCTGCGGATGGGGATTTCTTCTATCTGATTTTTGTCGAGCAAATATTGGCGCATGGTGCCTTTCAGCAAACAATGCCGCGGCGTAAACCACTTCCCCTCTTTCTTGAAAACCAGATTGGCAAAGGTGGCGTCGGCAACCCATCCGTTTTTAACAATGATAACCTCTTCATGCGCATCGTCGCTCAATAATTTTGTCAAGGCTTCGCGATTAGTCCATTTATGGGAATAGTCGGCGTCGCTCTCCGCCATTCGCAATGTGTTTATTTTTTTGGGGACATAAGAATGAACGGAAACATCGCAGTCGGCCGCATCATACCTGACCACGACTTTAAACAATTTGCCTTCTTCGCGGGGCAAAGAAAGTTCCGCCAAAATTTCTTTCAGCGAGGCTTTGGGGGTCGTATGGAATAGTTCGTCCAGCGCTCTGATTCGCCGCTCTTCATGATACTCTAAGCGTTCCGTCCGTCCGTTCGCCGCGCAGATGGTTTCAAATAACGGGTACATAAATTTTATCGGCGACTTCCTGATATTCTTTTTCGCAATTGCTTTGCGCGGTGAGTCCGCCGCCGCTTCTGTAATAATAGCGTTGATTTTCTTTTTCGATAAATCGTATCATCACGCCGCTGTCCAAATTTTTTCCGTCGAAGCAGCCAAACACGCCCGTATAATAGCCGCGCTTTTCTTTTTCCGCTTGACGGATAATGTCAATNGTCTTGGGTTTTGGCGCCCCGCTGACGGAACCCGCCGGCCACAAGGCACACAAGAGGTCGCCGATATGAGAGGCGTAATCAGGGTTCAGTTCGCCGACAATTTCCGAACTCGCTTGCAGCAATTTTCCGTAATTGGTTTTAATTTCTTCAACGTAACGAAATTTTTTTACCGTCACGCGAGTCGCCGCCTGCGATAAATCATTGCGAAGCAAATCTACAATAGTAGTGTGCTCCGTGGTTTCTTTTGGGTCGGCGAGCAGCCGCTCTTTGGCATGAGGGGAGTCGGGCGTCGTTCCTTTCATGGGATAGGCATAAATTTTTCCGTCTGTTATTTTTATAAAACATTCGGGGGAGAAAAGCACAAACTTGTCATTGAGCCATAATTTATACGGCGCCGCGGCGCCAAGAAAAATTTCTTTCAAATCGACAGAGAGCGCGACGGGCGTCCGCACCGTAAGATTGACCAAATAGGAATTGCCCGCATGAAGATGATGTCGCACAAAATCAAACTTGGCTTTATATTCTCGAAAGGAATGAGCTGCTTGTCGAATTTTATGTCCTTCTTAAAACAGGCTTCTGTGTTGTTTGTTACGCCGTTCAAAAAATATTTTATCTCTTTTTCATCCACCGCGTCGAGTCTTTTTGCCTGCAGGTTTTCCAGTTCAAAATCGGCGATAAATAAAAAGGGAATGCCTTCTTTTCCCCACTCGTTTGCTTGCCGAATAAATTCGCTTTTAGTCACGGTATATGAATGTACTTATGTTGTTGCAAGGAAATTTTCCAACGCGGTTCGGCCTTCACGTAGTTCACGATGAGCGGCAACATTTCCTCCGCGCGCGACCATTCGGGCTGCAAATAGAGATGACAATTTTCGTTCGTCAATTTAGCGTGTTCTTCAGCCCACGCCAAATCGCTTCGGTGGAAAACAATTATTTTCAATTCGTGAGCCGCCTCATATACAGAGCGTTCGGGGGTTTTGAATTTCTTCGGAGAGAAACAAATCCAATCCCATTCTCCTGTGAGAGGATAGACGCCTGCGGTTTCAAGGTGTGTTTGTTTTCCTTCTTTTTTCAGCGCCCGCGTAAGTTCCGATAAATCATGCCTCGTGGGTTCTCCGCCCGTGACGATAACTTTTTTGCAGGCCGCGGCTTTGGCTTCCTGAACAATGCGCTCGACGGAAAAAACGGGATGCTCATTTTCATTCCACGATTCTTTTACGTCGCACCACACGCACCCCACGTCGCAACCGCCCAAACGAATAAAGAACGCCGCGCTCCCTTGATGACAACCTTCTCCCTGCAGGGAGTAAAACATTTCCATGACGGGAAGATTTTTCATGTCAAGGCCATCTAAGTTCTGCGGCGCGAAGCGTATTGAGCAACAGCGAGGCGATTGTCATGGGCCCCACCCCGCCGGGGACGGGCGTCAGATACGATGCCTTTTTAGAGACCTCGTCAAACACCACATCGCCCTTAATTGAAAAACCGTTGGACTTGGTTTTATCCTCTGTCATGGTGGTGCCAATGTCGATTACCACGGCGCCCTCCTTCACCATATCGCCTGTGATTAACCCCGGTTTGCCCACGGCGCTCATCAAGAGGTCGGCTTGTTGCGTAAACGATTTTAGATTGCGGGTGTATTTGTGGCAAATCGTCACCGTGGCTTTCCCCTGCCCCGCCAACATCATGCTGAGGGGCGCGCCCACTAAACGACTCGCGCCCACCACGCAACAATTTTTTCCCGTCGTGTCAATATTATACCGCCGCAATAATTCCATGACTCCAAAAGGCGTGGCCGGCATCAGCAACGGATTAGGCGAAATGATGCTTCCAAAATTGCGATTGGTAAATCCGTCCACGTCTTTATCGGGACGGATTTTTTCCGTAATGCGCTCCACTGAAATAGCGGGCGGCAAAGGCAGTTGCACAATAAAGCCGTCCACGTCGGGGTCGTCGTTCACGTGGTCGATATGCTCCATTAATTTTTTTTCGCTGATGGTGTCGGCNAAGCGCATCATCGTATAATGAAACCCGACGGCCTTGCAGGCTTTGATTTTATTGTTGACATACGTTTGACTGGCTATATCATCTCCTGCCAAAATTATGGCCAAGTGCGGAAGTTTTTTTCCTGCTTCTTTGCGGCGCTTCACGTGCAACGATATTTCATCTTTAATCTCTTGCGCAATTTTTTTTCCGTCGATGAGTGTGCAGCTTGGGCTCATGGGTTAAATTAAGGTGCAAATATAGCGGTTCGTTTTGAATCGGGCAGGGGAGGGGCATGTGCGGGGTGGGCGGGTTCTGCCCTCGTATGTTTTCCGTTCTCTTTTGGCGCTCGTTGCCAAACGAAAATCCGCCGCGCCCAAATCGGAGTCAAAAAAAACGGAAACTTCCCGTATCCGACGCCAACTGCTTGACAGGCATCGTTTTTTTTTATTAATTGCAACGTCAAAGACAAAACTTGCAACTTCCGTTTTGAACCCCCTTTGACAAAAAATACTAATGAAGAGGAAAGTTATTGCATTAGTTTCGCTTGCTTATTCGGCCATGTTTTCAGCTTGCCTCGGGAAGCCATCGCCCGACGTTCAGGTTGAAAAACAACCCGCTTCGACTAACCCTAAACTATTTACGGCATGAAAATTCTAAGATCGCCCTTTGTGTATATGTTGTTCGGCATGGCTTGGGCATGGTTGCCATTTTGGTTGCTCATTTACCAAAAGCAGTTCGAGTTATTTATAGTAACCGCGTTTGCGGGGCCGTTGGTTTATCACCCCGTTTTAAGCCTCATGCGATTGAGAGCGTTGGGCGTCACGAAAAAGTTTTCTTTATTGGAAATTGTCTTTTGCATTTATTGGCGCTACTATCTTTTAATACATTTCGGCAACGGTTCAAAGAGAAACAAGCAGGAGGCGTCGGATAATAATGGTTAATGGTTAACGACATTCTAAGGTTGCCCTGCCCTGCCGCTTCCCGATGATTTCGGCGCGGCGGGTTATTTAACCAGCCTTGCAAAATCTTTCATTTACAAATTGGTCTTGCAGACGGGTTGATACAAAATGTTTCTTCTTTGGTTTGCATACGAATAATATTTTTTGAAAACAGGGGCTATTGACCGCCTGCTTCGAGGCTTACGCGCCCTCTTCGCCGCTCTCCCTTGACGCGCCCCAGAGCATAATCCAGAGCATAATTAAAAAAAAGAACCGATGAAATGGTTCACCGGTTCCTTACTCATTTAAACAATCATTTTTAAGACGTCATTTTGGGGAAAACGGCCATATCGCCAAGTTCTTCTTCAATGCGAAGGAGTTGGTTGTATTTGGCGATCCGGTCGGAGCGCGAGGCGGAGCCGGTTTTTATTTGTCCTGTGTTGAGCGCCACCGCCAAGTCGGCAATGGTGTGGTCTTCCGTTTCGCCCGAACGGTGCGACATGATGCTGCTGTAAGAATTGGTCTTTGCCAAGTTTACCGCATCAATGGTTTCGGAGAGCGTGCCTATTTGATTTACTTTTATCAAAATGGAGTTGGCCACATTTTTTTCAATGCCTTCCTGCAGACGTTTCACATTGGTTACAAATAAATCATCGCCCACGAGTTGACACTTGTTGCCGAGTTTTTCGGTGAGCAACTTCCATCCGTCCCAGTCGTCTTCGGCCATTCCGTCCTCAATGGAAAAGAGGGGATATTTCTTCGCCCAGCTTACCCAAAAATCAACCATCTCTTCGGAGGTCAATTCTTGTCCTGAAGATTTTTTGAAAATATATCTTTTCTTTTTCGAGTCGTAATATTCAGAGCTGGCGGGGTCCATGGCGATCACCACGTCTTCGCCGGGCTTCAACCCTGCTTTTTCAATAGCCTTCAACACGGTTTCAATGGCTTCTTCGTTAGAGCCGAGATTGGGGGCAAAACCGCCCTCGTCGCCCACGTTGGTGGACATTTTTTTGTCGTGCAACACCTTTTTCAAATGGTGAAAAATTTCGCTTCCCCATCGCAAGGCTTCGCTGAAAGAGGAGGCGTTTACGGGCATCACCATAAATTCCTGAAAATCTATGGAGTTGTCGGCATGACTTCCGCCGTTGAGAATATTCATCATCGGCACGGGCAGGGTGTTTGCGCCCACGCCGCCCACATAGCGATAGAGCGACAAGCCCGCTTCCGCCGCCGCCGCCTTCGCCGCCGCGAGCGAAACGCCGAGAATGGCATTCGCGCCGAGATTGCCTTTGTTGGGAGTGCCGTCGAGAGCAATCATGGTTTTGTCTATCAGAATTTGGTCTGAGACGATAAAGCCCTCCAGTTCAGGGGCAATTATGCGGTTCACGTTGTCCACGGCTTTCAACACGCCCTTGCCCATAAATTCTGTCCCGCCGTCGCGAAGCTCTACGGCTTCGTGCGAACCCGTGGAGGCTCCCGAAGGAACAGAGGCGCGTCCCATGGAACCGGAGTCCGTCATAACCTCCACTTCAACCGTGGGATTTCCGCGGCTGTCAAGAATTTGTCGTGCGTAAACACTTTCAATAAAACTCATAATTCGTTTAGTTTATTTGGTTAAATAAGTTTTTAATCCTGCAAAGTAAGGAGAATAAAGGAATAATAAAAAGGCGGCAGTCAGTTGCGCGTCGGGCAAAACTTTTGACGCCCCGGCGGGGTCAAAAGGCTCATGCTTTTTTCTCTTTGACCGCCTTCTCAATTTCTTTTAATTCTTCCCATTCGTCGCGGTCTGCTTGCGCGGCTTCGGTTTTTTTGCGTCTGGCGTCAAATTCTTCGTATGCTTTCTCTGCTTGCGCTTTCATCTCTTCATGGCTGATGCTTCCTTGGTGCGGGAGGAGTTTCAAGTCATTCATGGCGAGAATTCGATCCGTGTTTTCCCTCCAAAAATCTATGGTAATATCCTGCCTGTTTTTGGCTCTGAGTTCCGCCGTTTCCAAGAAAATCACCGTCAACCGATTGAGGCGGTCTATTTCGTCTGCCGACAAATAATTTTTGGCAATGTAAATATCTTGTTTGCGAACTTTGGCGCCTTTCCAACTAGTGAGCGACATATTGGGCTTGCTGGCGTCTGCCCGACTTACCACAATTTCAGTCGCCGTTTTTCCGCTCACGGCAAAAAGCAATTTATTTTGTGTTTCTGCAAAAAACATTTGCGTGGCCTTGTCGCTGGGGTCGTAATCACTTGAGAGAGAAAATAAATCTTTGACTTTTTGGTAAAATCTTTTTTCAGAGGCTCGGATGTCGCGAATGCGTGCAAGGAGTTCGTCAAAATAATCGGGTCTGCCGTCGGGATTTTTAAGTCGCTCGTCGTCCATCACAAACCCTTTGACCATGTACTCTTTCAGACTGCGGTTAGCCCATTGCCTGAACTGAGTCCCTCTCCTGCTGCGAACCCGAAAACCAATCGCCAAAATCATCTCTAAACTATAGAAAGTTACTTCGTATTCCTTCCCGTCCGAGGCAGTTGTAAAGTAATTCTTTACAACTGAATTTGGCTTTAATTCGCTTTCTTCCAACACATTAGATATATGCTGACCTATGTTCTGTTTGGAGGTGTCAAAAAGTTCTGCGAGTTGGTTTTGGTTCATCCAAATGTTGCCGTCTTTGGCGTGCAGAGCAATGGAGGATTTGCCGTCCTCTGTGCGGTAGATAATGATTTCCCCTTCCATCATTTTTTTTTATAAAGTCAAAGACCCGCAAGCTAAAGGCCGACGGGTTTCGGGATTCCGCGCGTATGCCTGAAATTCAGGGCTTATTTTGCCCGCNCAATCGCCGGCCCCGAAGGTAATAATTTTAATCCTTCCGAAGATATTATTGCCCGCATTTTTAANCGAGGGGCGTAAAGCAAGCCGATAAGTCCTTGCGCATTGTTTTTCAGCCGTGAAATACAGCCGTTATTTTACAAAGTTTTTGCCGCATCCCTTGGCTAAAATCCGACGGTTTTTACGCTCCGTTTTATAAAAAAAGCCCTTCCGTTTCCGAAAGGGCTGAAAACCGAAGGCGGATAAAAAAACAGCCTCACTTGGCTATTTTTGCTTTTATTATCTCCATAATTTTCTTTCTTCTAAAAGTAGAAAGATAATAATCCCCGTTTTTTGTTTCTATTTTAATTCCGTGAGTCAGTTCCTCAAGGCAGAATAGCGCTATTATGGGAAACGTCCACAAATAACTATAGCGCCGCACATTCTTTATGTCCTTATAAGCAAGGGAAAAGCTAAAGACGCCGTTCTTTTTTTTGCAATCAAAAATCACCAAGTCTTGCGTTAAGACAATCACGCCGTTTTTTCTGACTAGGGGGAAATCAAGCAAAGTATTTTCCCGAAGCACTCCCCTCTGCCGATAAATAGTGTCTTGGGCATGTCCCTTGGCAGAGAATGTCAAAGCCGTTGTCAAGAGAAAAACTAAAATCGGTTTCATGGGTTGTCTTTATAGGTTGCGCCATTTTGCCCGCCATTCAGGAA